>Ga0078972_1015546_pt1 | contig 11613 bp, 9 predicted proteins | sample YelNatPaOPGAMG01_FD_67568 | JGI IMG/M metagenome (GOLD analysis project Ga0078972, IMG submission 67568) | Hot spring thermophilic microbial communities from Obsidian Pool, Yellowstone National Park, USA - OP-RAMG-01 (SPADES assembly) (version 2) | ecosystem: Environmental > Aquatic > Thermal...
ATGGCGAAGTGCAGGATAGGGCACTTCGCGGAGGCCCAGGTGCTGGAGGCCCTGGGGGTGGACATGATCGACGAGTCGGAGGTCCTCACCCCCGCCGACGAGGAGCACCACATCGACAAGAAAAAGTTCAGGGTTCCCTTCGTGTGCGGGGCCAGGGACCTGGGGGAGGCCCTGAGGAGGATCCACGAGGGGGCGGCCATGATAAGGACGAAGGGGGAGGCGGGGACGGGAAACATCGTGGAGGCGGTGAGGCACATCAGGCTCACCCTCCGCCAGATGGAGGGGCTGAAGGGGCTGAACCGGAAGGGCCTGGAGGCCAAGGCCAGGGAGTACGGGGTTCCGGTGGCGCTGGTGAGGGAGGTGGCGAGGCTGGGGAGGCTGCCGGTGGTATGGTTCTGCGCCGGGGGCATAGCCACCCCCGCCGACGCCTCCCTGGTGATGCAGTTCGGGGTGGACGGGATCTTCGTGGGCTCCGGCATCTTCAAGTCCTCCGATCCCCCCCGCATGGCCAGGGCCATCGTGGAGGCCACCAGGCACTACGACGACCCGGCGGCGGTGCTGGAGGCGAGCAGGAACCTTCCCCTGCCCATGAAGGGGATGGATCTCAGGGCGCTCGGGCCCGCGGAGCTCCTCCAGACCAGGGGAGTGTAAGACCCCGGGTGAGCCCTTGAGGGTGGGGGTTCTGGGGCTTCAGGGAGCCGTCTCCGAACACCTCTCCTCCACCAAGAGGGCCCTGAAGAACCTGGGAATAAGGGGGGAGGTGATGTGGGTGAGCCGAAGGGAGCACCTGGAGGGGCTGGAGGGCCTCATCCTCCCCGGAGGGGAAAGCACCACCATAGGGAGGCTGCTGGTGAGCACCGGCCTCTTCGAGGGGATCCTGGAGGAGGCGAGGAAAGGCCTCCCCCTGCTGGGCACCTGCGCCGGGCTGATCCTGCTGGCCAGCGAGGGGGACGAGGAGGTGAGGAGGACGGGCCAGCCCCTCCTCGGCCTCATGGACATGAAGGTGATCAGGAACGCCTTCGGGAGGCAGAGGGAGTCCTTCGAGGCGGACGTGAGGGTGGAGGGACTGGAGGGGGGGCCCTTCAGGGGGGTCTTCATCAGGGCCCCGGTGGTGGAGAGGGTGTGGGGGGAGGCCAGGGTGGTGGCGGAGCTCGAGGGGAGGATCGTGGGGGTGAGGCAGGGGAGGAGGCTGGCCTTCAGCTTCCATCCCGAGCTGACCCCCGACACCAGGATACACGAGTACTTCCTGGAACTCTGCGGGGGGGGAAGGCCTACTCGAACTTCCTAATCCTGAGCTCCCGCCTCCTCGGGTCGATCTCCACCTGCAGGTGGTCTCCCGCGGAGAAGGGAAAGGAGGAATCCCTCACCAGCTCGGTGGGGAGGTAGATGAAGAACTTGTCGTATTCCTTCTCCCCCGTCTTGGTGGGCCTGTTGATCAGCCTTCCCCTTCCCCTGGAAGCCATCCCATCGCTTCCCTCCCTTCCCCTTATAACCCTTCCGGTTTTTCTCCCTCCTTAAAAGGAAGCCACTTTCTGTGCACCGAAGAAGAAAAAACGTCACAAATGGGGAAAGGGGGTGTAGCTCTCAATCTGTTATCACAAGACTTAAACCCTGAGAGGAAAATACAAGAAAAATGACCGGGGAGAAGGAGAGGAAAATCTGCCCCGACTGCGGGGCGGAGTTCTACTCCACCCTGGGCCTCATCCTCCACCTGCAGCAGCACGGCTACTCCAAGAAGGAAGCCTGGGAGAAGGCCAGGAAGAAACCTCAGCTTAAGTAGACCAGGCGGTAACCCCCCTTCTCCAGACCCGCCAGCTCCCTGGCTTTCTCCACCGCGTCCCTGAAGGTCCCTAGGTTGTCCACCAGGCCCTTGGCCAGAGCCTCCGTCCCGTAGAGGGTGGAGCCGTCCTTGAGGGACTCGAGCACGTTCTCCAGCTGGGGGCGGTTGTGCTTTATGCGGTCCATCACCTCCTCCAGCAGGTTCTCCACCAGGCTCTGCAGGTACCGGTTCTCCTCCTCGGTGGGGCTCCTGTACTCCGCTCCCAGGTCCTTCAGCTGGCCCGTGGACCACCTGTAGTACTTTATTCCCTCCTTCTCCAGCCAGTTCTCGTAGCTCACCCAGATCGCGATCACCCCCAGCCCGGCGGTGAGGGTGGTGGTGCGGGCGAAGATGTAGCTGGCGGCCGAGGAGAGGAGGTAGGCCCCCGAAGCGGCGTACTCCTTCATGGTGACCACCACCGGCTTCCCCGAGGCGAGCTGGCGCATGGCCGCCTCCGTCTCGAAACAGGCCTGGACGGTGCCACCGGGGCTGTTCACCTCCACCACCACCGCCCTCACACTGGAGTCCCTGAGGGCTTCATAGATCTGGTCGGCATAGCTGAAGTCCCCCACCTCTCCCTCTATCTCGATCACGGCTATCTTGTCCCTCTGGCCCCAGAAGTCGAGGACGGAGAAGACCACGGAAAGCATCAGGAGCAGACCCACCGCCCCCCAGAGGTACCCCCTCCACCCTCCCTTCTTCCCCATCCTCTCCCCTTCTCCCCCGACCTTAAAACCTCTCGGGGAGGGAGATCTGCTCCACTACCGTGGGCTCCTCCCGGGCCTTGTTCCGGTGGAACCTGTAGAGGTACCCGCTCACGGCGGCCTCCAGCCTCTCCTCGTGGGTGATGAGCAGGACCTGGCGGACCAGGGAGGGAAGGCGCTCCCTCAGCACCCTGGCCAGCTCCTGGATGGCCTCCGCATCCAGGTTGTGGGTGGGCTCGTCCAGCACGATCCAGCCCAGGCGGGGGGCCAGGGCCCGGGCCAGAGCCACCCTCATCACGAAGCAGGCGTCCGTCCTCTCCCCCCCGCTGGCCAGCCCCTCCACCGGAAGCCAGTTCCCCCTCCTGTCCTTGAACTCGAACTGGTAGTCCCCTCCCTCCCCCACGGAGAGCCTCAGGGAGGTGTAGTCCCCGTAGGGGTAGACCTCCTCCCACAGCTCCTCCATCATCTCGTTCACCCTCTCCACGAAGAGGGAGCGCATGGAGGCCTGGGTCCTGGAGAGGGCGAGCTGGAGGAGGCCCAGGGCCTGGGAGGCCTCCCTCAGCCTGAGGGCCTCCAGCTCCTTCCTCCTGAGCTCCCTCAGCTGTCCCCTCAGAAGCCCCCTCCTCCCCTCCCTCTCCCGCTGCAGCGCCTCCATGGTTCTCAGCTCCCCCCTCACCGTTCCCAGCTGGGAGGAAAGGGACCGGTGCTCCTCCTCCATCCTCCTCACCTCCTCCTCCCTGTACCTCCTCTCCAGGTCCCACACCTCCCTCTGCAGGCCGAGGTGGCGCGCCCTGCCCTCCGTCAGCTCCCTCTCCAGCCCCTGGAGCTCCCTGGCCAGCTCCAGCCTCCTGAGGGCCTCCTGCCACCTCCTCCCGGCCTCCTCCCTCCTCTCCACCGCCCTGCGGTGCTCCTCCCTCAGGACCTCCAGCTCCCTCTCGCAGGCCCGGAGCTCCCCCTCCTTCTCCTCCCTCCTCCTCCGGATCTCCTCCAGCTCCCTCCTGAGCTCCGGCAGGTTCCCCACCTCCCCCTCCAGCCTCCCCATCCTCCGCTCCTGCTCCGAGAGCCTCCTCTCCTCCTCCTCCAGCCCCCTGAGCCTGGCCCGGAGCTCCTCCCTCCTCCTGCCCAGCTCCTCCAGCTCCTCCAGTCTCCTGGCCCTGAGGGCCTCCTTCCTCCCCTCCTCCAGGGGGGCCTCGCAGACCGGGCAGGCGGATCCGGCCTGGGAGAGCTCCTCCAGGCTCCTCCTCACCTCCCTCTCCCTGGCCTCCACCACGGCCAGCTCCTCCCCCGCCCTTCCCCTCTCCCTCCTCGTCCCCTCCAGCCTGGAGAGGAGCCCCTCGGCACTCATCTCCCTCAGCTGCTTCTCCTTCCCCTCCTTCTCCCTCACCTCCCTCTCCAGCCTGCTCCTCCTCTCCTCCATCCCCCTCAGCCCCCCCCTGAGGTCCCCCGCCCTCCCCTCCGCCCTGCTCAGCTCCGAGGTGATCCTGCTCTCCTCCTCCCTGGCCTTGGAGTGGGCCTCCTCGGCCTCCCTGGCCTCCCTCTCCAGCACCCCCGGCTCCCTCACCTCCCCCAGCCTCGCCCTCCTCTCCCCCACCTGCCTCTCCAGCTCCCTCACCCTCGCCTCCTCCCCCCTCACCCTGCCCCTGAGCTCCTCCAGCCTCCTGCCCAGCCCTCTCATCTCCTCCAGCTTCCTCCCCACCTCCCCCTCCCTGGAGGAGAGCTCCCTCTCCTCCCTCCTCAGCTCCTCCTCCCTCCTCCTTCCCTCCTCCCACTCCCTCTCCGCCTCCTCCAGCTGGCGGGAGAGGGCCTCCCTGTCCTGCCCCCGTACCTCCCTCTCCCTTTCCTCCGCCTCCCTAGAGAGGCCGCGGGAGAGGGCGCCCAGCTTCTGGCGGGCCTCCTCCAGCCTGTCCATCCCCATCAGCTCATCAATCTTCTTCTTCCTCTCGGAGGGGCGGAGGGAGAGGAAGTAGTCCAGCCTGTTCTGCTGGGAGTAGACGGCCCTCTCGAAGAGCTCGTAGCTGAGCCCCAGCAGCTTCTCCACCCTCTCCGTGACCTTCCCCGAGCTCTCCGTTTCCACCAGGCCCCCGTCCGCCCTCCGCAGCTCGGAGAAGGTGCTACCCTTCCTCCTTATCACCCTCTTCACCACGTACTCCTCCCCCTCGGGGGTGAGGAAGCCCACCTCCACCTCCGCGGAGTCGGCGGGCTCGGGCTTGCTCCTGATGAGATCCTCCAGCTTGAGCCCCCTCTCCCTGAGGCCGGGAACCGCCCCGAAGAGGCCCATGGAGATGGCCTCCAGCACGCTGCTCTTGCCGCTCCCCATCCCCCCCACCAGCAGGTTGGTCCCATCCCCCAGCCTCAGCTCGCTCTCCTCGTGGGACTTCCAGTCCCTCAGCCTCACCCTGGTGATCATACCCCATCCCCCAGCTCCAGCTCCACCGTCCTCCTGACGAAGGCCCTCACCTTCTCCTCCACCTCCTCCCCCTTCCCCTCCAGCATCAGGTTGTAGAGGCTCCTGGCCTCCAGCCCGTAGGCGTAGCCCAGCTCGGAGAGGTTGGCCTCCAGGAGGCGCAGGGTCATCTCCTCCAGCGTGCCGGCCTCCCCCAGCCTCCCCAGCACCTCCTTCCCCGCCCCCTCCGAGGGGGAGGAGAGCTCCTCCTTGCTCACCACCAGCAGGGCCCTGTCCGAGAACTCCTCCTCCAGGGAGGCCTCGTCGAAGTCCCCCTTCCTCCCCTTCGCCAGCCTTCCCTTCAGCTTCAGGCGGATGAGCGGGAGCTTTTTCTGGTTCCTCCTCTCCCCCGAGAGGAGGGCCTCCACCCTCCTCCTCACCCTCTCCTGCAGGAGGGGGACCTCCATCCCCTCCGCCTCCACCTCCTCGTAGAAGAAGTCCCTGGGGCTCTTCAGCTCCACGAAGCGCGGCCTCCCACCCTCCACCAGGTAGAACCCCTTCCTGTTGCTGGCCTCCACCGGGAGGAGCTGGGTGCGCTCGGTGCTGCCGGGGAGGAGGAGGGGCTTCCCGTGGAGGATGGACTCCGCCCTGTAGTGGATGTGTCCGCAGAGGTAGAGGTCGAAGCCGGGGGGGAGATCCTCGGGGGAGAGACCGGGCGCCTCCTCGGGGGAGAAGACGTACTGCCCCAGCGACTGGTGAAGCATCAGCACGTTGAAGGCCCCCTCCACGGGCCTGGGGTTCCAGGTCTGGAGGAAGCTCCTGGAGTACCTCTCGGGCACGTGGCTCATCCCGTGCACCGCCACCCTCCCCTCCGGCCCCTCGAAGATCACGGACTCCCGGTGGAGGTGGAGGAGCATCCCGGCGGCCTCCAGGACCTCCACGGGGTTCTTCAGGCCCTCCGTCCTGCTCTCGTGGTTCCCGTGCAGGGAAACCACCGGTACCCCCTGCAGGGAGAGGGGGGAGACCTCCCCCTCCTCCTTCCCCACCGTCCCCACCAGCCTCACCCTCCCCCTACCCATCTTGGGGAGGGTGAAGATCCTCATCGCCCTGGTCCAGACCTCCGGCCTGGGGATCCTGGTGTCGAAGAGATCCCCCAGCAGGAGGAGGAGGTCGGCCCCCTCCTCCACCGCCCTCCTCACCGCCTCCTCGGCCTGCTCGAAGGAGTCCCCCTCCCTGGGTGTCCCCCATTTCGCCCCCAGATGGGTGTCCCCTATCACGGCCAGCTTCAAGCCGATCCCTTTCTTTTCCCCCCGGACGGTAAAACGATGCGGGTAAAACTGTTATCCGAGATCGGGCCTTCAAATCCTTTATCCCCGGCGGGGAAGTCTAAAGGATGTCCCTACCCTGGTCCGAGAAATACCGTCCCAGGAGGCTCTCGGAGCTGGTGGGGCAGAAGGCGGCCCTCCAGAAGGTGAGGGAGTGGATGGAGGGGTGGGGGAAGGGGGCTCCTTCGAAGAGGGCCCTGCTGCTCTACGGGCCCCCGGGCTCGGGGAAAACCGCCCTGGCCCAGGCCCTGGCCTCCGAGATGGGATGGGACCTCATCCAGCTCAACGCCAGCGACCAGAGGACCTTCGAGGTGCTGAAGAGGGTGGCGGGGGAGGCCGCCCTCACCGGGACCCTCACGGGAAGGGGGGGGAGGAGGCTGGTGGTGCTGGACGAGGCCGACAACCTCCATCCCCAGCAGGACAGGGGTGGGCACAGGGCGGTGAAGGAGATCCTGGAGAGCACCGTGAATCCGGTGATCCTCACCGCCAACGACCACAGGGCCCTCCCCGGGGAGGTCCGCGAGCTCTGCCTGGAGGTCAACCTCAGGCGCCTCTCCGGGGCGGAGGTGGAGGAGATCCTCCGGAGGATCTGCAGGGGGGAGGGAATAGAGGCGGAGCCCCTCGCCCTCAGGAGGATCGCGGAGGCCGCCAGGGGGGACGCCAGGGCGGCCATCAACGACCTGCAGACCTCCTGCGCGGGGAAAAAGAAGTGCGGGATCCGGGACCTGGCCCTCTACCTGAGGGAGCTGGAGACCAACGTCTTCGCGGTGCTGGGAAAGCTTCCGCACGTGGTTTCGGTGGAGGAGGGGAGGAGGAGGGTGATGGAGCTCGACCTTCCTCCCGACGAGTTCATGGGATGGGTGAGCGAGAACCTTCCCCCGATGCTGAACCCGGAGGATCGGGCAAGGTTGTGCGACGCCCTCTCCAGGGCGGAGATCTTCCTGGCCAGGGCCGTGAGGACGGGGCACTACGGGATGTGGAGCTACGCCTCGGAGCTCATGGGAGCGGGCCCCGCCCTGCTCAGAGAGGGTGAACTCTCCCCCAGGAGGCTCCAGTACCCGAGCTCGGCCCTCCTCTACGCCCGCACCAGGGGGAAGAGGGCGGTGAGGGACTCCGTGGCGAGGAAGTGGGCCTCCCGCTGCCACACCTCCTCCAGGGTCTCGCGGGGCCAGCTGGGGTACCTGGCCCTGCTGGTGGGGAAGGGAAAGGCGGGAGAGAGGATAGCGGAGGAGCTCGAGCTCACGGAGCAGGAAAGGGAGTACCTCAGTGGCCTGGTGACCGCTTGAAGGTGGTGAAGAACCTAAGGCTGGGGAAGCTGGTCACCGACCTCCCCAACCGCGGCCTCCCGGTCTACGGCTGGTTTCCCCTGAAGGAGGCCTTCTCCAGGGACCTGGTGGTGATGCTCCTCAGGAACCTCTGGATGGGGAGGGGGGACAGGGTGCTGGACCCCTTCTGCGGGAAGGGCACCACCCTGCTGGCCTGCAGGGAGCTGGGGGTGGAGGGGGTGGGGTGCGAGGTCCATCCCCTCTTCCTCTTCTTCTGTAGGGTGGGGCTTAGGGATTATGATGTTCCTTCCCTCAGGAAGGAGGCGGGGGAGCTCCTCTCCTCCCCCTTCCGGCCCCCCCAGACCACCCCTTCCCCCTTCCTGCGGAGGTTCTTCTCTCCGGGTGCGCTCCAGGACCTCCTCTTCTTCAGGGAGAGGATCCTGGAGAGGGGGGAGGGGGTGAGGGAGTTCCTGCTGGCGGCCCTGGCCCTGGCCGCCTCCGAAAGCAGCTGGGCGGTGAGGGACGGGGGGGTGCTGAAGGTGAGGGAAAGGAGGGTCCCGCCCCTGAGGGAGGTCCTGGCCAGGAGGATAGGGTGGATGTGCGACGACCTGGAGAAGCTGGAAAACAGGGGGGCTGGGATCTCGGTGGTGGAGGGGGACGCCAGGGAGGTGGAGCTGGGGGAGGAATCCTTCGACGCCGTGATCACCTCCCCCCCCTACCCCGGAAAGCTGGAGTACGTCAGCGCCCACAGGCTGGAACAGGAGATCCTCGGCCTTCCCTCCCCCCCTCCCCAGAGGCTCCTGGGGGTCAGGATGAAGAACGGGGAGCCGGTCTTCGAGAGGGAGGCCTACCTGGAGGACCTCTTCTTGGTGGTGGAGAAGCTCTACGCGGCCTGCAGGGAAGGGGCGGAGGTGAGCCTGGTGGTCTCGGACGGCTGCTTCCCGGAGGAGAGGAGGATCTTCGAGGTCTGCTCCCCGCTCTGCGAGAGGGCGGAGGAGGTGGGCTTCAGGGTCAGGAGGGCCACCATCGTGAACGAGAGGTTCTGCACCACCCCCTCCAGGAAGAAGCTGGGGATCATGAGGGAGTACCTGCTCCAGTGGAGGAAGGATTAAATCACGGTTGAATTAGTGCGGGAAAATCTCGGTTCGTGGAACTAAGCTTGCTAATTAGCCAAGAAACCAAAACAACCATCTCGGGGGAGACCGCAAAAAGAATTAAAAAGACCTCTTTGATTTGACAAATAGTTTGATCAGCTTCCTTACCATGCTCTCGGGCGTAGCCTCGGAGAGAATCCATGAAAGGAGAAAGAGCGTATACCAGCAGCGGAGCGACTAGGAGAGCAACCAGGAAAGCGCGCACGAGACTGACCAAGTCTGTTCCTTCCATGGTTCTCACGCTGGGGAAACCTCTTTTTATGGACTACGATGGGCCCCGGAAGAAGGGCTCCCTCCTCTCCACCGCCAGCTCGAAGGCCCTCCTCACCTCCTCCTCCCTTCCCTCCCTCAGGGGGGTGAGCAGGTCCACCAGGTTGTCCCTCCTCATCAGGCAGGGTTTGAGGTAGCCGTCGTGGGTGAGCCTGAGCCTGGTGCAGTGGAGGCAGAACTCGGAGTTGTGCATGGGCCTCACCACCTCCACCTCCGCCCCATCCACTCTGTATACCCTCCTGGCGTTCTGCTCCCTCCTCCTCCCCAACTCCTTCCCCCTCTCCCTGAGCCACCCCTCCACCCCCGAGAGGTCCAGGTGGAAGGCCTCGTAGATCCGGGGTGGATCCCAGGGAAGCCTGATGAGCTCCAGCAGCTGAAGCTTAAGCCCCCTCCCCCTGGCGAACTCCACCATCCCCCCCACCTCCCCCTCGTTCACCCCCCTCAGCAGGAGCATGTTCAGCTTCACGGGGACCAGCCCCGCATCCAGGGCCGCCTCTACTCCCCTCACCACCCTGTCCAGCGCCCTGACCCCGGTGAGCCTGGCGTACTTCTCGGGGTCCAGCGTGTCCAGGCTCACGTTCACCCTCCTGAGCCCAGCCTCCGCCAGGGCCCCGGCCCTCCCCTCCAGCCCCACCCCGTTGGTGACCAGCGAGACCTCCTCCGCATGCTCCGCCATCTCCCTCACCACCTCCTCCAGGTCCTCCCTGAGGAGGGGCTCCCCGCCCGTGAGCTTCACCCTCCTCATGCCCAGCGAGGAGGCCACCTCCGCCACCCTCCCCAGCTCCTCCGCCCCCATCCTCCTCCCCCCTCCCTCCATCCCCTCCCTGTGGCAGTAGAAGCAGCGGAGGTTGCACTCCCCGGTCACCGAGACCCTAAGGCTCCTCAGGGGCCTCCCGAAGCGGTCCTCCACCTCACCTCCTCCTGAGCCTCAGCTCCACCTCCCCTCCCTTCCCTCCCTTGAGGGAGGAGAGCATCCCCCGCACGGTCCCGGAGACCATCCTCCTGACGAAGGGGTTGAGGGGAACCCTCTTCCCCCCCACCCACAGCTCCACCTCACCCTCCAGGGCCGCGCACCCCCTCCTACCCTTCCCTCCCGAGGCCGCCGCCAGCAGGAACTCCCTGCAGCTCCTGAAGCCGCACTCCCCGCAGTCCAGCCCCCCCACGGGGGTGGTGGCCCTCTCCTCCACCAGGTCCGCCAGGCCCCGGTGGTCCCCGAAGGAGAAGAGGGGCTTTCCCTCCACCCCCCTTCCCACGAAGGCCGCCGTGAACTCGTCGTCCAGCTCCCTCGCCTCTTTCTCGCTCCTGGCCACCATCACCTTCACCACCTCCTCCCTCTTGAAGCCCTCCAGCAGGACGAAGTCCAGCCCCCTGAGGGAGAGGAGCACCTCCCTAAGGCTCTTCCTCCCCCTCTCCCTCACCGCCACCTCCTCCCCGCTCAGCGCCACCACCACCCTGCTCCCCGCCTCCGCGTGCCTCCAGGTGTCGGTTCCCTCCCTGTCCACGGTGGGGTGCCTAGAGAGGTGCTTCACCGTACCCACGCGGTATTCCCTCCTCACCAGCTCCCTCACCACCCCCGTGAGCACCTCCGTCTTCCCGCTGTCCTTGTACCCTCCCACTCCCAGGACCCTGAACATCTACCTCCCCCCGAAGAGGAAGACCTCCACCTCCTCCCCCTCCCTCAGCCTCTCCCTCTCCGCGGGAACCCTGAGGTACCCGTCCACCTCCAGCAGCGAGGTGATGGCCCCCGAGCCCTTCCTCACCACCTCCGCCAGGCACTCCCCCCTCCCCATCCTCAGCCTCACCGGGATCAGCTCCTCCCTCCCCCTGGCCTTCTCCACCCCCTCCGCCAGCCTCGCCCTCACGGAAAGGGAGGGGGGCTCCGGGAGGCCCGCCATCCTCCTGAGGTAGGGCTCCACCAGCAGGTGGAAGACCATGAGGGCGGAGAGGGGGTACCCGGGCAGGCCGAAGACCGGTTTTTCCCCGAGCAGGGCCATGAAGGTGGGCTTGCCGGGCTTCAGGGCCAAGCCGTGGAAAAGGAGGCCGGGCCTCCCCATCCCCGAGACCACGGAGGGGACCAGGTCCTTTTCCCCCTCCGAGGAGCCTCCCGAAACGATCAGGGCCTCGCACCCGGAGAGCCCCCTCCGGATCCCCCTCCTCAGCTCCCGGGGGGAGTCCCTGGCCACCCCCAGCCAGACGGGCGCGCACCCGCAGGAGGCCACCGCGGAGCAGAGCATGGGACCGTTGGAGTTGAAGATCTTTCCCCTCCCCAGCCTCCTCCCGGGCTCCTCCAGCTCGTCCCCCGTGGCCATCACCCCCACCCTGGGCCTGGCGTACACCCTCACCCTCCCCACCCCGGCGGCGGCCAGCGCCCCTATCACCCGGGGCGTGAGGACCCTCCCGGGGGAGAGGAGCCTATCCCCCCTCCTCCTCTCCGCGCCCCTCCTCCACACGTTCTCCCCGGGGGACACGGGCCGGTACACCCTCACCCTCCCCCCCTCCTCCACCGCGTGCTCCGCCATCACCACCGCATCCGCCCCCCCAGGGAGGGGGGCACCCGTGGCCACGTAGGCGACCTCCCCCCTCCCCACCCTCAGGGAGGGCCACTCCCCCGCCTCCACCCTTCCCACCACCCTCAGGATCACGGGGGAGTCCTCCTCCGCCCCGAAGGTGTCCTCCGCCCTCACCGCGTATCC
>Ga0078972_1015550_pt1 | contig 11609 bp, 11 predicted proteins | sample YelNatPaOPGAMG01_FD_67568 | JGI IMG/M metagenome (GOLD analysis project Ga0078972, IMG submission 67568) | Hot spring thermophilic microbial communities from Obsidian Pool, Yellowstone National Park, USA - OP-RAMG-01 (SPADES assembly) (version 2) | ecosystem: Environmental > Aquatic > Thermal...
ATTTGATCTTCGGAGTGGATTACCTGGTGAGCTTCCTGTCCCAGGTGATGACGCTGGAACCGGGAGACATCATAAGCACAGGAACACCCGGGGGAGTGGGAGTATTCCGCGATCCTCCGGTATTCCTTAGGCCGGGCGATCGTGTAGAAGTTCACATTGAACGCGTAGGCATGCTAACCAATCCTGTGGCTGCCGAGGACGGCTGATCGGCTATCTGGCGTTCCCGGAAGGTTGGATCGCCAAGGGTTCTACCCGATCCACCGCAATGCTTCCGGTTTTCCCCGTACGGTACACGATGCGGGCCTTCATGCCGGGCTCTAGTTGCGCCGGCTCTATGGCGGTGCGCGCGGTATAAAGCCGCCCACGGAAACGTACCAGCGCCCAGGCTCTGCCGATATCCTCCGGATTGGATGCCGTTTCCCGCACCACGGAGACCACAGTGGCAGTGCCGTACGAGGAGCGGGCACCGGCAAACTCCTCAGCTTGCCGCGCGTGGGCCATTCTGCGCACGAGCCCAGAGGCCAGATAAGCGCATAGGACCGCCAAACCCACTACCAGGATGATGCGTTGTGTTCGAGTGTGTCCTGCCTTCATCGCGCTGCAAACGGGGGGAGTTGACGCCTAGCCCTCAATCTCTTATTATGTACCCACCAATCGGGGTGCAGAGGGGAGAACAGAATGAGCGATGTACTACCGCCTGCTCCTTCAAGCGGGGGCGGAGGCTGTTGGAAATGGGGCGCCCTTTCGTGTGGCATCGGGTGCGGCGTGCTGGTACTGGTGATCGCCGTATTGTTGCTCATTGCCTGGCCTAGGATTAAGGAAGGGGTCTCGGCTGCTTCCCAGGCAGCACAGGACATGGCAGCCGTCAAAGTGCAGATGGATCATGTGCGCGAAGCCCTGCTGCGGTACCACAAAGAGAAGGGCAAGTACCCGGACAAACTGGCTGCTTTGGTACCGAAGTATCTTGCCAAGGCGGACTTGCACTTCAGCCAAGATCCGAAGGGACCCGAGTTCATCTATTACAAGCCGCGTCCAAATGCCGAGCCCACGGATGTTGTGCTGGAATATAAGCTCCCCGTAAAGTCGGCGCGGGGGGCACGCGTTGAGATGCCGGTGCGGATGATGATGAACGGCGAGCTTGCTACCGATTTTGCACCTTTCCCACCGGCGTCAACTCCGTCCGCCAAATAGCCGGGCATCCGGCCATATCCATCGGCCTGCAGGGTTCGCACAAGGGCAACTGGGCCTTAGGCTGCGCCGTGCCATCTACAACCGCGCGACGCGGCGCAGCCATTCCGTCCCGCCCGGTTTACGCAGAGGCATTGAGGGCCTGATCTAGGTCTGCAATGAGGTCCTCCACATCCTCAATCCCGATGGAAAGCCGAACGAAGTCCGGCGTAACTCCGGTGGCCAACTGCTCTTCCTCGGTGAGTTGCTGGTGGGTAGTGGAAGCAGGGTGAATCACCAGGGATTTTGCGTCGCCGATATTGGCGAGGTGCGAAAAGAGCTGTAGGTTGTCTATGAGTTTACGGCCGGCCTCCAATCCGCCCTTGATGCCAAAGCCGAGAATCGCCCCGTACTGCTCCTTTTTGTGATACTTTTTCGCTAGAGCATAGCTCGGGTGATCCGGCAGACCAGGGTAGTTCACCCATGCCACGCGCGGATGCTCCTTTAGGAACTTTGCCACCGCCATGGCGTTGCTGCTGTGCCGTTCCATGCGGAGGTGGAGGGTCTCAAGACCCTGAAGAAACAGAAAGGCGTTGAAGGGGCTCGTGCAGGCGCCGATATCACGCATAAGCTGCAGGCGGCACTTGAGCACGAACGCCATGGATCTCAGCGGCTCCGGCAGATCCAGTAACACCAATCCATGGTACGAGGGATCCGGTTGTGTAAATTCGGGGAAGTTTCCGTTGCCCCAATCGAACCGGCCTCCGTCCACGATAACGCCGCCGATGCTGGTGCCGTGCCCTCCGATGAATTTGGTGGCGGAATGCACCACGATGTCTGCTCCCCATCGAATTGGGTTCACGAGGGCAGGTGAGGGCATGGTGTTATCTATCATAAGCGGTATACCGGCATCATGGGCAATTGCCGCCACCGCTTCGATATCCAGCGTGTCCAGTTTAGGGTTCCCGAGGGTTTCGGCAAAGAGGAGTTTCGTGTTGGGGCGGATCGCTCGGGCGAAGTTTTGCGGATCGGTTGGATCCACGAAGTCCACGGTAATGCCGAGCTTGGGGAGTGTGTGATGGAAAAGGTTGTAGGTGCCGCCATAGAGCGAGGTTGCGCTCACCATGTGATCGCCGGCGTGGAGGATGGTGAGAATGGCCAATGTTTCGGCAGCTTGGCCAGAGGAGGTTGCCAGTGCAGCAACACCTCCTTCCAGAAGGGCCATGCGCTTCTCGAAAACGTCCTGAGTTGGGTTCATGATGCGGGAGTAAATGAACCCCAGCTCTTTCAGTGCGAAGAGATTCGCGGCGTGTTCGGTATTGTGGAACACGTACGATGAGGTCTGGTAGATGGGCACTGCCCGCGCCGTCGTGGCGGGATCCGGCGCTTGCCCTCCGTGAACAGCGAGGGTGTCGAAGTGTAGGCGGCTTTCGTCGAGGGGCATGGATGTCCTCCTGGATGGATGGTTCGTAGTCGCTTAGTGGTGCAAAGTATACCCTACTGCTTACACCACGGGGAAACATGAGAAGACTATTCGGATCAGGATGATCGGGTATCCATTCTTCGGCCGGAGGTGTTCCCCTCACAAACAGCCGCACCCCTGGGGACATCTGGCATCACCACGGAACGCGATTGAGTGATGCGAAGATGGGGCGAGGATCCTCGGGTTGCTTAGGGTATCCTCTTGCACAGAGGTATTACAGATCACAACCATGATCCGTGTTTTGTTTGTTTGCCTGGGCAATATCTGCCGATCTCCCATGGCCGAGGCGGTCTTTCGGCATCTGTTGGAACAAGCGGGGCTGGCCGACGATTTTGAGGTTGATTCCGCCGGCACGGGTTTCTGGCATGTAGGTGAACCCGCCCACCCGGGCACCAGGCGCGTGCTTGAGGAACATGGCATCGCCTGCACCTCACGTGCGCGCTTGGTTACACCGGCCGATCTCGAGCATTTTGACTGGATCGTCGCCATGGACCGCCAGAACTATTCCGATCTGCTTGCTTTGGGGAAGCCGCGGGGCCGGCTTGTGCTGCTATCGGAGTTCATGCGCGATGGCAAGGTGGAAGATGTTCCAGATCCCTATTACACAGGCGGTTTTGAGCGTGTATATGAAATCGTAAATGAGGGGTGCAAAGGGTTGTTGGCCGCGATCTTGCGTGAGAATGGCAAATAACCATGCTGCCCCATCTGCTTAAGTGTCAATTGGAGGCGGACCTCGGCGTATCTGTGCTGAGCGCCAGCCCGGTGGGCGGCGGGATGATTTGTCGCGCCGCCCATGTGCGCGTAGAGGGCGGCGATGTTTTCGTAAAATGGCGGGAGAATGCGCCGCCGCGGTTCTTTGAAACGGAAGCAGCGGGATTGGAACTCCTACGCGCGGCAGGGGCGCTGCGCGTGCCCCATGTGCTTGCCTGGAGGGACCGACAGGGATCGAATCCCGGGCCGCCGTACGTAGCATTGGAATTCATTCCCGAGGTGCGGCCGCGCGACGAAGTGTCCTTTGGCAGGCGCTTTGGTGAGGGGATCGCTCGCCTGCATCAAAGTACCCGGTCGCCCTTCGGCGCGTACGGCTTGGAGTACGATAACTTCCTTGGTGCGGAGCCCCAGCGCAACACGCCACGAACTAAATGGAGCCAGTTCTACCGGGAATTTCGGCTCATTCCTCAAATCGAGCGTGCGCGGCGCAACGGGCTCCTGCCGGCCCGCCGAGAGGCTGCTCTGAACGAGATCCTGGAGCGTCTAGACGAGCTTTTGGATGGCATGCCGGAAGAGCCGTGCCTTATTCATGGCGATCTTTGGAGCGGTAATTTCCTTACGGCGGGAGATGAAGCTGTTCTTATAGATCCTGCGGTGTATTATGGCCATCGAGAGGTGGAGCTGGCCTATATCGAGTTGTTCGGCGGGTTCCCGGCGGGCTTCATGGATGCCTACCGCAGGGCCTATCCCCCTTCAGAAGGATACGAGTTCCGGAGGCCGCTCCACCAACTCTATCCGCTCCTAATCCATCTCAACCATTTCGGGGAGGCGTACGGTCCTGGTGTAGACGCGGCTTGCGCATTCTACAATAAGGCGGCCCGCAATGCATGATCCCCTGTGTACAGCGATGGCTGCCTGGAATGGAAATGCTGCGCCATTGTTCTGCGGGATGGCTAGTTACCGGATGAGGGCTTTCGGGAGCGAACCTATTAACGGGAGGTTGGGCTGTGTGCCGAGGAACTCCCGGGCGGCGGGCGGCGTAATGGAACCTGCGAACGGCCGTGCTGCCAGAAGTCTTTGTGATGATCCCTTGCGTTGGAGTGAGCTCCGTGTGTAACGACGAATCCTCCGATTGTTCTGGCTGCGCCACGGGCACGGCTACACCTGTAAAGCAACTTCCCTGTGGAACTTGTACTCGGGCATCGGCGCCGCCGGCGGCAATCGAACTTTTGCGCGAATTGCGCCGGCGATATCCCCACACGCCTTTCCTTGCGTTGGGACAAACCATTTGGTGGGATGAGCCCATGAAGGCGGTGCTCTGTTGCCTTCTGCAAGCAGGCGGGTTGGGCGGGGCCATGACCGTAGGCATCCACGATACGGACTACTTTGCCAAGCTGAAGGTGAGGCAGGCGGGCCAATCACGCTTTGAACTGATGCCCCACAATGACGGATCCACCAAGGAGCTGTGGTCTGCAGCCGGTGAGATTTCGCGGCTGTTTGGGGCAGAGTGCATTCCTACGCGTCACGATTTGCTACGGCACGGCGTGCCGTTGGCCCGGATGGTGCGTCGCCATGCCGAGGATGCCCAAGGCTTTCTGAACCAGGTTACCGAAGCATGGGGCTGGCGGGGATTGGTGTACACGGGTTCGCGAAACCTTATCGTGCATAACCTCCCGCTCAAACTTATGGGCGACGCCGTGGAGGCGATGCTCCAATGGGGATTTGAGGGAACTCTGGAGACAATCGCCGATCCCTCCACCAAAGAGCACGCCCGGGAGCTCGCACAGCGCCTGATTGCGTGGGTTCGGGATTACCGAGACACGCACCCGAACGCCATGCTCACAGATCTTTACCAGCATTTGCTGCCGTGTCTGTACCAACTCCTTTTGGAGGGCGATCCTCCGGGCATTCAGGTGAACTGCACGGCGCACTTGCTGTTGCTTTCGCCGGACACGGCCCATCTACCACGGTTTGAGTTCGTGGACCTGTTCCTAAACGAACGGACGCGGCGTTTGGCCGCCGATGCTTACAACCAGGCTGTGGAGGGCACCGAGATTTATACTTTGGATCGGTTTGGCCTGGGAGCGCTCCCCTTTGATCTTGTTTTGCCCAAGCACGGTAGAGGCACCTTGCGTGTAACATTGCGGGCACTTCATGTGGAGACGCCCGATCCCATCCGCATCCCCCTGGATAAACCGATCCGTTCCATTCACGACTTAGCTCAGGTGCTCACGGCGCATTTGGGTGATCACGTAACGCTGGTAGGTAAAGCGGTTGCGTTGATCCCGATGCTCGCCCGGGAATTCCTATTCGTATTCAATGAAGAGGGTTCCGAGTACGTGCGGCTCACCCGCAAAATGAACGACTATCTCCGCCGACACGGAGTTCAGGTTCAGGTACACCCAATCCTCAGAATGCGGTACCACACCTGGGATGCCTTTGCGGAGTGCAATGCGCAACTTGCCTTGCCGGACCATCTGGCGGCAGCGCTGGGCCGACCCCGAGTAGGCGCCTGGGAATTGGCAGCAGAATGGCGGGAGGCCGTTGAAGGCCAGGCGCGATTGCTGGAGCGAATCAAATGCATTCGCAAACCGCGGGAATTGATGGCGTTCCTTGCCGAGAGTGAAGGCGGCTCATGGGCTGCGCATCTGGAGGAGTACAATCGCGCGAAGGAGCGCCAGGTTCACATGAGAAAGGCTGCCGCCGAAGTGCAAGCCCAGGTGATGGATATGTATGCCCGACTGAAGGGACTCAAACGACAGATTGTAGCTGCGGAGCGTGAGAAAGGAGACCACTTCCGCCGCACGAAGCAGTGGACGGAGCAGGAGTTGGCGCGCCGCGAGGAACTTGGGGCCCGTGTAGCGCATCTCTTGGAACAGCGACGGCAACTGATCGAGCGCATCCAAGAGCTAAAGCGGCACCGTCTTGAGCTTGAGCGCGGAAGCGAAGCGGCATCCCTGCGGCGCCGCATTGACGACCTTGAGGTGGCCGCAGAAGCCGCACGGATGACGATGGTACGCAATGCCATCCTCACCACGCGGGGGATGGTGCATACTCAGCACCGGCCGTCGGCATGGTGGATCCCCATGTTGGATCGCACAGGGGCATGGTTCCGGCGGATCGTGGAAACCGCGGAGCTTTATACCGAGCCCCTTGTGAGCGAATAACCACCTCCAATATTGTAAGCGAAGTTGGCGGCGGTCCGTGTCCAGAGGAAAGCGCGCGTGGCATGCATTGCGTAGGCGCAGGAGGGCGCGTTACGACGTCGTTTGATGGGCTGCGGCCTGGATGCGGCGTATCTCTTCTTCGGAAATGGCACGCTCGAAGGATCGAAACCCCGCCAACGTAAAGCCGTGACGCCGGCAGATATCGCTGATCTCGTCTACTTGGGCCACACTTACCTCTTTGCCGAGCGTGAAGCTCTCGTATCTGCGCTCTAGAGCGAGGGCCATCGTCTCGGACATGCACGCGTAGGCGGTTCCGGGCGGGAATCCGAAGCTAAAGAGTTCGGCGCTTCCAGGTTTGAGGCACCGCATATCGCCCGGCACCCGTACCACGCCTCCTTCGATCACAAGCACGTCGCGGCGCTTGGCAGCCACAGCAACGGACACATCCCGTGGCCGGGCTACGTCGCAGACTACCGCCCCTTTTCGAATGTGCTCTGGCTGGATGATTGCCTCCACTGCGCTGCTCACCGTGATCACAATCGCAGCGTCCCGCAAACCTTCTGCAATCGAAGTGGACGAGGCGATCGTCGCTTGCGGGGATGTGCTGCGCAACCGGGATTGGAGGGCTTGAAGCTTTGCCTCGTTGCGACCCACCAGAACCACTTCGCGGGCCTCGCGCGCCATGATTTCAGCGCAGGTAGCTCCTATGGAACCTGTAGCCCCTACAACTGCTACCGTGGCCTCCGGTACAGAAATCCCCATGAGCCGGGCGGCCTCGCGCGTCCCTTGGATTGCCGTCGCCACAGTATACGAGTTTCCCGTGGTAACCGGGATGCTCAGGCGCTTGGCAAGGGTAATCCCTCCATCGCCTACTACGGAAGTAAACGCTCCAAGCCCTACGATGCCTGCGCCTAGCTCCTCTGCCATGTGGCCGCAAGCCTCCAAACGGGCATAAACTTCATCCAGGGGCATGCTTAAGAAGAGGCGGGGAGTGAGGGGGCACCCGATGAACCACCCCTCGGCCTCGGCGCCGGTGATAGAGCGAATGCCGGTAATATGGGCGGCAAGGATGGGGCCATGACGCTTCATGTACCATTCCAATGCCGGTTCCGGTACGAAGCGGGCGATGGGGTACTTGCGTGCCACGTCACGCCGCGCCTGCAGCGGATGAATGATGAAGGCGAATTTCTCCATGAAAGCCTTTCTTCTTGCGCAAATCCTGTGAGTTCAATCGGCCTGGCGGGTGAGCATTCCACCGGCCTACCTCTCATCGGTGGGTGAGAATAGGGCCCTCCATATTGAGCCAACTTGGGCTCTCTTATGTCCTTGGCGCTCGACCTTTCTTGCTCCTTAACTGAGGGTGCTTACGGATTCAGTATGCGGACGGGAGGTGTCCAGCCCAGCTCGTGAAGCTTGGCCATATAGTCGTCCGGAGTGAGCTCTTGAGGACGGCGGCCCAGCAGTGTTACCAGAACAGCTTCCATCACATTGGTAGCGAAGGCAGCACCCGCAACCTCAGGCGTGGTGGTGATGAGCATGCGGGCGCCTCGCCGGCGTAGGAGTTCTACTTCGTGAGGCTGGCTGGATTGCGTGAGGATAATCTTGCCGTCCAGGCGCTCGGGCATATACCTGCGGATGAAATGCCAATCGCCCGCGATTACATCCGCTTCTTGGAAATAGCGGATGTGGCGGGGAGTGTTGAGTTCTTGCTTCTTGCCCGTAGGATAGAACCATTCGATGGGGCACAGGGCAATCACGGGCAGCGCCACCCGGGCCAAGCGTTCCACCGTTTTCCACGACCGAATAGGAAGGGGGAGGCCCAATCCGAACATCAGGTCGCCGTAGATAACCGAGGCCGCGCGCTTAGCAAGTTCCTCGCCCATGCCGAAGCGATCTACTCCGCTCACCAAGAGTACCCGGAGGCGACTCCAATCGAGCACGCCGTTCTCCTGAAGCCATGCAACCGTGGCGCGTTCCAGGGTGTGTTTTAGGCCGCTGCCATCTACCCATGGTGTCTGCTGAGCATATCGCATAAGGCGCAGGCTATCGCGGCACGTATACCGCTTCGTGCCTGCGTAAAGATATACGTCGGTTCCTCCCACCCCGAAGCAATCAATCTTACCATCGAGCTGGCGCACGAGTTCTTGAAAGCGCTGCCGGCTGCCATCCGTGCCGATGCGCTCGATTACGAAGGGCACGCCAAGAAAGGTTGCTTCTTCTTTGCGATTGCGCTTGGATGTACCAAGGCTCACACTAACCACGTGCTTCATGGGGTTTGCTCTGCCTGCTCGGCCCATTGCTCCAGGATCCGGCGGAGTTCCTGCAACGTGGAGGCGTGGACGATGCGCTCGCGCGTTTTGGCGGAACCCGGCGTCCCGCGCACCATTGCCGAAATCTGGCCGCGCAAGTGCACCACGGCGCGCTCCTCACCCATACTTTGGGCCAGATCCGCTGCAAGGCGCATGGCTGCTTCCACGCGATCGGCGGGTGTAGGGGGTGGACCATAGGATCCGGTCGTTAGGTACTCAACCGTGTGCCGCAGGATCCATGGATTGCCGATGGCCGCACGCCCGATCATCACGCCATCGCAACCCGTGTCCTGAAGCATGTGGAGGGCGTCTTCCGGAGAGCGGATATCCCCGTTGCCGATGACCGGCACGCGCACCGCGGCTTTGATGTCACGGATCCAGCGCCAGTCGGCAGCGCCCGAAAAGCCCTGTGCGGCAGTGCGTGCATGGAGCGTGAATGCCTGGACGCCTGCATCCTGAAAACGCACAGCCAGCGGTACAGAGGTGAGATCTCGAGGGCTCCAGCCGGCCCGCATCTTGACGGTGACGGGAACGGACACAGCGCGAACCACCGCTTCTACCACGCGCAGAGCAGTCTCCGGATCACGAAGGAGGGCGGCCCCAGCGCCTTGCCGGCACACCTTGGGCACCCAGCATCCCATGTTGATATCCACAATGGCCGCTCCCAGATCCTGCACGATCGCCGCCGCCTCGGCCATGATTTTGGGGTCTGCGCCGAAGAGCTGCACCGAGAGGGGTTGCTCCTGGGGCGTCCAGTCCAGCATTTGAAGGGTGCGGCGGCTTCGATAATGAAGGGCCTGGGTACTGATCTGCTCCGTGCATACAAGACCGATCCGGCCGATGGCCTTGCAGAGGCGGCGGAATGCGCTGTTGGTAACATCCGCCATGGGCGCCAACACTACCGGGGGGACGATCTTTACCGTCCCGATGGAGAAGGGGGGCACTGTGATTGCCGGGGAGTTGCGCAGGGGCATTCCCGCCGTCGCGTGGGGCGGCGGAGCAACGGGAGAAGGAAGCGGGCAGATCGTTGATGCGCACTCATTCATGGCCGACATTTCTTACGTACAGCAGGTAGAGGCCATCCAACGTAAGCATGGGATCCACAAGCTCAATCGTTCGGCTTAATTTGTGAATACGTTCCGCCAATCCTCCGGTCGCGATCACCCGAGGTTTGGCCGGAAGTTCCTTAGTGATGCGTTCCACCACAGCATCCACCTGACCGGCAAAGCCGAACATGATGCCGGATTGCATCGCCTCCACAGTGTTTGTGCCGATGGCGTGGGCCGGTGCAGTTAGCTCCACTCGGTACAGGCGGGCCGCGCGCTGAAAGAGGGCATCTGTGGAGATACCGATGCCCGGCGCGATGGCGCCGCCGAGGTAATCGCCCGTCGTTCCGATCACGTCGAAGGTGGTGGAAGTGCCGAAATCAACTACGATGGCAGGCCCTCCATAGTGATGGAATGCTGCGATGGCATTCACCAGGCGGTCCGCTCCTACGTCAGAAGGGGGGCGATAATGGATGGAAATACCGAATTCGGTGTTGGGGCCTACCATGAAGGGATCCATCCCGAAATAGCGACGGGCCAGACCTACGAGGGCATCGGTCATGGTGGGCACCACATTCGAGATCGCCACTCCATGGATCTGGGAGCAGGCAATGCCTCGATGGTCCAATAAGCGCAGGAGGATGGATGCGTGTTCGTCGGCAGTGCGGTCGCGCTGAGTTCGGATGCGCCAATCCGCCTGAAGCTCCCCTTGGTGATACACTCCGAGGGTTATGTTCGTGTTGCCTACATCAATCGCCAGGAGCATGGAATATCCTACCGCGGTACATTGCCCTATTCTAGCATACACGCGAACCGGGGCGCGTGGCCGGGCGCGCGGGAGTATGGCAGACCTCGTGCAGAACCGGGATGTGGCTGCGGAGCCGTAGCATCGTGTGCTGCGGACGATGCGCCGTGGCAGCCCCGCAGCCGTCCTGCGCAGCGCCTGCTCCCAACCGGATGAACTCGATCGGCGAGCACACCCGGCAACAGGCAGCGTGGTGCACGATAGGCGAAAATTCCCTTCCAATTGATGTCTTGACAATCCGCCAATTGTATATTATGCTGACCGCATGCTGTTCCGGCCGGCTTCGCGCTGCGGCCACGGGAGGAAGCAAATGCGCGATATGCGTTCGCGTGATGTGCTGAGAGTTGCCTTGTGCGCTGTTCCGGTCATCTGGGTCTTTATTAACGCGTTCTTCTTCATGGCCGCGCAATTGCCGAACGGCCATGATTTAACGACGGTTCGAGCACTTTTGCGCGCGTATTCCGCCGTGCTGATCGTCGCTTATGCGGTCGTGATCGTGTTTATATGGCGAGCTGGGGGATCTCGTTAGCCAGCAGGTGGTGAGCGGTAAAACGGCTGCGTTCGATCACACGGCCATGTATGGCTTGAATCGCAGGGAAGCACCACGACTGCGTCGTATACGTATGGCAATGGCCTGTTGCGCAAGGACGGGGAGTATCCGCTCTTTGACGGCATCGGCTCCGAGAGGACGGTGACGGGCGCGGATCAAGCGGTATCAGCATCGCTGACGTATGAAGCCTTTGGTCAAACGGTAGCGTCGTTGGGCAGTTCCAGCAATCCCTATCGTTTTGCCGGGGCGTGGGGTTATCGTTCCGATGGCGATGCTGGGCTGATGTTGGAGGCTGCCCGCTACTATGATGCGCAGGTAGGGCGGTTCATCAGCCGAGACACCTATCTAGACCAGCCGCCGTATCTCTACTG
>Ga0078972_1015552_pt1 | contig 11608 bp, 13 predicted proteins | sample YelNatPaOPGAMG01_FD_67568 | JGI IMG/M metagenome (GOLD analysis project Ga0078972, IMG submission 67568) | Hot spring thermophilic microbial communities from Obsidian Pool, Yellowstone National Park, USA - OP-RAMG-01 (SPADES assembly) (version 2) | ecosystem: Environmental > Aquatic > Thermal...
TGCCTACCAAATCCGTGCTGTCGTTCGCCTCACAATGCCTTCGCGTCCAGACCACACCGTCTCAAATGGTCATTGGCTCGAGAGGAAAACGACAAATTTTCTTGGGACATCGAAAGATTCAAGTCTCCGCTGACGACCGTCCGCAAGCCGAATCGTGATTGAATGACTTCCTTCTCAGCGTGATCAGCCACGACAATGACGATCCGTTCGTTTGGAACAAGAGACAGGTCCACATTGCCTTTGACCCGCCATTCTCGCTCCACGTCCCAGAAAACGTATCGGCCTCTTCGCGCCTGGAACAGGTATTTTTGGTCGGCAGGCAGTTTTGAAAAATCTTCGTCCGTCCCATATTGAACAGGCTTAGCGCCGTAATCGGAGAGCGCGGCAAGCTCTATACCGACCCCGTATGGTTCCACAGCCCATCTCGTCAGCCCTCGACGCCAGCGCGCCAGGGACGACAATCGCGCTGGCGGCAGTTCGCTGAAGCAGACCACGCGTTCTTTTCCTCTTATGAAGCGACTTGCGGCCCTGATGAGTTTTTCCTCCAAGATGCGGCAAAGCGTATCAAACCCCGAATGAGCCGCATGCGGTTCATCATGTATGAGGGAACGCCAATATTGCGCCTGGGTTTGACCGGGCCAGGGGCCGGGGCATGCTCGCGTGTAGTGATAGAGGTAGCTCGGTTGGACTGACTGTGGATCAGTGGAGACTGGCGCATTGTCGTCGGGCTGTCTTGGCGCAAGCGCGGATGGCCCTTGGACGGTCCCGAGCCCCAACGCATCGTGCATCGGAGCGCCGCACGCCCGACGGGTGGACGGCGCCGGCCGTGCAGCGTCTGCACGCGTCGTCCGATGATGGTTCACCGCCTCAGACGCGAAAAAGAAGCGTACAGGGACGCCGTCTTTGCGAGCTTCTTGTACGATGCTATGGACATGCCCGCCTTCCCTCGCCTCCGCTGCGCATATCAGCGTTGCCATGGCTGCCACGAGTTTGTCCCGTTCAAACATGGCGGCTTGGCGGCTTGGCGCAGCGCCTGGTAAGACTGATGACACGAACAGCGTGTTCGCTGGGTCGATAAGGCCGTCATAGGCATCGAAAAACTTGGTCAGCGTCCCAGACCCGCTCATGTGGAGGAGAACGTCAGGACAGACAATAATGGCTGGGCGGCCGTAAGTGATGCAATTGACGGCGTTGTAGCCGGCAGTTCCATAACTCGACACAAGCGTATGCCCTGTTGCGATGATGAACTCCGCAGCGGAGGCTATGGCTATGAGAAAAGGCGCATTGGGAGCGATCATCCTGGGCTGCCGCGAACACAGCACAGCGGCTCTTTTCTCTGACGCAGCGAGATGATTCCCCGCCCCAAACACCATGCGGCCGTCCAGTTTTCTTTTCATCGCCGGCGAGAGGCAAATCTCATCAGATATAATTGAGATCCCTTCTGAAAACCATTTTTCAGCGGTTTCTGAAGCCCCGCGCCATTCCCGTTCCCTAGTGAACAGAGGGGCCAGCTCTTGACGAGATATTGTGGCGAGCGTTTCCAGCAGCGCGCATCGGACTTCACGAGCGTCGTGGATATTGAAGCTCGGCGCATGGCGCACCACAGCCTTTTTTACGCATTCTTCTACATTCCTCTTCTTGGAGAGAAGCGACAAGAGGAAAAACGAGGAGAGGACTCTCTCTGCCGCGCGTCCACAGCGTTGCATGGGGCTGGACACACACATCCCTAGGGGACCGTACCTCAGGACAAGTCGCCCTTTCTTGGCGCCTCGGGCGGCGCGAGAACCCACGACGGCTGTGGGACGAGCCCTTTGCAGTAGGCCATCTTTTTTCGACGCTTCAGTCGCACTAATCTGGCCCAGAGCCTTGTTCTCGCTGTTTGGTTTCTCACGGCCACTCCTTTTTCACGGGCGAAAGCCGCGTTGGTCTCGGCTCGTCAAAAGCGTCAATGGAGGATGCTATCATCAGTTGAAGAATCCTTCGAGATCCTCCTCAACCACATACACCGAGCCATCCTTATCAGCATAAAGCGTCAGGACATCAGAAATCATGTATCGCGGTCCGTTCAATACAATGACGCGACCCTTCAACCTTTCGAGCGAACCGATTTCCTCTTTAGTGGCCTTCCAAGGAATTTCGTCCTGGTCCACCACGTAGTTGCTCTCCCAATGCGTCTCAAACGCGGTATGCGTTTGCTTAAAGAACTCATCGATATCTTGCCATCCCTCAGCTTCCGCCACTGCGATCAAATCGGCTTCCTGTCGCAGAGGGAGGACAAGCAGTAGCTTTTTCGGTGACTGTTTCATTCCGCATCCTTAATCCAAGGTGAGCTCGTTTTTTGTAAGCCATCAATCCTCGCCAGGATTTATGGCAGCGTAAGCGCCAGGGTCTGATTCATCTTTCCCAACACCGGGTATTCCTTGCCATCGTATCTGATGCGAATGCCGCCGGCGTTGCCTGTCAGGATATGGAAGCTTTCCTGGGCTGTAAAAACTTGTATGTCGCCTGGGGCCATAACCAGCTCTTCGGCCGCGCCCGTGTCGGGCTCGACCCTTATCCACGCATTCGCAATCGCTTTGATCTCGAGGACCTTCTTGCCCTGCTGTCGGCGAGGCGGTTCCGCGAAGGCGCTTTGACGCGCCATCTGATCAGATTCAGACGGTGTTTTGACCGCAGTGGACGTTGAGGCGACCTGGCGCGCGTTTTGCGCAGGATGCTGGTATTGTTCCATGTCGTCAGGGAAAAAAAGCCGTGTGACGCCCGTCGCGGCCAAGATGACGAGGGAGATGAAGCCCGCGCATGTCAAAGCTATGGAAAACCAGCGGTTGTGGATAAATGACGCAACAGGGGAAGCCTCGTGGCGTCCGACATACTCGTCTTCGTTGTAATCAGATAGTTCCCCTTGCCGTGCAAAGGCGTCGAATCTTGCCACCGCTTCTGCCGGATCCAAACCTACTTCCTGTGCATAAGCCCTGATGAAACCCTTGACAAATACCCTCGGAGGCAAAAGATCGAACCGGTCATTTTCCAGAAACTCCAGGTTTGCGACCGCCACCTTGGTGCTTTCGGATATATCCTCGAGGGTTCTGCCTTTTTCTTCTCTTGCGCTTTTAAGATATGCTCCGAAGGAATCCATGCGCCGTTCCGAACCTTTTGCGACCACTTTGTTCCGAGTCGTTGTCCGTTCCTACACATTGAACATTGTGCATAGAACATCTATATACAAAATAACTTTTGGACTTCGATTGAATTTTTTTGATCAGCCCTTCTCTACTTTTTTGTTGTTCATCATGTCGATTAGCACTCCGAGATGCGATGATCAAGATATTATTTCGACCCCAGGGCCAAGGTGTTTCCGTGACGGTGTCATAGTCTTCCTCCAGCGAAATCCGGCCGTGGCGGCTGCAGTTTGTTTAGGCGCTGGAACCCTTGTAGGCTCTTGCGCCGCGCCTCCTGGCGATCCGACCTATTTGTTTATCGTTGCCGTTGCTGGATTTGTGGGGATCAGTTTCGGACTAGCCAGACAGCGCATCGTCTGGACTTGTTGCGGTCTTGCAGTCGTGTTTTTTGTTGTCGGTGTGTACGCGTCTGCGAGGGAATTGAGACAAGGGGCGAATCTTGAGCTGCCGGAGGACTATACCGTCATCGAGGCCACTCTAGGGGACACGCTGGCTTCTGGTCCGGGTTGCCGCACGTTTCTTTTGGAGCAGGGTCAATACGGGGCGCCGGCAACCCCGCTGCCCGGATATGGTCGCGTGATTATCCGACAGGAAAATTTCGCGTGCAAGGCGGGAGACCGTATCGCCTTTCATGGCAGGATCCGAACGCCGAGGAACAGGGGCAACCCCGGGGAATTCGACTGGGAGCTGCATTGCAGAAACAGCGGCATCTACTGGCTCGCGTCGATACGCCCAAAGACGCAGGCGACCATAATGAGTCACGGCCCCTGGTATGACCCTATGGCGATCCTTTGGCTGATCAGAGACAGGATGAATGCGTTTCTCGATTCCGCGCCGCGTCGCTGCATTCCCTCGGATTACCAAGAAAGTGTGAGGGCCATCCTCAAGGCAATAGTGATTGGAGACCTGGGAGAAGTCAGCCCTAGGCTTTACAAGAGCTTTTCGGACTCGGGGCTTGTCCACGCGTTATCAGCGTCTGGCATTCACGTGGGCATGGTCGCCATGGTCGCCGGCTTTATTGTCGCATGGGCAGCAAGGCTCTATCCTAAAATACTGCTTCGGTTCCCATTGAAGAAGCTGGCCGCCGCAGCGTCTATTCCTGCCATGATCGCGTACTGCATCATAGTGGGTGGACGAGCGCCCGCCATCAGAGCCACCATCATGGGTGTGATGATCGCCGGCGCCATCATCCTCGAGCGAAAATGGCAATCTGCGAATGCCCTTGCGTTTGCGGCCGTTGTGGTGCTCTTTGTGTATCCATTGTCTCTGTTCACTCCGAGCTTTCTCCTTTCATTCTGCGCGGTGGCCGGCATTATGACTGTATGGCAGAGATTCCGCAAAGAGGCTCGAGGGGATTCGCCGGGGACTGGGGCGCTTCGCTTCCACGTTGACGAACGCTCCACGAAGTCCCGGGCGTCAAGAGCGGCCCACTTCATGCTCCACGAGGCGGGCCTCGTCATCTTCGCGTCGCTTGGCGCCGTGATAGCTACATTGCCCATTACATGGTACTTTTTTCGGTCCCTGCCTGTTTATACGCTTTTCGCAAATCTTCTCGCCGACTTTCTTATGACTTTGGCCCTGGGGTTTGGACTGCTCGCTTCCATTCTTAGCCTCGCGAGCTCTTCCTTGGGCGGAATCTTACTCGTCCCTGCGGATGTCTGCTCTTTTCTCGTGATAAAGACGGCAGAATTCTTTGCGGGTCTTCCATTCAGCGTATTGAGACGAGCTCAACCTGATGCCGTCCAGGTCGTTTTCATAAGCATCTTCGCGCTGGCGGCCCTCTTGCTCCTCGGCAAAATATTTAGGCGCAGGTCCAGACTCATCGCGCTTGGACTATGTATATCGGCCCTTTTCGTAGTCGTGGAAGATGTCATCGTACACTCTAAGCCTGCCCTCGAGGCCTATTTCTTGAACGTAGGAAAGGGGGATTCCATTTTTCTGCGTGCGCCTGGTTCAAAGGGAATTCTTGTTGACGGCGGTGTGATGACAGAATTTTTCGACGCGGGTACGTATATCGTCACGCCGTTTCTCTATTGGGCGGGAGTGAGCAAACTTGATGGAATTGTGATGACTCACCCTGATACAGATCATATCGGCGGACTCGCGTGCGTTGTCGAATGCATCGGAGCGGCGAGGATTTTCTGGAATCCGGTGGAAACGACTTCCGTGCATCTCGAGAATATCTTGTCAGCGGCGCGTGAGAGAAAGTTTCCTGTAGCGGCTGTTAACAGGGATTCGCCCATGATCGCGTGGGGAGATGCGCGCCTGCAATTTCTCAATGCGCCGGCAACGCTGACGCAGCGCAAAGATGCGAAATGGAAAATAAACAATACCTCAGTGGTGATACGTCTCGACTATGGGAAGACGTCTTTCTTGTTGACCGGAGATCTCGAACATGAAGGAGAAGAAGAGCTCCTGACCCAAGGCCTGCCTTTGAGGGCGGACGTCTTAAAAGTAGGGCATCATGGCAGCAAAAACAGCACGTCCGTCAATTTTTTGAAGGCGGTAGCCCCTAAGATCGCTATTATATCCGCTGACTACCCCAGAAAAGGTGGGCTGCCGAACGATGACATCCTGCAGCGACTTGCTTCTTTTGGGATTCACGTATATTGGACAGGGAGAGATGGGGCTGTCGCTGTGACGTCAGACGGTCAATCTCTGGCTGTTCGAACGGGGCGGAAGCGACCGCTCTAGAAAACTTGTGACATACGGTCGGTATGATAGATGGGTAGGTGAGCAATGGCGCTGGCGCTATCAGGAGTGAGGGCGCTCGACTTGAGCATGAATCTGCCAGGTCCTTACATGACATGGCTTATGGCGCTCTTGGGAGCAGAAGTGGTAAAGGTGGAGAATCCTGAGGGGGGGGATTATGCCCGGGTACTTGCAGGGCGCAAGAACTCCCCATACTTCAACGCAGTCAATAGGAACAAGAAGAGCCTTGCGTTGAATCTCAAGCACCCAAGGGGACGTGACATTTTCCTGAAACTCTTGGATCATTATGACGTGGTGGTAGAAGGGTTCCGGCCGGGGACCATGGAGCGATTTGGTCTGGGTTACCATGACGTGTGCAAGGTCAACCCCCGAATCATTTACGTGTCTATAAGCGGATACGGCCAGGATGGGCCTTATCGCATGCGCGCCGGCCACGACATCAATTATCTCGCCTTGGCCGGCATCCTCGGCATGACGGGTTCAAGGGACGGCGACCTCGCCCTTTCGGGCATCCAAGTCGCGGACCTCGCGGGCGGCAGCCTCATGGCGCTGGTCGGGCTGCTCGCCGCGCTCTTTCAACGAGAACGAACAGGCGAAGGCCAATTTGTGGATACGTCGATGTTTCATGGTTCCTTTTCTTTGGCTACCATGGTCTTCGCGGGGGTGGATCAGGGCCTCGAGGAGCCTTTGCCAGGGAAGATGCTCTTAAACGGCCGTTTCCCATGCTACGGATTGTATCGCACCTCCGACGGCGCATACATGTCCCTGGGCGCCTTGGAATTTAAGTTTTGGGACAATTTCTGCCGAGCTGTCGGACGCGAGGACCTTGTTCCCGAACAATTTGGCGGACCTGAGACCGTTGCGGCGCTGCAGGAAATCTTCGCCTCGCGATCCCGAGCTGATTGGATCGAATTTCTGAAAGATGTCGATGCCTGCTGCGAGCCAGTACTCACACTGGACGAAGCGGCAGAAAGCGAGCTCGTCGCCGCGGTCGGAATGGTCCACCGCCGCGCAGACGGACGCGTCCTCGGTTCGCCCCTTCGCCTCTCAAAATCTCCGGCGCTCGAAGACACGCCTGCGCCGGCCCTTGGCGAGCATTCCCGCGAGGTCTTGAGCCAGCTTGGCCTCAAAACCGATGACCTCGACGAACTGGCCCGACAAGGGATTATTTGCTAGGTCCCTATCAACAGGCTTGCAAGACATTGTCCCCCGCGACAGGGCGCAACGCCGATTCTCGGAACAAATCAAGAATTCGATGAACTGGCCTTGATTTCGAGCGTTTTACTAGGCGGCGCTTCGAGTGAAGGCAGAAGTCTCGGCTCGAAGACCAAGATTTCTCAGCCGCCGCCTCTCACTTCGTTCGAATCTGGGCCCTTCGAAACGACAAAACGGGACTCCTCGCGGCTGCCATCGCGGTTTTCAAAGCGCCCACGAACTAAACGATGCGGCCCTTTTGGCGAACGAGATTTCGCGAGTCAGTATGTCTTCGTTGCAAACTCACATGACGAGATGGCTTGGCTTCGCTCGCAGTGACGCATCAATGACCTTTCTGTCATTGCGAGGAGCCGAACGCGACGAAGCGCCCTCGGCTCTCTCACCAACCGAGCGAAGAGGCTTGTGTGCAGCTTGAGGTTCCCTTCGAGGGCTGCTATTCCCACGCGTTGTGGATCGTACACGACGACCCTCGTCAGCCTCAGGAAAAGCCGCCTGATGTCTTTCCACACGAAGACTGAGCCTGGGCGTCCAGTCCTGTGCAAGAAAATACCGACAATATTTTTGACGTATCTGTGGAACCGCAGACCGGGCATTCCGGCTGGCTGTGGTCCGACGCAAACATCAATCGCTCAAATTCTTTTCCGCAGTTGGAACACTTGAATTCGTAGATTGGCATGGCCCACCTCGTCATGAACAGCCGCACGCACCTGGGGCCGCATTTTCGAGTTCAGCCATAGGGCCGAAGATTCCAGATTTTATGGCGATGCCGCCTGCGTCTTGGATAATTCGGAGGGCAAATGGGTCAACGACCACGCGAAGGTCTTGGAGGGTGTAGGTTTCATCCCCATCTCTTGGCTCGTCCAGAGCCAAGCCCATGCTGGGGCCGCCTCAACCATAGCCGCCGAAAAACACTCTGAGGGCCTGCCCTTCTGCGAGTTTGCCTTTGAAATAGTTTCGAGATTCTTCATCGATGTTGAACATGTTGGTATCCCTTTCTTTTTTGTTGGCGAGTTTCTAATTCTGTTTAACAATATATATTCATATGATTATATAGTCAATGGGGCGGCGATCCAGCCGCCTGTCTTCTCAAAGTCCCTTGAGTTATCCTCGCTTCGCCTTTCCGATGCCCCACGAACACTTCGGCCCCCAGCGCCTCGAAAGTGGTTCAGCCGCTTTGGAAAAGGAGCGCCGAACCACGGCGTCAATCTCACCATGGCGTCTAGCCCACTATTCGTCGCTCGTTACTCTCATTTTACCGGGTTGCGCCTCCGCATTCCCCGATGACGGCGCAGTCTTCTTTTGCGCGGCCTTCTGAGGGCCGGAGGAGGCTTTCTTTTTCTGCCGCGTTGCGGCTCCGCGTGAGACCTGCCCGCGATGAATCACGGCGTCGATTTTTTGTTCCAGGTTGGCTTTGATTTCAGCTTCGCCCATGAGGACCTGGCCGCCGATCACAATGAGCGGCACGGCAGGGGGATCCTTGCGAAATCGCTGGCCAACGCGAACAAATTCTTGGTACCCTTTTTGTGTATCGACATCAACGTCTTTCACTTTTATATGATAATTCTTCTGGAACATTTGAATGAGGTCTTTCACAGCTTCACAGTGTGGACAGTCTTTTGCCCAGAAGAACTCCAACTGAACCGGCGCAGCGGCGTCAGCCCCGGAAAAGGCGGGTATGGCTGCGAGACAGAGGCGCATGATCCATAGGCCCACCACAAGCCTCAGAAGCGCACATGATTTGCCAGAAGGAGCGAGCGAGCTGGTCATGGAATGTAGAGTTTCATCTTCGACGGGATTGGATAAAAGAGATGGACATTCTTGTGGGTTCTAAAGCCGCAAGCCTCTCTCTGGATGAGCAGCCACGCCAAGGCATTCTCGGCCTGTTCCACCAGGGCGTTGTATTCTCGGATGGTCTGGTGAAAGGCCGGGATCAACACCTCTTTTTCTTCAGAGCTCACCCCCGCCAGGCAGGACTCCCATCGGTTTACTTGGTCGAGGGCCTGTTGTATCTTTTCCAGGAGGTCTTCCAGCTTTGCGCCGGCGCTGCCCAGAGACTCTGCCATTTCTTTGACCAGTGAGGGCTCTTCGGTCTCTACATCACGAAACATACCCATGGCAAACACCTCATACGTTTTTAGATATCATGTGGGAACGGAGAAGACAACAGCGGCAGGCTGCGGTCATGTCTGTCAGACATAATGAATAAAGACGAGCAAGGGAGATAGATAACTATAATTTACTTGACTTTTTGAATATAACTTACTATGTATAAAACACTTTAAGCTACAGGATTCTCGGAGAAGTCGAAAAGCCCCGAGGTCACGCGAATCCTTACGCCCCCGAGTGAGGAGGTCCCAAATGCCTGGGAAATATTGTGTCGCAGCCATTGTTGCGACAGTGCTTGCTTCCCTCGTGATAGTTTGTTTTGTATCCGTTCCAGCCTATGCCTATCGTGTCTGCACGTTCCGAGGCACCGTCGTCGATCATGGGTGGCGAAGTATGACGGTGAGGACGAATGGGCAATGCGCGGAGGTGAATGTGGGCTGGCGCACGAAATACATTCCGAATCACCGACCCTGCATCGGCGAGACCGTCGCAGTCGATTTCATACTGGAAGACGGGTATATGAAGGCCACCAAGGTGGTGAGTCTCTCGCCTCTGCCGCCGTCCCAGCAATGTTATCCTCCGGCGCCTCCGGCATCTTCCAGTTGTCGAACAGTGGGTGAGGAGCCAAGCACAGTCACCGACGGCTGTCCGCCTCCCAGAGCCATTATTTCGTCGAGACCGCCTGCGCACGTGGCCAACCCCGCTTGGAGCCCATCTGCTCCGCCTGCCCCAGCAGCGAAGCCTCCTGCCGCCCCTGTGAAGAAGCCCGCGCCCGAAAAGAGAGAAGCGGTTAAGACGCCTCCGCCGACGCCCGCTCCTGAAACGCCCCGGGAGGAAACCAAACCTCCGGCTCCTCCTGAAGATAAGAAGGCGAAGGTCTTGTCCGGCGAAGTCGTCGCCTCTTCGCCAAAAAGCCTTTCCCTCCGCGTCCTTGAAGAGGGAGAAGCAGCAGAAGTCGTCAACATCAAAGTGGGCTTGAAAACAAAATTCATCCCATTCAGGAGGCCGGCGGTGGGCGAAAAAGTACGGGTCGAGTACCGGCAAGAAAACGGGGACAAATTTGGCTACACCGTCCAAGTAATTCAGTAAGATCAATCGCGTCAGACACATCCCAGCTTCTCACACGCAGACGCAAGGGGCGGTTCATTCGAGAGCCGCCCCTTTCTCTGTCCCCTCATCTGGCTGGCGCGCCAGGGCTCTATATGATCAATTCTTGTGCTGGATCAATCGCGGCTGCATTGCATCGGGACGTCGTCCTCCCCGGGCTTGCCTTGGCGACGCCTCGCGCAACGTTTCTCCGTGGAATGCGAAAAAGGGCAACCCCAATGCGTGTCTCAGCCGAAGCAACAGCCCAAGAGCCTGAAGACAAGCATCACTTTTTGGACCCCTTAGGGGGCTCTGCGCCGGGGAGTTTCTTCATGCAGAAGAACCAGTCGTAGCAGTGGACGTCCTTGTCTTTGGTTTCCACTCGTTCTTTGGCGCTTCCGCAGGAACCGGGAGGCGGTACAATCACGGGCTGCCCCGGCTGCCAGTCTGCTGGCGTCGCTACCTTATGCGCATCGGACGTCTGCATCGCGATGAGGAGCCGTTTAATTTCCTGGAAATTCCTGCCGTTGGCCAAAGGATAATAAATAATAGCCCTGATCACACCTTCCGGATCGATGAAAAACACGGCGCGTACCGCCTTGGTGTCGCTGGCGGTAGGCTGTAGCATCCCATATTTTTTGGCCACTTCCATCTTGATGTCCTCGATAAGAGGAAAAGTGACCTCGATGTTCTTCATGCCATTGTATTCGATCTTTTCTTTGATGGTTCGAAGCCAAGCGATATGGCTATAGAGGCTGTCGATGGAAAGCCCCACCAGTTTGCAGTTCAGGGCTTCAAATTCGGGCGCCATTGCAGCAAACGTCATGAATTCAGTGGTGCACACAGGAGTAAAATCGGCCGGATGACTAAAAAGGATGACCCACTTGCCTTTATAGTCATCAGGGAAATTGATCTTGCCTTGAGTGGTATCCGCAGTGAAGTGAGGGGCCTTCTCGCCGATGATTGGCAAGCTCCGTTGTCCTTGCTCTGCTGCAGCCCCAGGCAAGGCCATCGCCAATACCACTGCGCAGCACGCCAACCACCTGATGATGCACAATTTCGCTCTCGACATGTTCCATTTCTCCTTTCGCATTTGGGTTTCAGGATGCGTCTGTCGTCGATAATGACGCAGCCTCTCTTTATAATAATAGTTACTATAAGCGATAAGGATGGGCGCGTCAAGCGCGTTTGAAACTCATCACATTCACGACGCGGCAAACCTCAGTGCAGCGGAAATTCCCAGGCCCTGAACATAATCACCAATTCAGCCGCGGCTTTCGCGTCACAGGTAATTTTCAAGAGGCAGTCTG
>Ga0078972_1015553_pt1 | contig 11607 bp, 11 predicted proteins | sample YelNatPaOPGAMG01_FD_67568 | JGI IMG/M metagenome (GOLD analysis project Ga0078972, IMG submission 67568) | Hot spring thermophilic microbial communities from Obsidian Pool, Yellowstone National Park, USA - OP-RAMG-01 (SPADES assembly) (version 2) | ecosystem: Environmental > Aquatic > Thermal...
AATCTTTATACATGCCCTACCTGAAGAACTATTCCAGCTTTTCTCGCACAGTCGACGAGTTCCTCAGCCTCTTCAACCTTTTCTGTTAATGGTTTTTCGACAAGGACATGCTTACCCCTTTCCATTAACTCCTTTGAAATTTCAAAGTGGGTTGATGTTGGAGTTGCAACAACTGCTGAATCTATCAGGGAGATTGCATCCCTCCAGTTATAAACCGGGATTGTATTGTATTGTTTTGCTACACTATCTGCTCTCTCCTTATCTATATCTACCACACAGGTAAGTTTACATTCCGAAATTGATGAAAGGATTCGAGCGTGCTGGCTTCCAAGGTATCCAACGCCTATAACCCCAATTCTATTCATTAACCTTTCCTCGCAATTATGGAAATCCCCCTCTCATTCGCAAATTTAATGGATTCCTCTATATCGAAGAAGATTGTTTTTTCTGCCTCTATACAAAGGACAGGATTCTTGACCGTTGAAAGTATATTTAATGTTGAAAGTCCTACCACAGGAACATCAAAACGCATGTCCTGCTCAGGTCTTGAAACCTTTATTGCTACTACACCATCTCCTCCAAGAGCAATACCTCTCTTCAAAGTTTCATCTGTTCCCTCCATTGCTTCCACTGCAATTACTGCTTTATCCTTTACAACTATTGTCTGCCCAATATCCATTTTTGCAATATTCTTTGCAATTTCCCATCCAAATTCAATATCTTCAAAAGCTCTTTGAGAAGGGTTAACTTTTGTTAAAACTCCTTCCTTTGGAAGAAAATTGGAAAGAAAAATTGTTGAATCTATAAATTCAATCCCTTTTGATGAAAGAAATTCAGCAAGTTTTCTAAAGATTGATGTCGGTTTTTTATCCTGAAGTTGCTTTAGTAAAACCTCTGTTATGGGGTCTGGAGAAAGTTCTTTATAAATTGAGGAATGTTTGACCCTTCCTGCAAGAAGGGCTTTTTTTATTTTATTTTGGATAAAAAATTCTACAAGTTTCCCAACATCTCCTATGTTGATCCATAAAAAGGAATCTGCCTCTTGCTCCAGTTCTGGTGAGGAAATTCCTTTTATTCCTGCAACAGCCACATGGAAGCCTGATCTCTTTGCTTCCCTTAGAACAAGAAAAGGGAATTTACCCTCACCAGCTATAATTCCTATTTTTCCTTCCATATTAATCCTCTTCCATCTCTGTAACCTTTTTGATAATCCCCCTTTTTGAGCTTTTTATAAATTCTAAAAGTTCCTTAACAACTCCTGTATGGGGTCCTTCCCTCTCAATTTTTTCAATTGCCTGGGTTGTGTTAAGGTCAGAATAGAAAATTATTTTAAAGGCTATCTGCAGGGAATCTATTTCCTCTCTACTCATACCCCTCCTTCTCAATCCAATACCGTTTATTCCATAAATCATCGCTGGCCTTGCTCCAACAACCTTTGAAAAGGGAGGAACATCCTGAGTTATAACAGAGTAACCCCCTATGTAGGCAAATCTTCCAATTCTTGTAAACTGATGAACACCAGTAAATGCTCCAACAACAGCATAATCCTGAACCTCTACATGACCTGCAAGGGTAGCTCCATTTATCAAAATTGCCTCATTGGCTATTTTACAATCGTGGGCTACATGGGAGTAAGCCATTATGAAGTTTTTGTTCCCAATATAAGTAACTCCACCACCATGGGGTGTCCCCCTGTTTATTGTTACAAATTCCCTTATTATGTTTTCATTCCCAATCTTCAAAAAAGTTTCTTCTCCTTTATACTTTATGTCCTGGGGCTCTCTGCCAATGGAGGCATAGGGGAAAATATGATTTCTCTCCCCAATTTCTGTGTTCCCTTCAACAACTGCATGGGCTTCTATTATTGTTCCTTTCCCTATTTTTACGCCTTTTCCTATTATCACATAGGGACCAATCCATACTTCCTCATCTATCTCAGCTTCTTTATCTATTACTGCTGTTGGATGTATGTGACTCATTCCTTTTCAACCATTGTGGAGAGGAATTCTGCCTCTGCAACCTTTTCATTCTCAACAAAGGCTTCAGCCCAGAGCTGGCAGAAATTTCCTCTTATCTTTGTCACAGAAACCTCCATCCTCAACTGATCCCCTGGAAGAACCGGTTTCCTGAACCTTGCCTTATCAACTCCAATTAGATAGATCAACTTTTTCTCCCTTTCCTTAACTGAGCCGAGGAGGAGAACCCCTCCAGTTTGAGCCATTGCCTCAAGGATTAGGACCCCAGGCATAATAGGATTTTCTGGGAAATGCCCCTGGAAAAAGGGCTCATTGAAGGTAACATTCTTTATTCCCACAGCCCTTTTACCTTCCTCAAAATCAACTATCCTGTCCACAAGAAGGAAGGGGTAACGATGGGGGAGTCTTTTTAATATTTCTTTTATATCAATCTTGTTCATTTTTTCTGAGCGGGAGGAGTTGCCTTTGTCTGATCGTATCTCTTTATTAACTCATCAGTTATATCTGCTTTCCTATCATAGTAAATGATCCCCTGAGTTGCAAGGTCAAGGATTAGGGTGTAGTTTCCTTCCTGTCCTATTTTCTCTATTATTGGATTTACTTCATCCTGCAATTTTTTGAAAAGCCTTGCTTGAAGGTTGGCAAGCTCTTTTTCTGCATCCTCTTGAAATCTCTTCAAAGCGGTCTCCTTCTGTTCAATTTCATTAAGAAGCTTGGTCAGGGCATCCTCACTGAGAGCATATCTCTGGGATGAATACTTATTTCTAAGATCAGTAATCTCCTTTAATTTTGCATTGTACTCGCTCTGCTTCTTTGCCCTTGCATCATTCAGCTGTTTCAAAACATCTTTTCCACCAATTGACTCTTGGAGAACCCTGTTAGAATCAATAAAAGCAATCTTTTGTTGTGCAAGAGAAAGGGAAAATAGAATCAGGGTTAATGAAATTAGAATTGAAAATCTCTTTATCATTCAAATCCTCCTTAAAATGTAGTTCCTATTGCAAACCTGAAGGCATAATGGGAATCTCCAGGTCTTGCTATTCTCGGGTTGTAAGAGAATATTAGACGCATTGGAATTCTTAGTTGAGGAACAAAGATCCTTGCCTCAATACCTGTGCAAGAGTACATATCCCTTAAATTTATCCTCTTTCCAATTGCGTAAACATTACCAACATCGTAAAAGAAGACAGCTTTGAGGGGTCCACCAACAGGTATTTGATACTCAAAGTTAAAGAGAAGACTTTTGTCTCCACCTATAAGGGTTCCAAGCTCATTTCTCGGTCCAACTGTGTAGTATTCAAAACCCCTCAAAGTATAGTCTCCTCCCATGTATATCCTTTCCCAGAAGGGAATATCACCACCCTTCAAGGGTTTTATAAATGAGCCTTCAAAATGGAAACCAAGAACATGATTCCTCCATATCCTGCGGAAATGTTTCCACTCAAAGGTAGGTTTCCATAGATGAATATCTCCACCAAGAAAGTTTCCAGAATATTTCACTGAGATGAGATAGAGGGAACCTTCTGTTGGGTCAATGGGACTGTCAATAGATGAATAGTAAATTGTAGGAAGGATGCTTGAAATCCTCTGTTTTCCAATTGACCAGTAGTACCAGGGAAGGCTCCATAGAAGGTCTTCATTAACATCCTTTACCTCAATGAAGGCATTGGTATAAGAGAAATCAAATCTGAAGAATCTGTAAATCCTTGTTGAGAATGTAAAATCAATACCTTTATCCCTTCTTGTATAAAGCCATGGATACTCAAGGGAACTATTGTAGATATTTAAACCTACAGTCATTGGAAGGTCAAAAAGATATGGTTCTGAAAAACCAAGCCTATAATTTTTTCCCCTCTTTGCTGTCTGAAGGGTTACATCAAAGACCTCTCCACCACCAAGGAAATTGACAGTTTGATAGGAAAGAGCAACAAAGGGACCTTCGAGACCACTATACCCACCTGTAAACTGTATTGAGCTTCTTTGAAGTTCCTTTACCTCCATTGAAACATTTATCTTTCTATGGTCTGAAGGATCTGGCTTTACCTCTGGAAATTTCTCAAAGTCAACAAGTCCGAGCTGTTTTACCCTTTTGAGACTCAACTCAAAAAGTTTTGTGTTAAATATATCCCCTTCACGGAGAAGCCATTCTCTCCTTATAACAAAATCCTTTGTAAAGGTATTCCCTTTAAACTCAAGTTTTCCAAGGTAACACTGGTCATTCTCCTGGACATGGAGTTCAAGATGGACAAGTCTCTTTTCTGGGTCGAGATTTTCTATTGGCATTATCTGGGCATAAAAGTAACCTCCCTCTCCATAGAGTTTTTGAATCTCCTCTATCCCTTTATTCCTCTTTTTAACATTGTAGACATAACCTTTCTTCATCTTTAGAATAGATTCAAGAACCCTTGCTGGAAGAACTTTATTCCCTATAATCTTTACAGAGCCAAGTCTGTACTGGGGTCCTTCTTCAACAGGGATAACGAGCTTAACCATTTCTTTTTTAGAAAAGAATATGTCCCTTTTCTTAATTCTTTCAACCCTTGGAGTTCCAATTTTAACTTCCATGAAACCCTTGCTCTGATAGTACTCCTTTAACTTATCAATCCCCTTTTCAAGCTTCTCCTGGGAGTAGACATCCTTTGATGTTATCCAGGAAATAATCCCATGCTTCTTTATCTCCTTCATCCCTCTCCTGAGGGCTCCTGAAGAAACTTTCTTGTTTCCTTCAAAGACAATCTCTCCAACCCTGATCTTTGAACCTTCATCTATCTCAAAGGTTATCTCAACCTCTCCCTTATCCTTTTTGATCTTTGTATTTACTTTTCCATTGACAAGACCCTTTGATTGGAGAAGCTCCTTTATCACCTCCTCTACTTTCATTATCTTGTATGGAGAGAAATAGGAGTATGGAAGAAGACTTATGTTCTTCTCTTTCAGTTTATTTTTTATATCCTCCTCTTTTATACTTTTGCTCTTTTTATACTCAACACTTTTAACAACTGGATTCTCCTCCACATATATTTTCAGAATACATCCAGAATCCCCATTCTCCTTTTCAATTCTTATATCAGAGAAGAAACCTGTTGACCAGAGAGTTTTAAAGTCAGAGGAAACAATTTCCTCATTGAACTCCTCCCCCTCTCTGCTCTTCATGTAGAAGAGAATTGTATCTTTACCTACTCTTTTGTTTCCTATCACTTCAATTCTTTCAATTATCTCAGGAAATAAAAGAGAGATTGCGGAGGAAAATATAAAAAATGCTAAAAACAACTTTTTCATTAATTTCCTCCTCATCTTTTTATGTATATCATAAATTAAGACTTTTTTAAAGGTTGAAAAGTTTCATGCTTCATCCTATAAGTTTTCCACTCCAGCGAAGCTTATCCCTGAGGAGTTCATAAAAACCTTTTTTGAAGGAGCGGACTAAAAGAAGGTAATGATTTGATTTCTTTATGTAAAGAAAAGTATCTTTTGAAAAGTTGGCTCTAAATTTACCGTCAATTGTTATATAAATTTCATCTTCAGCTTCATTGCATTCAAGTTTAATTTGAGCAGTGGGAGGTAGAACAATAGGTCTTACCGACAAGGTATGGGGGCAAATTGGTGTCATTACTATGCATTCAAGGGAGGGTTCAAGAATTGGACCACCCGCAGAAAGAGAGTAAGCTGTTGAGCCTGTCGCTGTTGAAAAAATAAGTCCATCCCCTCTAATAGAGGCAAGAAGAGTTTCATCAATATAAACGGTTAATTCTATCAATCGAGTTGAAAATGCCTTAGAAACAGTAACTTCGTTTAAAGAGAGAAAACTTTGATCTTTATAATTAATTTCCAGCATTGTTCTTTTTGAAATTAAGGCTTCTCCTCTTATTATTTTTTCAAGGGATTCAATTGTCTCATCCTTTCCAAATTCTGCAAGGAAACCGAGAGTACCAAGATTTACACCCATTATAGGCTTCTTCGCTATTGCACACTCAGGAGCTATGCTGAGTATTGTTCCATCCCCTCCAAAGGCAATTATAAGATCTGATTTTTCTGGAAGAATTTCCCTTCTCAACCCTTCAGCTCCCAAATTCTTTGCTGCTTCGAGATCAAAAAATAACTCAATCCCATTTCTCCTTGCCCATTCAATAACATCTTTCATAATGGGTTCAATCCCTTCTGTACAGGGTCTTGCCAATATCCCAATTTTTTTTATCATTTAATATCCTCAATTAATTTTCTCCATTCAACACTCTCTTCTTTCTTCAATACAAGGAGGAAGAAGAACTCCCTGTTCCCTTTTTCCCCTCTTATCGGAGATTCAAATATTCCTTTTATAAAAAAACCAGTATTTTCAATCCCCTCTGCAAGATTGATAAGAGTTTCTTTCAAAAATTTTATGTCTTTAATGACACCCTTTTTTAATTTTCCTCTTCCAGCTTCAAATTGGGGCTTTCCAAGGGCAATCGTAATTTCTGGAGATATAATCTTCAAAGGTTTTAGAATTTTAAGAAGGGAAATGAAGGAAACATCTACTGTTGCAATGTCAATTTTTTCTTCAAAATCCTTCTCTTCTAAATATCTTGCGTTCTTCTGGATTAAAACGACCCTTTTATCATTCCTTATTTTGTTGTGAAGATGGATAAAATTAACATCAACACAGTAAAGCTTTTTAACCCCCCTCTGCAAAAGAACATCAGCAAATCCTCCAGTGGATGTTCCTATGTCAAGGGAAACACATCCTTCAGGGTTAATATTAAATGCCTTCAAAGCGGAGTCGAGCTTTATCCCTCCTCTACTCACAAAGGGGATTCTCTCCTTTATGAAAATCTCCTCATTTAATGAAATTTTTTCTGAGGGCTTTAAAATTAATCGGTTTTTTGTGTATACAAGACCTTCCCTAATCATGAGTTCAGCCTTTTCTCTGGACTCAGCAAGTCCTTTGAGAAAGAGGACTTTATCTGCTCTTTCTCTTTCATTTGAGAATTGCTCTTTTTTCATGAATCTTGGCGATGTTATTCATAACACAGTTGAAAATTCCCTCCTCGTCAAGACCATAAATTCTAAGGAGGCTCTCAGAATCACCCAGAGGAACAACCCCATCTTTTATACCGAGGGAAATTATCCTTGTTTGTATTCCATAATTCCCAATGAGCTCTCTAACAGCAGAACCAAATCCTCCTTCGGAAATTCCTTCCTCAACAGTTACAATCAAGGGGAACTTTTTAGCTGTTTCAATAAGGAGATGGGTATCGAGAGGTTTAACGAACCTTGCATTTATAACTGTTGCAGATATTCCTTCTTTTTCGAGCCTAAAACCAGCTTTAAGAGAAGGGTAAACCCTTGAGCCAATGGCAACTATTGCTAAATCAGAACCTTCTTTCAAGACCTCTCCCTTACCAATCTCTATTTTTGAAATTTCTTTTATGGGTACACCAATTGCCTCCCCCTTGGGATATCTTATGAATGTTGGAAGATTTGTTCTTAAGCCTGTGTAAATCATATCCCTAAGCTCATTTTCATCCTTTGGAGCCATAACTATCACATTGGGAAGAGGCCTTAAATAGGCTAAATCCATTATACCCTGATGGGTAGGTCCATCCCCTGAGACAATGCCTGATCTATCCATACAGAATAGAATTGGAATTTTCATTAGGGCAACATCGTGAAAAAGCTGATCGTAAGCTCTCTGGAGAAAAGTTGAGTATATTGCAACAACAGGTTTGAATCCTTCAAGGGCAAGTCCGCATGCAAAAAGAACAGCATGTTGCTCTGCTATTCCAACATCAAAGAATCTATCAGGAAATCTTTTAGAAAATTCTGAAAGACCTGTTCCATCTGTCATTGCGGCGGTTATTGCTACAATCTTTTCATCTTTTTCAGCGAGTTCAACTATTGTCTTTCCAAAAATTGATGTATAGGTAAGAGTATTGCTTTTTTTGATAAACTCCCCTGTTTTTACATCAAAGGGATGGGCACTATGGAATTTATCAGGTTCTCTCATTGCAGGTTTGTAACCTTTCCCTTTTACCGTCACAACATGAACCATAACAGGACCATCATACTCCTTCGCATCCTTCAAGGCTCTAACAAGCATTTCTATACTGTGTCCTCTGACAGGTCCCATATATTTTATCCCGAGCTCCTCGAAAAGAGCTCCTGGAATCAAGACTTTTTTTATGGATTCCTCAATTTTTCTCGTAAGTTTGAAAAGTTTTTCACCAATTGCTGGAATGTCCCTTATAGCACCCTCAACAATCCTCTGATATTTCCTGAAAAATTGGCCTGAAACAAGATAGTTCAAATAGCCTGAAAGTGCGCCAACATTAGGGGAAATTGACATTTCATTATCGTTTAAAACAATAATCAGTTTCTTCTTTAAATAACCAATGTTATTTAAAGCTTCAAAGGCAACCCCTCCAGTCAAAGAGCCATCTCCTACAACTGCAACAACCTCGAACTTTTCTCCTTTTAAATCCCTTGCGGTAGCCATTCCAAGGGCTGAGGATAAAGCTGTTGAGGCATGTCCTGTATTGTAGCAATCATATTCGCTCTCCTCTCTGCTGGGGAAACCAAGGAGTCCTTCATACTGTCTTAATGAATCAAATCTTTCCCTTCTCCCGGTTAGAAGTTTGTGGGCATAGCACTGATGACCAACATCCCATATAATTTTATCCCTTGGAGCATCAAATACAAGATGAAGAGCAATTGTAAGTTCAACAACTCCAAGATTTGATGATAGATGACCTCCATTTTTTGAAACCACCCTGATTATCTCCTCCCTAATTTCCTGGGAGAGGAGAATTAATTCTTCAAAGGAAAGTTTCTTTAAGTCGGAAGGATTTTTTATTCTTTCCAAAATTGAATCCATCAGATTTCCCTGTTGGTTGAAAGATTGACAAGATACTCCACTACTGGAGATTTTATTCCAAGTTTTTTCAGATCTTCAAGGGCTTTGTCCCTGTAATACTGAGCTTTTGTCCTTGCTATTTCATGCCCATACAAATAAGCATAGTTAAAGGGGGAATTGTTTTTTCTCTGATCTTGGAAAAGATCTAATAGGTCATCGGTGATTTGAAAGGCTAATCCAAGATTTGAGCCAAAATTTTTGAGAACAGAAATCGACTCCTCATCAACTTGAGCAAAAACTCCCGCAAGTTCTGCAGATGCAGACATTAGAGAACCGGTTTTCAAAAGATACAGATATATGATTTCATACTCTGAGGGAGATTTTGCAAGGAGTTCAAAAGTTTGCCCTTTTATAAGGTTTTTCAATTCCTCTCCAAGGATTGAAATTGCCCTCAATTTTATCTGCTCAGCAGACTTTCTCTCAGGGAAGAAAGAAAGTATTGAAAAGGCAAGGGCAATTAAAAAATCACCAGCAAGGAGAGCAACACCTTCTCCAAAAACTTTATGGTTTGTAGGTTTCCCCCTTCTCCAATCATCATTATCAAGGGCAGGGAGATCATCGTGGATCAAAGTTGAGGTATGGATAAACTCAATGGCGCAGGCAGGGTATATTAATTCCTCGAGAGGAGCTCCAAGGGATTCTCCAATTGAGAGAAGAAGGAGGGGTCTGAATCTTTTACCTCCACTCATAACGCTGTACCTTACAGACTCTCCCAGAGTTGAGCTTTGCTCGCTTAGAAAATACTCCATCTTTTTTTCTAAAAATTTTTTTCTCTCTTCAAGAATCTCTTTTACATCCATCTTCATTTTATTATTATACTTCCTTTAATAAATTTTTTGCACTATGTCTCTTCAAAAAATATCCTCTTTATTTCAAGAGCTTTCCCAGAAAGGGAATCGATCTTAATAACAACTGCTGAAAAAATTCCCTTCCCATTCTCAGCCTCCAGCCTTTGGGGTATACTCTTGAGAAATCGTGTAAGAGCAAGTTCCTTTTTTATCCCAATTACAGAATCCTTAGCTCCTGTCATACCAACATCTGTGATGTAAGCAGTTCCATTGGGGAGTATTTTTTCGTCTGCGGTCATTACATGGGTGTGGGTTCCAATAACTGCAGAAACTTTACCATCAAGAAACCATCCCATTGCAGTTTTTTCTGATGTAGCCTCTCCATGAAAATCCACAATTATTATGTTTGTCTCCTTCTTTATCTTCTCTATTTCCCTAATTGCAATCTCAAAGGGGGAGTTTATGGGTTCCATAAATATCCTTCCTTGAAGATTTATAATCCCAACTTTAAAAGAATTAACATTTACAAGGGTAGAGCCCCTTCCAGGAACCTGATCTGGAAAATTTGCAGGTCTGAGAATCCTTGGTTCATTCTCTATGAAATTGAGAATTTCCTTTTTGTCCCAAATATGATTCCCTGAAGTAATTATGTTTACCCCTGAGTTGAAGATTTCTTCTGCTTTTTCCCTTGTAATTCCGAATCCTCCTGCGAGATTCTCGCCATTGGCTATAACAAGATCTATTTTATATTCCCCCTTTGCCAGAGGAAGAAAGGTCTTGACCATTCTTCTTCCTGTTTTTCCCACAATATCTCCAATAAACAGAATGGAAAGCTCTTTCATCCCATCCCCCTCTCATCTCACATATTCAATTGCCCTCATCTCTCTTATAACAGTAACCTTTATTTGACCTGGAAATTCAACTTCCCCTTTAATCCTTTTTGCTATTTCCTTGGAAAGAAGAATTGCATCTTCATCACTAATTTTCTGAGAATCAACAATTATCCTTATCTCTCTTCCAGCCTGAAGGGCATAGCATTTTGAAACTCCATTAAAGGAACGAGCTATTTCCTCAAGCTTTTCAAGCCTTTTTATATAATTTTCAATAAGTTCTCTTCTTGCTCCAGGTCTTGCTGCTGAAAGAGTGTCAGCAATCTGGACTAAAACAGCCTCAACACTTGGAAAATCAACATCCTGATGATGGGATGCAATCGCTGATATAACTGCTTCAGATTCACCATATCTTTTGCATAGCTCCACTGAGAGCTCTGTGTGGGGTCCTTCTGATTCTCTATCAATTGCTTTTCCAATATCATGGAGAAGCCCAGCTCTAAGGGCAACATTTCGGTCAGCCCCGAGCTCTGTAGCCATGTAGGCTGAAAGATAGGCAACTTCCTTGGAATGCTGAAGAACATTCTGTCCATAACTTGTTCTGTATTTAAGCTTGCCAAGAAGCCTTAAAAGAGCAGGATGAATATTTGTTAATCCAAATTCGAGAGCAACCTTTTCTCCCTCCTCCTTTATCTTTTCTTCAACCTCTGCCTTTACCTTCTCAACAATCTCCTCTATTCTTGCAGGATGTATTCTTCCATCCATTATCAATCTTTCAAGGGAGATCCTTGCTATTTCCCTTCTCAATGGGTCAAAACAGGATAAGGTAACCGCTTCTGGAGTGTCATCGATTATTAAATCAACCCCTGTAGCCATCTCAAAAGCTCTTATGTTTCTACCCTCTCTTCCAATTATTCTCCCCTTCATTTCATCGGATGGGAGATCAACAATTGTTACTGTGCTTTCTGCCACATATTCAGGAGCTATTTTTTGCATTGCAAGGGCTATTATGTTCTTTCCAATCTCCTCACTTCGAGCTTTGAATTCCTCTTCAACTTTTTTAAGACATTGGGCAATTTCAAGTCTTGCTTCACTTTCAACCCTTTGCAGGATCAGCTTTTTTG
>Ga0078972_1015554_pt1 | contig 11607 bp, 11 predicted proteins | sample YelNatPaOPGAMG01_FD_67568 | JGI IMG/M metagenome (GOLD analysis project Ga0078972, IMG submission 67568) | Hot spring thermophilic microbial communities from Obsidian Pool, Yellowstone National Park, USA - OP-RAMG-01 (SPADES assembly) (version 2) | ecosystem: Environmental > Aquatic > Thermal...
AGTGGTTGAGGCCATTTGTGAAGTTTTAGCCGACAGATTGAAAAGACCTGTGGAGGACTTTACAAGGCTTATTACTTTTATTCCTGATCCCAGAGGTAAAGCTCACGATTACAGGTACAGTCTTAATTGCGCGAAGATCCGAAACGAACTCGGATGGGAACCAAGGGTAAGCTTCAATGCGGGTTTAAGGCTCGCGGTCAATTGGTACCTTGATCACCAAGACTGGGTAGAAAGCGTTGTCACCGGGGAGTACCTTGAGTATTATTAATAATATATGGGAGTAGATAGCCTATGCACGAGAGAAAGGAGAAGCTTGTTAACCCAAGTGGCCGGCTTTTAGCTCGCAATGCCATTTTGAACTTTATCGGGCAGGCAATTCCATTGGTTGTGGGTGTAATCACAATTCCTTTTATTGTTCGGGGTCTTGGCACAGAGCGCTTTGGGCTTCTCTCTTTAGCCTGGGTGGTGCTCGGATACTTTTCTGTCTTTGACTTAGGTCTTGGTCGGGCAACCACCAAATTTGTTGCCGAAGCGCTGGGCAAGGGCGAGGCAGACCAAGTGCCGCGCCTTGTGTGGACAGCGGTTACAGTTCAGGCAGTCTTAGGTATTGTAGGCGCTCTTGTTTTGACCGGGATTACGCCCCTATTGGTGGAACGCATTCTGAAAGTTCCTTCAGACCTTTTTGGTGAAGCCAAAACTACTCTTCGTTTACTTGCCCTCTCCATTCCGGTGGTCTTGATTTCTGGGTCTTTTAGGGGTGTTTTGGAAGCCTCCCAGCGGTTTGATTTGGTGAATGCAGTAAACATCCCAACAAGCGTCTTGACTTTTATTCTTCCTTTGGTTGGTCTATTATTTGGAATGAACCTTCCTGGCATTGTAACTTTAATCCTATTGGCACGCGTTTGGGCATCAAGTTCTTTTTTAGTTCTTAACCTCCGTCTTATGCCAAAGTTAAAAAGATATTCGAGTTCCCTCTCGCTCTTCCCCCGCCTTTTGTCATTTGGAGGATGGATTGCAGTATCAAGCATTGTTGCTCCCTTTTTAGAAAATCTTGATCGTTTTATAATCGGTTTTCTTTTGTCAATGACCGCAGTTGCTCATTATTCAGCCCCTCAGGAAGTCGTGATGCGATTACGGGTCATAGTGACTAGTCTAACTATGACTCTATTTCCGGCTTTTAGTGTGTTAGAAGTAATTAGGGATAAAAAAGGAATTGAAGCAATTTTTTTGCGCTCCATCAAATATATTCTTTTAATATTAGGCATTATTATCCTTTTTATCAATGTATTTGCGAAGTGCATTCTCCAGATATGGCTGGGGACTGATTTTGCTCTGGCGAGCTCGTCAGTGTTGCAGATCCTCAGCTTAGGAGTTTTATTTAATTCTCTTGGGTACATACCAGCTACACTCCTTCAAGGTGTTGCTAGACCTGATTTGCCCGCAAAATTTCTTTTGCTTGAGGTGCCAATCCGCATTGGTACTGCATATGTTTTGGTTAAAAAATACAATATCATTGGGGCAGCGTGGAGTTGGACTTTATGGGCGGTGCTGGATATGTTTTTACTTTTTGTAGTCTCAGTTATAATTTATGGTTTTTCGATGCATGCATTCTTCTCCAGAGGCATAATGTGGACATTTTGTTTTATTGTGGTATTGTGGTGGGCGCTTTATGAATTGAAAGAGTGGATTGTCCTATTTCCTCAAAGTATTCAATTCTTAATCTCGGCGGTGATACTATGTTCCTTCGCTGCTTTCACGTGGCGTTACGCTTTAGACAATGTTGACCGCATAAAAGTTTTGAAATTAATCAAATTATGTAGAAATTGGCGAGTTCGTGATTAAAACGAGGGAGGACAAAAATGTGCGTGCACATTTCGATTGTAGGAGCAGGCATGGCCGCTCAACAATATCACCTGCCAGCAATCAGGTATATTGGTGCGAAGCTTGGGGCGGTAGTGGAAAAACGACCTAGCGTTCTCAAAAATGTATCAAGAATATGGTCCCCTAAATTAGCATCCTCAAATCTCAACATTATTGCGCCAGAGAACACAGATTTGTGCATTGTAAGTACGCCGCCGGACTCTCATCTTGCGATTGCTTTGTCGTTAATAGAAAAAGGGGTACACGTTTTAGTTGAAAAGCCATTAGTTCTTTCCATGAAAGAGTATGAATCGCTTTATGAGGCTGAAAGAAAGAGCGTTGCAACATGTTTTGGTGGGCAAGTGCGTCGTTTTTTCCCGAACATAGTGCTTTTGAGAAGTGTTATTCAATCGAATGTGTTTGGTCATTTGGAAAAATTGAAAATTGCGGAGGGTGCTTTGTTTCGGTGGAGAACAATTTCTGGATATATTAGGTCGGCGACCGATGAGGGTATTATCACTGATACAGGTGCGCATCTTTTTGATATTGTGAATTATTTGCTCGAAGAATACGCCAACATTGCAAAGATCCGCGAATGTACGGTAGATAGGTACCCACAAACAAATAACCTTCACTTAATATTCATTAACGACCAGAACTGTGAGGTAGATGTGAGACTGTCACGAACACATCAGCTTGCGAACAAGATCTATGCGATTACAGAACGAGCTATTCTGGTTACCGAATCAGGGTTCAGTACAGAACCGATAGGCGTTATGCTCAAAAAGCATGGACGTCCATGCTTTTATGTAGATGCTTCACGCAACCTTTATAACGTTGAGTACGCATTTGTGTTACAATTAAAAGAAGTTCTCGATGCATTACGTTCAAATAAAACAAGTGAATCGCGTATTCACTATTTGAAGTTGAAAAAAACAATTCAGTTTTTTGATATTGTGAGAAGTAACTATCGTGTTGCGTCCAAAGTAGATTGGGAGGATTTGTAATGTCTAAAATCTTGTTAACGGGAGCTACTGGATATATAGGGCGTTTTTTGGCTACTTACCTTTGCAAACAGGGATATGATGTTTGGGCCGCAATACATGATCAAACTAGAGATATATTGCTTCCAAAAGGGGTAAAACCCACCACTTTGAGTAATGCCTATAGTTATAATTGGGATGCAATTGTACATTTGGCTTATGGTGTTGAAGGAAGAAGGTCACGAACACTGCAACTAAATATGAGTATGGCACGACAAGTAATGGAGTTAGCATCTCATTCGAATTCTAAAGTAATTTTTGCTAGCAGCATTGCTGTTTTAGGATACTGTCCTAAAAATCTCTCCCGCGCGCAAGTAGAACTAAGGGATATTTCTAGGGAAGATGTTTATACATATGTAAAAGGGTCTTTGGAGAAATTTATTTTAACATATGCTCAAAAGTATAAAATACCAATTCATATTGTTAGAATTGGAAATGTTATGGGGCCTGGAAGTCGATGGACTTGGTTACTGCTTGAGCGCTTGCAGGACAGAATATTCATTATAGATCCTCAAGGTTTTAGCAATGCAACCTATGTTTTCAATCTGATAAGCTTTATTGCAGATGAATTGCTTTCGGCGAATACTTACCCCTCCATTGTTTTGTCAACCGAGTTTTCGAAGGTAACGTGGGGGGAATGGATTAAGGGAATCATCGGCGAAGAAATTATCTTTGACGACGCATGCGCTTCTGTAGTTGATGAAACAGTGTGTGAGTTTATATTACATAAATTCAAAAAGCTAGCACAAAAAAGTTTCATTATACAACAAATTTTGGATATTTTGCCTCAATCTTGCTATGAATTATTGAAATCTAAATTTGGCGGGCCGCAATGTAGGTTATTGACCAATTATGTCATAGACGAAGTTCAGCGCAGGGTTTTTTCTTGCAAGTACGCTTGGCCAAGTTGTGGCTCTACGAAGTATAGTTTTGAAGAGGCGTGCGAAAGAATCCGTGCGTGGGCTCAAAAGGCGGGCTACCCGCTATGAATTTATTATGAATAAATTTTATAATACGCATCGTGCCATGGTTACGTTGTTGGTTCAGAATCGGGACAATGAAGTTCTCAAAGATCTGGGGTTTCCCTTCTTGCTAACACAAGAGTGCCGAAGCCGAAAGTTTTCCACCATGTGGTGCTGTGTTGAGCAACCGGGGGCTGGGGAGCTATGATGGGGACGGGGGCTCGGCAATGACGAGAGAGAAGAGGGTTGAGACGGATTGGAGAGAACACAATGAGCGCCCCGTCCAGCGGGGAGAGATCCTCCTGGCGGTAGAGGGCTTGCAAGGCTGGCAGGAGGAACTCCAGGAGATGAACCAAGGAAAGAACAGGCGACCATTCCGCTATCCTCGCAGCTTGATCTTGTTCTTGGGGACACTGCGTGTGGTCTTCAGTCTACCATATCGCCAACTGGAAGGGCTGGCTAGGGGTTTAGGCAGGTTGATTTCCATCCCCGCTCCGGACTACAGCACCTTGTCCTTGCGTATCTCCAAGTTGGAACTCGATCCAGATCTGGGCTACGAGCCCCGGGAGGGGGAAGAGGTAGTGATCGCCGTGGATGGGACGGGGATCAAGGTGGCCAACCGGGCGGAGTGGATGCGCAAGGAGCGGGAGGACTACATCAAGATTCATGTGGCGGTTGACATTAAGACTAAGCAGGTGGGGAGTCTGGAGGTGAGCGATGAGCGGACTGATGGGAGAAAGAAGCTCAAGTCGCTAGTGAGGGAGGCCAAGAGGAAAGCGAGGGTCAAGAAGGTCTTGGGGTAGTGGCTATGACTCCCACGAGAACTTCCAATTCCTGGCCACCGAGGGGATCGAGGCCGCCCTCGAGGTGTGAGAGGATTCTAATCCCAACTGTGGTGGGGAAAGGGAGGAGGTGGTGCGGGCCTATCTCCAGGATCCTCCGGGGTGGAAGGAGCGTGTGGGCTATGGGCAGAGGTGGATGGTCGGGACCTTCTTTTCTGGATTCAAGAGGCTGTTTGGCGAGGTGGTGCAAGCGAAGAGGTTTGAGCGGATGGTGAAGGAGATTGAGCTTAAGGTCTGGGTCTACAACCTGATGTTAGGCTTGGCTTTGGCCCCGGCTCTTGCCGCCGCGGGATCTTGACAGGTGGTGGGGTGTATCATGAGGCTAGAGGTCGTAGCCGGAGGTTACTCAACAAAGCAGCATCTGGGCTACGAGGGTTTAGGTTGTTGCCGTTCCTTAATCCGGTAAGATTGTTGAAAGAAATGCCGGATATCTGGAGGCCATGAAAAATGAATAGGCAGCTTAGCATTATTGTTTGTACACGCAATCGGCCTGTTGAGTTAACAAGGGCTATCTGCTCTGTAATAAAGGCTGGAAGAGAATGCGGGGGAAACATTGAAGTAATAATTGTTGATGATGGAGATCTACCACCAGTTTTAGTTCAACATTTGACTAATATTCTAACGGAAGTGTCGATTCCTCTTGTGTATGTAAAAAAGGCAAGTAAGCACAATTTATTTGCTTCGCGACTAATAGGCCTAAAACAAGCAAATTACGAAACAGTTCTATTTATTGATGACGATGTCGAGATTGATCAAGACTATATTAATGTTTTATTTGAAACTTATGAAATGTTTCCATCTGCAGTTGGAGTAGGAGGTGTGGATGTATTGATGAAACGTGCTTCTTTGTGGCGGCAGGCTTGGGAAATATTGATTTTTTACCGTTCTCTGGATCGCGGGAAGTTATCTGTAAGCGGTTTTGGAGGTAGTATGGATAAGTGGATTACAGCTAAATCCCCTTTTCAGACAGAATTTCTATCAGGATGCAATATGTCATTCCGTAAAGAAGCATTGAAAAATATAGCCGAAAAGAAATGGTTACAAGGCTATAGTCTTGGAGAAGATCTTTATTTATCATTTATTGCTCGTCAAAATGGGATTTTAGTTATAAACCCGAACATGAAAGTTAAGCATTATCGATCAATGGTTTCCAGAGATAATGCTGAAGCAATCGCATATTCGCAAATTGTTAATCACTTTGAATTACTACGTGAGTATAACGCTCCAAAAATTAGATATATAACCTTTCTTGTGACCACTTGTGGAATAATGGCTTTATATGCTGCGAAGATAATTCTGCGGAAGCCTGCAGGGCGCAAGCAATTTCGTGGTGGGATCCAAGGCGTGCGGTACATTTGGCAAGAGATTAGTCAGAGAAAGAAGCTATGAAGTTCACGCTTATTCTTGCTACCATCAATACTGATATAAACAAGATCGAGCGATTTCTTGGGTCCTTAAACAATCAAACATACAGAAATTTTGAGTTAATTATTGTTGATCAAAATGATGATGAACGGCTAAAAGAGATTGTGGAAAAATTTAGTCGAGTTTTCCCAATTATTTATTTACGATCTGCTCAGGGGCTTTCTCGATCCCGCAATGTGGGCTTGAGGCATGCACGAGGTGAGATTATATCATTTCCAGATGATGATTGTTGGTATCCTGTTAATTTATTGGAACAAGTAGCACAATTTCTTCAAGCAAACTCTGACATTGATGGTCTTACAGGTCGAGTAATTGATGAAAATGAGAATCCTTCCGCTGGGCGCTTTGATACTACATCAGGATTCATTAATCGTTTTAATGTTTGGAGAAGGGGTTGGTCAATCTCAATGTTTCTTCGTTCAAATGTGATTAAAGTGGTCGGAGACTTTGATGAAACTCTTGGTGCCGGGGCTGGAACCCCCTGGGGATCGGGCGAGGAGACTGACTATCTTCTTAGGGCCTTAAACCTCGGTTTTCGCCTATATTACAACCCTAATATCAGTGTTTATCATCCACATCCCATAGAAAAGTGCCACAATGCTAAGGCGATTTTGAAGAGAGCCAAAGCATATAGTTGTGGAATGGGGCACGTGTTACGCAAACACCAATATCCGGTGTGGTTTCTCATTTACTGGGAATTGCGTTCGCTGGTTGGGATTATAATTGGTCTAATTCAAGGGGATAGAATAAGGGTGTTAACCCATTATGGCAATTTAGTGGGCCGAGTATATGGATGGGTAAGAACCAAATGATAGCTAGCCGACCGCTCACTCATTTTGCATGTTATTTGTTCGACCAAATTATTTCCCTTTGTGGGCTTGTGCTGGTCGCAATTAGCCAATATGATTCGGATTATATCCTCGTTATGGCCATCTTGGTGTGGTATATTTGGTTGATTTTTTCCATATTATTAGGAAATAAAAATTGGTTTTTTTACGCTTTCTGGCTATTGTTAACGGCTTATTCAAGTACAGCTTGGCTTCTGGAAAAATACATTGGTATATGGCCGACTAACTATTTTAAAGTTAATGTAACAACGATATTTGATGGCACAAAATTATGTTTGGAAGGAATATTTATCTCTTATATGATCGTGAATCTGATAAATTTGGCTATTTTTCCGAAGTTAAATAAATTAAACAAGAAATTCGCTGCCGTAGATGGAGGAAAGGTTCTGTTTGCATCCATTATCTTATTTGCTATTGGGTTTGCTGACTGGATTACAATCTCTAAGGTGGGACTTAACATCTTATTAAGTGAACCACGTCAGGCATTTAGGCCTTTTATTCTTAGCGTAAACTATAGGGTAACTCCAGTAACACTCCCCTGCGCGATCTTGTTGGTTGCCATGCTTATCCTACAGCGACAAAAGCTATGGAAAAGTATGGTTGCAATGATCGCTCTCTTCACGTATTGGACGCCTTTTCTTTTAATTGGCTCTAGAAGGGAATTGATTTACCTTGTTTTCATTGGCTTATGGTTGGCTAGTTCCCGAGAGAGGGCAAGGAAAAAGGATTTAATTCTTGGGTTAACATTTATGATGGTGTTTTACTTTGCCGGATTTGCTCTAAGAGGCAATTTTGGTGTGGAAAGCATTTTGGAATTCGCATTGCCCCAATACAATCTTTTTTTACTTATGGATTATCCTCAACTTTATCATAATGTGCGCTCTATTTATACATTCGAAAAAGGATTTTGGTTGTTGCTGCCAAAAGTTGTGCGGCCAGTGGATATAACGGGGCTTGGAGCAATTTTCCAGTCCGAAGCACACTTGCAATTTGGTTTAGCATTTCATCCGATGGCAGAAGCTTTTTTGATGAGTCAGGAATTAGCCTTATTGTTCTTTGTATTTTTAACTATTGCTATAATACTGGTTACGAATCTGCTTGCAACAGTTGATCCAGCGTTCGGTGTGGTTGGATTTGCCTCCCTTCTACAATGGGGACGTAGCGATTTCTGGACTACAGTTGTTTTTATAATTCATAGTGGGATTATTCTTTCTATCCTATTAATGCCACTTAAGCATGGTGTAATACATGACAAACACTATTCAAACCGTAGTCTAACAGTATGATCAAGGGTGGAGCACTTATGAGAATTGGCTTCAACTTACTATATCTTTTGCCAGGTGTTGTTGGAGGTACTCAAACCTATGCTACTGGCCTTTTGGATGGGCTTCGTAACATATCTGCTTCATTTGAATTTGTTCTCTTTGTTAATATCGAAACCTATCAGTGTGGGCTATTTCGAAGAGGAGATTGGCATGTAGTGCCCTGCCTTGTGCCTGCGTCATTTCGTTTTGCACGATACGCATGGGAGCAATTCGTTTTGCCTCATCAAGTTAAAAAATATCACATAGACTTGCTTCACTCTTTAGGTTATGTTCAACCGCTCCGGCTTCCCTGTAAATCTGTTGTAACCATTCATGATTTAAATTTTCTTAACATAGGCCATATGATGCCTTGGAGTAGAAGGATAGCACTTCGGTTCTTTGTAAAACAAAGTGCTAAGGCAGCGGATCACATTATTACGGTATCGGAGTTCAGCAAAAGGCAGATTGTAGAAGTCCTCGGGGTCCCGGCTGAGAAGGTAACAGTAACTTATAACGCGGTTAAAGAAGTTTCAGAAAACCCTGCTGATTTTGAGGAGCTAACACAAGTCTATGGTATAACCCGACCCTATATCCTCGGCCTCAGTAGCCTGAGCCCGCACAAGAACATTACTAGCCTTGTTAAGGCCTTTGAACTCTTGAAGCGCAAAGGATACGGTGACCTTAAGTTGGTTTTGGCTGGACACCTTCCGGTGGGCACAAGCGATCTTAAACAAGCCGTTCAGAGGTCCGAGTTCTGCAATGACATTCTCTTCACTGGGTATGTCCCTGACCGTATCTTAGCAGCTTTGTACGCTCACGCTGAGGTTTTTGTTTTTCCTTCATTCTATGAAGGATTTGGAATCCCTGTCCTGGAAGCTTTCTTGTATGGAACTCCTGTTGCCTGTTCAAAAGTTGCTGCTCTCCCTGAAGTTGCTGGAGACGCAGCGCTTTATTTCGATCCAAACAATGTACAGGAAATGGCCGACATTATTGGCTATTTACTTACCCATGAAGACGAACGGAGGGCACTTGTTGTACAGGGTAAGAAGCGTGTTACCTTGTTTACTTGGGAGGAAACCGCTCGAAGAACTTTGGATGTTTACAGGCAGGTTTTGGGGAAATAATGGAGCTGTTCAAAAAGGGGGACTATCTCAAAAGCGCCTGGAAATCTGTGCCCAGTATTGGGCCAAGTCGATCTGCTGTGCCCTGGAAGATAAGGAGGAGAGCGTGCTGGTGACGCGCTTTAAGGACCTTCCTCAAAAGATTTGCAAGTATAGTGAAGTTTTCTGAAGATATGCTCCTGGGTCCTCAGCACAAGATTTCCCTCGACTCCTGCTGTCCGGACTGGTGGTATTCTTGAAACCCCAAGCGGGCGCTTCACTACACCGAGAAGGCATCACTGGAGGAGCTGAAAATCATAAGCGCCTGCTCTGGCTAACTTGCTAAGGAACTGGGCTATGAGGTATCCTTGGCTTCAGAAGAAAGTCAAACAAAAGGAGGAGTGCAATGGCAAAAAAGGCATTAGTAACCGGAGCCGGTGGTTTCATTGGCCATCACTTGGTGAAGTTCTTGAAGGAACGGGGCTACTGGGTCCGTGGGGTGGATATCAAGCATCCTGAGTTTGAGCCCACCCAGGCTGACGAATTCGAACTCCTTGACCTCAGGAAGTTTGAGAATTGCCTCATCGCCACAAGAGGTGGGTTTGATGAGGTCTACCATCTGGCCGCGGATATGGGCGGGATCGGCTACATCACCGCGGTCCACGCTGACATCACCCGCAACAACGCGCTCATTAACACGAACATGCTGGAGGCCTGCCGGATTAATGGTGCAGGGCGGTTCTTTTTCTCCTCATCGGCTTGTGTCTATCCCCAATACAAGCAGAAGAGCCCTGATGTGACTCCTCTCAAAGAAGAAGACGCCTGGCCTGCGGATCCTGAAGAGGGATATGGCCTAGAGAAACTTTTTATGGAGAAACTCTGCCAATATTACCGTGAGGATCACGGCCTTGAAACGCGGGTAGCCCGCTTTCATAATGTGTATGGCCCCTTAGGGACCTACGAGGGAGGGCGGGAGAAGGCCCCGGCTGCTCTATGTCGCAAAATCGCGCTGGCCAGGGATGGCGACGAAATTGAGGTTTGGGGCGATGGAAACCAGACCCGCTCCTTTCTTTACATCGATGACTGCTTGGAAGGCATCTACCGTCTTACACAATCTGATTATCATCATCCTATAAATATAGGCTCGGATCGTCTGGTAACAATTAATGAGTTAATAGATATTATAGCCAAAATAGCAGGGAAAACAATTCGGAAGCGTTACGATCTTTCTAAACCCCAAGGAGTCCGTGGCCGCAACAGCGATAACACCCGAGTGCGTGAAGTTTTAGGTTGGGAGCCTAAGGTCTCCCTGGAAGAGGGCCTTGAAAAGACATACCGCTGGATTGAAAGTGAACTTCGGAAAGCCGGCAGAATTCCTTAACAGACCGAACCAACTGGAACGGCTGGCCAAAGAGGTGAAGCGAAGAACGACGATGGTGGAGGTATTTTGTGGAGAAGGGGCGGTGGAAAAGCTTTTGTGCTTGATTTTGAGCCATCTGGACGAGGTAAGGGGAGCGCGCAGCCTCCGGGGGTTTGCGGGAATCCGGATGGGAAGATACCATACTGACCAGACACAATAAACACTACACTATGGGACTTTTTGGAGGGTGAAGATGAAAATATCCATTGTAACTCCAGTATATAACGATCCGCGAGTAGCTAGAGCGTTGGATTCAATCATCGCTCAGAAGTGCAATGCCGAAATTGAATTGGTTGTTATTGACGGGGGATCTGAGCAACCCACGCTCGAGGTTCTTGAGCGTTACCGTCAACATATAGATATTCTGGTAAGTGAGCGTGACAGAGGGGTATACGATGCTATGAATAAAGGTATCAAGCTTGCAACAGGTGATGTAATAGGGATCCTTAACGCCGATGATCGCTATAATGATGACCAAGTATTGAAGGATGTCACAAGTGTTATGAAGAACCCCAGGGTTGACGCATGCTATGGTGATTTGGTATACGTGGACGCTCAAGACCGGGTTATACGGTATTGGAAAAGCGGTTCTTGCTGCCCTATAAGATTTTACTTTGGGTGGATGCCTCCTCATCCTACCTTTTTTGTGCGCAAGCTCGTGTATGAACAGTATGGAGACTTCGATCTCAATTTCCCGATCGCAGCCGATTACGAGCTAATGCTCCGTTTTATCCTCAAACACAAAATTTCTGTGGAGTACATTCCACGGGTGTTGGTTAGGATGTCCGTTGGGGGGCAAAGCA
>Ga0078972_1015556_pt1 | contig 11607 bp, 13 predicted proteins | sample YelNatPaOPGAMG01_FD_67568 | JGI IMG/M metagenome (GOLD analysis project Ga0078972, IMG submission 67568) | Hot spring thermophilic microbial communities from Obsidian Pool, Yellowstone National Park, USA - OP-RAMG-01 (SPADES assembly) (version 2) | ecosystem: Environmental > Aquatic > Thermal...
TATCATAATGATTAAATATAAATCTTCGCAGAAGAATTGCATACCATTTCTGGCCTATAAAATTGTTGTGAAAAGTATAGACGGATTTCCTCGCAAAAAAGCATGCAAGTGTAGGAAATGGAAATTCTCTACCCTGTGCATGGACATCCTGACGCCATATTTTTTTAATAATTTGAAAGAAATTGTTTTTATCAGTAGTAATAACTTCACCGTCAGAAATATCTTTTGCCAGTTTAAAATAGTCGCCTTTTTCAGTTGATGCATAATGGGGATAAAATGGAACGAGTATTTTCATATCAGGTCTGAATCCTTATGATAATTTATACCTAAAAATGTTTTTATTCTTCTGAATGTAAAGAGGATTGGTATTGTAATAGAGAGTATAAACTTATAAATTATATAAAAAAAGACCCCATGATATTTTTTGAAATAAGTAAGCATATCTCTGTAATATATTTTGTCTGCTTTATTCTTTCCTAAAGCGTGAGTGCCGCCTTTAGCATGATGATGAATAAATTTTGCTTCTGGATAATAAACTACTTTATAACCAATCTTTTTTACTCTCTGACACCAATCATCCTCTTCTGCATAAATTTTTATTTTTTCATCCCAGTATCCTATTTTATCAATTAGTTCTCTTCTGAAAAATAAACAACAACCGGTTACAACACAGACTTCTTTCAATGTTTTTCTATCCCATGGATAATAATGCCATCTTTTTCTTACAGGATTGTTTAAACCAAAAATTCCATCTAACATAAGAAAACACCATAAAGCATAAGTTTTACCCATAAATTTTGCACCGCTACCTTGAATAGAACCGTCAGTATTTAATACCTGCGGTCCTAAAACACCAACATCTGGATTTTTTTCCATAAATTCAATCATTTTTTTCTCTGCGTTTTCAATATATAAAATATCAGGAGCGATGTTGTGAATGTATTTCCCCTGCACCTGTTTTAGAGCAAGATTTCGTGCCGGAGTAAGAAGAAGGTTTTTGTTATTTATAATCAATTTTACCTGTGGAAATTTTGTTTTTACCATTTCCACGCTGTTGTCTGTAGAAGCATTGTCAACAACAAAAACTTCAAATTCTATATCTTTTGTGTGTTTGTAGATTGAACCCAAACATTGTTCAAGTAAATCAGATGAATTGTAATTTACTATAATAATAGATAGGTCAATCATTCTGGTTTTACCTTAAATATAAACTGAAAACCAAATAAAGTTGGCCACAGAGAATAAATCTTTTTGAGAAGTTTCCATCCGCCAGGTAGTCGTAAAATTAGCCCATGGAATTTTGGTATTCCTTTATCAGGGTCAAATGAAATATATTCAATTTTGTAGCCAGCAGAAGTGATTAGTTCTTTCATTGTCTTCAAAGTGAAAAATTTTAAATGCGTTTCATCCATAATTCCTTTTCCATGGTCAGTTCCAAAGATACCTTTTTCATAATCAAAATCTCCAAATAGAAGTTTGAGCCGTATAGACCAGTGTGCTATGTTAGGCAAAGTTACAATTAAATACCCCCCCCGAGCCAGAAAATTTCTAACTTTTACAAGAACATCTCTTGGATTCTTTAAATGTTCTAAAACACTCATACAGAGAATAAAATCAAAAGTCATGTCATTAAATAAATCTAATATTTTATCATCTTCAACATTTCCGACTACAAGTTTTTCATAATATGGTTTCGCTAACTCTGCTGCTTCTTTGTCAATTTCAATACTATACATTTTGCAATTTCTTTTTTCTTTCAGAAATTTTCCAATATAACCAGTTGCACAGCCAATTTCTAAAATTTTTGAACCCGGCTTTATCAATTGCACTACTTGAAAATCAACCCACAAAGGACAAATCTTGTCAATATCATAATTTTGGCGATGGTATTTCATAATCTTTCTAATTCTTTCAAAAAGACATCTTTAAAGTTTTTCAATATAACCCAATAACTCTGCGGCAAAAAAATTTTTAATTCGTTTCTTATTTCTTTATTGTTAAGAACTTCTATATCTTTAATTATTTTTTGTTTGTATGGAAAGATTTCCTCAAGAGCAATCCGGGCTCTTAAAATGTAATAAAGATCAAAATAATCCCGTGGTTTCTTTCTATAAATTGCTGCTTGAATTTTTTCTTTAACAAGTTGATTTTCTTTTAGTATATTCGCTGTATATGCCGGGATAATCTTCGGAGAAATTAAAATGGTTTCGCCAGAGATGTCCTTTTTCCTTAAAGAAATGTTTAGTTCAATCCTTAAAGGCATTTCGTAAATCTTCGTTTTTAAAATTGCTAAAAATCCGCCAGAAGTCGGTTTAGCGTCTTCTAAACTAACATCTAACTCAATAGAAATTCTTTTGACGGTTTCAATAACTATTTTACTGATTTTATATTCGTTTAATGTTGAAGAAAAATCTAAATCTTCAGAAAACCTCGGACTGTTATAAACAAATCTTAATGATGTTCCTCCTTTGAAATAAACTTTTTGTGCCTCTGGTGATTGATAAAAGTAACTTAAATATAAATGTTGAAAATACTCCCGTAATATATTTATCTCAGTGGTTTGAAATTTTATTGCAAAGTTTTTAATTTCATGTAATGATAACATTTTTTACCCATCTATAAAAAGTTGTTGGTTTGTAAAGTTTTGCAAAATTTAGAAGTTTACTTTTTGAAATTTTTTTTAAATTCAATCGTTCATTCATTCTTTTCTTTTTCAAAAACACTAAAAATAAATAATCAGCTAATGCTTTTTCCGGTTCAGCGATCAAAATGGTTTCATCTTGATGTTTAAGAGATGAATATCCAAAAAACACTTTTCTGGTAAGGTGATGATAAACAAAACTTCCGAGGATATTTTTTATTACTTTTGGTTTTTTAGGAGTTGCCGATGTTGTTGAATAAACCGTTTCTGGAATTATTCCATAATAAGACAATGCTGTTTCATAAGAAATGTAAGAAGGTTTAACGAGGTAATTACTTATCGTCCAGGCCGAAGGTAGATTAAATGAACAACAATATAATCCCTTTTTTAATCTAATAAAAAACTTTTTTTTAGTATACCTTTCTAAAATTTTCCTTGCAGAAATTTTAGTCCCACCTATAATTCTTTTAAATTCAATAAATGTAAATATTTTTATTCCGACTTGTTGGAGCTTTTGCTGTATTTTAAGTATTCTCATATTTATACCATTTTTGGTAGATTTCAATCAATAGTATTTTAATAAATTTTTGTCGGTTTGTCTATATCATAATTTTCACGATGGTATTTCATAGTATCTCATTTATTTTGCTTATTAAAAATTCAAAATTTTTCTTTATATAAAATTGTCTGATGTTATGTTCTAATATAGAACCAAGTGTAACTTTGTAATCTGACGATTTAAATTTTTTTATCAATCTTAGAATCTTTTCTAGATTTTCTTTTGATTCCTTAATTTTTATTCCTTTTCTCAATAAGAATTCTATATCAAAACAATCTCTTATTTGTTTTCTCTCAATAAATGCTTTTATTTTATTTTTCATTGTTTCTTCAAGCGTTAAAGCATCTAATAAAACCTGAATATTTGTATATTTTGAGAAAGCAATTTTTTGTTCAAATTCAAAACTCCCTATTTTTTTTCTTATTTCTATTTTTAGTTTTCTTGGAAATTTCTCTGATTTTATTTCAAATAAAATTGTATAGAATTGATTTTGAGAGTCAGTGATTATATATTTTTCTTTAAGTGTATCTCTAATATCAAGAAAAAACTTGCTTATATTAGTTTTCTTCTTTAACCAAAAATCTAAATCTGTTGAATATCTTGGTAGTTCATGGCATAATCTTAACATTGTTCCACCAATAAATACTAAATTATTCAATATTTTTTTATTTTTTAGATACTCCAGGACTTCCATCTCAAAAATTTCTTGGTTTATCAAATCCTGCATAAATTTAGTATAGCAATTGAAATTCTTTTTGGATATTTTTTTACAATTTTCAAAATAAGATTTTTGTCAAATTTTGAAAAATCTATAGCAGATAAATCAATCCTGTATTTTCCCTTTGCCATAAGATATAAAGAATCAATAAGTGCCTTTTCAGGCAGTGCTATAAAAAAATTGTCTTTTTTTACAAATCCAAAGTAAAATTTTTTGTTAAGTTTTGAGTATTTGAATACATTATTCTCAATTTCTACTAATTTTGTCCGATATATACTTGTAGATTCAAAATAATTTTGTTGTATCTGTGTAGTATATCCATAATAAGAAAGTGCTGTAGTAAAGGAAATATATGAGGGTACAACTATAATATTTGCTATTTGGTATTTTTGTGTTATATCCAGATTTTCCCATTTTTCTTTTAAGATAAACAAATTTCTCTTTAATCTTACAATATAACCATTTTTTACATATCTTGAGACAAAAACTTTTGCTGATGTTCTTTTTATCTTTAGAATGTTTTTAATATCATCCAAAGAAAAAGTGTCTTTTTTAATTTTTTTGATAATTTTGTAATTCATTTGATAGACACAATAAGTTAATAATTTTGTTAACTTATTATACTTAATTAATCATGCGGTGTCAATATTATTAAAAACTATTTTTAGCATTTGAGTTGTTCTATGTTCAATAGTGTGTTTTTCTAATACTTCTTTATATCCTGCAAGTGCAATTTCTTCTCTTTCTTTTTCATGTTTTAGATAATAATCAACTTTTTCTATCAGATCTTTTTCGTTATTATATAAAATTAAATGCTTACCATCTTGAAAAAATTCTTCAAGTCCCACTTCTGGTCTTGGCCTATCAGTGATAAGTAAACTTCCACAAGCCATTGCTTCAAAAATACGAAGATTTAAGTCATCTCTTCTGCTTTTATTAAAAACAATTTTTGATTGAGAATATATTCTTGCCATTTCTTGACCATAAATACCAGAAAATACTTTTAGATTAAATTTCTCACTAAGTAATTTCAATAATTCAATTCTTTTCGAATAAAGTTGAGCGTTTATACCTTCGAGATTGAGATTGCCAATGAAAACAATATCATAAATTTTTGGTAAATTGTATTTTTTATGAATTTCAGGGTCACAAAAGCCAGGTAGCCACTTACATTCAGAGCCAAACTTATGTATGAGGTCTTTGTGAACTGTAAATATATGAGAATAGTCATTTTTGAAATAGTTATGAAATCTAAAACAATCTGGTTCAGGTGTATCAAATGACCATAAAACCCTTGGTATATTAAGTTTTTTTAATCCTGTCAGTCGGTATTGACCAGGTGCATCAATTATAATAACTAAATCAAATTTTGAACCAGATTTTTTAATTACTGATTGAACAGAGACAGGAAATCCCTTTGGAAAATAAAATGGTAACTTACCATAAAAGTCGGTCCAGTAAGGAGTTTGTCCAAGGTCAAAAAACTCTACTTGATGTTTTTTCTTTAATTCTTTTTCTATTAGAATACTTGCATTCCAAGGAGGAGCATTTTTTTTATTGTATAAAAGTAAAATTTTCATGATATCTGTGTGTCTTTTTTTATTATTTTTTTGAATAACTCAATGTCAGAAAATTTTAATATTTGTGTAGTTAAAATTATTATAAAGAAAATAGGAATAGATATATAAAAAGAAAAATAAAATCCCGATATTGTAACAATTAGTATAGACACAGTTAGAAAGGTGAAATTTCTAAAACATTTTACTTTCTGATTTGATATTGTTGAACTTAATAAAGAATTATATATAATTAACATTATAAGAGTAGTTATAGCAGGAGCAGTTGATTTTAGTTTTGGTATCAGTATGAGATTAAGGATAAAGAATAATATATAACTGATAGATAAAAATATGACCGGACTTAATGGCTTATTTATTGAATAAAAATATGGCAAAAGTAATGCCTGATATCCCCAAAAAAGTAAATTTATAGAGTAAATTCTTAATATGATTATACTTTCTTGATACATTTTTCCGAATACTATTAATACTATTTTATCAGCAAAAGAAAACAAAAACAATGCCAGAAAACCAAATATGATACCAAGCATTTTTGAACCAAACTCTAAAATTGTTTCTCTGCTGTGAGATATATTATAATGAGAAAAATAATATAAAAACGGAACAGAAAGAGGTGAAATTAGCATTGCTTCCAGTAGTTTTGGTATTCTGATACCAGCGTTGTAATATCCAACCTGGGAAGGGTCCTTCAAAAGTGCTCTAAGTAATACAGAATCAATGCTAGTTCCAAGCAAAAATACAATTTGTCCAGAGAACATAATTAGAGAAAAATTGATTATCTTTTTTTCTATTTTCAGGTCAGAATTAAAATTTATATGATCTCTTAAACTGATAAAAAGAAAAAGCAAAAATAAAAATATTAAAGAAAAATAAGTATAAAATAAAATTTCAAATCTATTTGATAAAATTAAAATAAACAGAATTGACAATCCCGCAGAAATAATACTCCTTGAACCATCTATTACTGACCACTGGTTAAATTTACCTAATCCACGATAATATCCTTCAAATAGGTTAATCAAAGCAACACAGCCCACAAAAAACATAAATGGAAATTTAACAACTTTTATTTCTTGAGGTATGAATTTTGGAAATAAAGAATTCCCGAGAATGTAAAAAAACGCAAAAACAGAAAAAGAGATCAATACAATAGATATTGATTGCGAAAATAATAGTTTTTTCCTTTGTATATCTGGATATTCAGGTATGAATTTTGACAGGGTTGTTAAAAAACCCAAACTTATCATCGGCCCAACTGTTCCTATTAGTTGCCAGACAAGAGACCATTTCCCATATTCAACTGGAGTAAGCAACCGCACGATAAAAATGGACAAAATTCCGGTTATCACCATAAATATATTTTTAAGCACCAGATATTTTGAAGTAGAATAAAAAATTTTTGAGTAGTTTGTCGAGTCGTTGTTGTGCATTTAGGCAATAAATGGTTTAATTAATGAAAAAAATTTGTTTATTTTTTTGTTTATATCTCTGATCTTTTTGATTCTTTGGATAAATAGTTTTGTGTGCTGGTTATTTTTTGAATTTTTTTCTAATTTTTTGATTTCTTCGTCGAGTTTGTCTAAATTCTGCAGGAAGTCATTTATTCTTCTTTCAAGTCCTTCCTTGAGTCGGGTAAAGACAATTTTTTCAATCTCCGGGTTTACTTCATAATAGTCCTTGCGAGAGCCCTTCTGCCAGATTTTTTTTACTGCATTCCATTGTTCTAAGTATCTTATGTTCATGCTTGCATTTCCTTTGCTTATTCTTAGAAGTTCGCACATGTCGTCTAATGAAAGTGGTTCAGGCCATACATAAAGAAGGGCATATAATTGGGCGACGACTTTTGAAATGCCTAAAGATGCCCCAAGGTTTCCTGCAGATTCTACAAAGTTGTCAATTATTAGTTTTGTTTCGTTGTTCAATTTGTTTTTTCCCCTCTGATATTATAGGCAAAGCGTCGCTTTGCGGCTACAGTTAGGCACATTTTGTGTGTTTTGAGCGTTCAAAATGTTCTAAACAATATATATATCATTTTTTAGGACTTGTCAAGTGTTTTTTGAAAAAATCCCCCTCTTATCCCCCTTTAAGAAAGGGGGAAGATAGATAATAATTAATGGATTTTCAGTTTTAATAACAATTTAAGATAGGCAAATATTGTCGGCAAAATTCTTATTTTAGATTTTCCCTTTTTTAGGTCATACCTTAAGATGAGAGGCACTTCTTCTATTTTTGGTCTGAGAGTAAATGACTTTATCAAAATTTCTGTTCCTGCAGAAAATCCCCTCTCTGTTATAAATTTTTCCGAATATGTTTTTTTCATTTTTGATAAAAACGCCAGACGATAAGCCCTGTAGCCGGAAGTGTAGTCCTTGATTTTTGGATATCTTAAAAAAATAGAAAAGATAAGAGATGCCATTCTGCTGAGGAGTTTTCTTGTGAACCCAACGCCGATTTCGGCGGCCCCCGGGCAGTAGCGCGAACCAATAACTATATCTACGCCCGCACGGGCTTTCTCAATCATTTTCTTAGAAAGTCCAAGAGGGTGTGAATTATCTGCATCAAGTGTTATTAGAACACCTTCGTTTTGGGCATTTTCTGACGAAATATTTTCTAAAATATACTCAAATCCAGTTTTTAATGCCCTTCCAAGCCCAAGATTTTTTTCATGCGAAATAATTTTTAATTGTAAATCAGACCCCACGCTTTTAGCAACTTCTTCTGTTTTATCAGTAGAACCATCATTTACCAGAACTATGCAGTATTTTTCTTCAGAGAAATTTTCTTTAATACTTCTTAAAACTTCTACAATATTTTTTTCTTCATTATAAGCAGGCAACAAAAAATATATCATTTAAGTTCTTCCAGTAACTTTTTCTTGAATCTGTAAATATTGAACCGTTCTCGTGCAAACTCACTTATTTCTTTTGTGTCAAATTTTACTGATTCAAATTTTTTTATGGCTTGAATAAGTGAACCAGGTGATTGCTCTTCAAAAAATATGCCCGTTTTACCGTCTATGACAATTTCACTAACTCCGCCCTTTCTGAATGTAATTACTGGTTTGCCACAGGACTGTGCTTCTGCTGCCACAATGCCAAAGTCCTCTTCCTGAGGGCAGATAACTGCTGTGCAACTGTTATATAAATATAACAATTCTTCTTTTGATACTTCTCCAAGAAACTCAATATTTTTTTTTGCAAGTCTTTTTAACCTTTTTTGCTCTCTGCCTGTGCCGACGATCTTAAGATTTTGATTAATTTCATTAAATGCCTTAATAACAATGTCAACTCTTTTATACGGCACAAGGCGAGATACTACAAGGAAAAAATCTTGTCTTGAAAGTCCTGTATTGACCGGTCTAAAAAAATCCGTATCAACAGGTGGATATACTACATTTGCCTGAAGTTTGTAAATCCTTTTTATTCTTTCTGCAACTGTGTTTGAAATTGCTATATATTTGGTTGGACGATCCGCTGTCTTTATGTCCCACACACGAAGAATCCACCATATGAATTGTGTGATAAATCTGTATTCCATTTGAGATGGATTCCATGCCTGTCGCATTGGCGTGAGACAATAACAGATGTGTCTTGTTTTATCAGGAACAATTATGCTTTTAGCAAAGAGAAAACTGACACTTATTACTAAGTCATATTTGGAGAAATCAAATTTTTCAATTGCAAACGGATATATAGGCAAATATTTTCTCCAGTGTTTTTTAAGAAAAGGAAATTTACTGACAATGGCTGATGTAACTACTTTTACATTCCTGAAATATGGCAATGTCTGTTCAGGATCATAATACAAAGTATAAATAGGTGCTTCTGGAAACATCGAATGGATAATCTGTAAAGTCCATTCAGCGCCACCACGCTGGGTTAGAAAGTCAATCACAAGAGCTATCTTCATATTTCATCAAAAATTTCTTTGTAGATAGATATTGTTTCCTTAGCCATTTTTTCAATTGAAAATTTTTTTGCTTGCTCTGTTGCTTTCTTTCTCATTTCTTCCTTTAAAGAGAGATTACTAATGACTCTAAATATTGCGTCTGTCAATTCTTCAATATTTGATGGGTCAACTAAGATTCCCGCATCTCCAACAACTTCGGGCAATGATGAAGTATTAGAGGTAATTACTGGTGTTCCACAAGCCATTGCTTCAAGCACTGGAAGACCAAATCCTTCATAAAGCGATGGATAAACAAATACATCAGCAAGATTGTAAATTCCTGGCAGGTCTTCTTCCTGGACAAATCCAGTAAAAATAATGTCATTGCAACCTACAGTTTCTTTCAGAGAGAAAATTTCTTCATATTTCCATCCTTTTGCTCCAACAAGAACTAAACTGTGTTCAATTTTAAATTTCTTTTTCAACACACAGAACGATTTTATCAGCACAGGTATATTTTTTCTTGGTTCTAATGTTCCCACGTATAGTATTATTTTTTTATTATTGATTTGACCATTTACCCAAACATTATCCTCGACAAAAATTATACCGTTTTGAGGGTAATCATAAGTTTGTAAAAATTTTTTTTGGCTAATACTCCAAGAACTTAAAGAATATCTTTCGCCACCCGTAGAATCTGTATAAGGATCATAAATAGTACAATTGGTAATTTTTACAATTTGTTTAACTAAAGAAACATCTATTTTACCGTCCGTTCTTATTGTAAGTTCATAGCCATAATTACTTGTCCCGCTAAAAGATAAATAAATGCCATTTTGTTGGGCTAAGGTTTTATAAAAAGATAAATCTTGAGAAATACCAACAAAATCTTGGGAAGGAACACCAACTAATCTGCCTGCTTTAAAAACATCTGGCCTTAAAGGAAGTTGATCAGGACTAGGATTTTGAGGAGGGCAAGGATCGACAGGAGTTACGTGGGTATGAACAGCCCATTCATCACAACCACTATGATCTGGATCTTTATAAGTTAAAAGAGATGATTTTACCAAATTATATGCTAATCCATCGAATCTTATCCCTTTGTTAGAATGAATTTCGCCGTAAACAACAGTTCCTGCGCCAAATCTTATGTTATCGTCAACAAGAACTGAATATTTTGCCAACGATGGTCTTCCTAGTAAAACTTCAATTTTTTTGTTAATTTTAGAATCAATTAATTTACCAGTCGAAAGAATATTTACCAAAGAAAAACCTTCTTCTGGTGAATTTATTTCTAAGCTAAATTCGCCAATTTTTTCTCCTAAACGATTATAAAAATTATGCGTATAAGGACCTGGTTGACCGGTGCCATCAGTAAAATCTCTTGGAAAATGATTTAAGTACCATCTATAATATTCAATTCCTGATTCTGCAATATTTAAAGCAGTAATTTTTTGTATTTCTTTCTCGATAGAACCTAAATAAGTTTGCAACCAAACAAGTGAACCAGTCAAAATCATTATTGTTAAAAACAAATAAAAAAGAATATAAAAAATTATTTGTCCTTGATTTTTCATTTTGTTTTTAAGTTTCTTGGACTAATTATTATATAATCTTCGTAAGTTTGGCCTTTTAAATCTATTGTTGCTTTTAAGCTAACTTTAATTGTTTTTATGTTGGCGATATCATTATTTTCATTTAAATTTTCATCATAAAAAGTAAAAATTTGATAAGGGAAAGAAATGCCATCAAGAACTGTTTTAATTTTTTCTTGCGATAAATTATAGGTTAAAGGATTTCCTGAGGGCGAGACAACTCCTTTATTTAATTTATCCTTATCAAGAAAATACCTTATTCTTTCTACTAAACCATCATTATCAATATCACTATAGAAAATAATATTTGTAGAAGAAACTTCTTCAATTGGATAATTGCCAATATTAGAAGGCTCCATTGACTTAAGTTCTTTTTCAATTTCTGTAAGAGTTGAGCGAATTTCATTTATTTTTCCTAAATTAAAAACAACATAAATATTAAAATTAGAGACATTCAAAATAATTAAAATTAGAGCAAAAATAATAAAAGAAATAATAAACATAAAGAATAATAACTCAATTAATGTAAAAGCTTTTTTCATTTAAATTTTCTATAATAAATTATAAAAATTAATATTCCCAAAAGAAAAATAATTAGAAAAATTTCATAAATTCTTGCACTAAAT
>Ga0078972_1015557_pt1 | contig 11606 bp, 11 predicted proteins | sample YelNatPaOPGAMG01_FD_67568 | JGI IMG/M metagenome (GOLD analysis project Ga0078972, IMG submission 67568) | Hot spring thermophilic microbial communities from Obsidian Pool, Yellowstone National Park, USA - OP-RAMG-01 (SPADES assembly) (version 2) | ecosystem: Environmental > Aquatic > Thermal...
AGGAGCAATCCCAAGAAAAAGAATCTTATCAGCAAGCAAAGCCTACCCAAGCCACATGGAATTCAAAGGAAAAATAGAAAAGTTAAGCGATGAGGAGCTGGCAAAAGTGCTGAAAAGGCTAAGCATCCTAACACAAACAAAAGTCTACCTGTTCTGGGCAAAAGATTGGATTAACGCCTCGAAGCCACCCAACTCCGATGTAAAACCTCCTCTACATAATATTTGGATATCGCTTCAGCATTAAGCCCCATGTCCTCCTCAATTTTCTTGAAAACTTCACGCCCCAAAGTTTGCAAAGCCCGCAACCGCTTCTCAAAATCCGTTGAAAGCTCACCAGCCTCTAAGGTCTCTCTAATTAGCTCCTTATAATTTTTTGGCAGCCATTTTAGGCTATATGAGTAGAAAAGCCTCCATTTTGGCGATGGCAAAACTCCTTGTTTAAAGCGAATATTAACTCGACAAGCAACCTAACCCCGTAGTTTAAACAGTAATGGGCGCTTGTTAAATCACCCCTCCTTATCCAAACCTCTGCCATAGTTCCGGCATCCTTCTTAACTGGGCAGCAGTACCATTTTAGATGTTCAGCGCAAACCACGACACGTTTTTCCAAAAACTTTCCGAAACCCTTAGCTTCTCCTCCAAAACTTCCCTTGTTTCACCATTTGGGTCGAAGACTATTTCTGCTTTTGAAAACTCCCATCTATCCGAGTCACCCCAGCCATACGCCCTAAAATCTTCAATAAAATGAACCTCAAAGTCTATTTCAATGTGGTAGCGACGTTCCGCATCCCGCCAGAGCCCAATCAGTTTCCTCTTCAAATTATCATCCTTATTTTTAAGGAGAACCATCACGTCCAAGTCTGAAAACTCGTCAACAAAGCCTCTAACAAAACCGCCTAAAAATAGGATGCCAGCCACACCTTCATGGGTTGCTATTTTTGAGGCGAAATCAGCCGCAACTTTCCTAAAGTAGGCTATTCGATTTACCCCTTTAAGCTTCGTATTCATTTCAAAACCAGCTGCTATTTAGTTTCTATTTGAATTTTTGATTCATAAAACCTTTTTGAAACCAAGCCCATTTTTAGCCACGAAGGGAACATGGTGCAGCATAATTTGAAGGCGGAGTCAGCAATAGTTATAGCCGCTTCAGTCTGCATATTTCTAACCTTCTACTTCTCGTACTTATCCCTCCAAGCCTTCGATGACGCCTTAAAAAGGCAGTTTGTTCTACTTGCCCTAGTGTCCCTCTTAGCCGGAGTGATGATATTCGGCTGCCTTGCTGTTTACTTTGGAATAAGAAAGATTTTCGTAAAAGCTGAGTTTAGCGGAATTCAGGAAGCACAGAAATCTGAAAATTAGCTTATCTAACGTCAAACTTTTATCCTAAAGCTTAGAACTGTGAATGGTTGGTGAAGATATTGGCTGTGGAATTTTTAAGGGAGAGTCTGAAAAAGCGTCCAGAGGGCTATGTTGAGCTGCGATACCACAAAAGGCAAACGTTCAGCGTCTCTGTTAAGGACGGGAAAATCGACGTATTAAACAGTGGAGCCATTGAAGGTGCGTGCGCAAGAGTTCTCATAGATGGAAGCTGGGGTTTCGCCTCTTCCACAGTACTTGAAAAAGAAAAGATCGATAAGATGTTGAAGGATGCCACTTCCCTTGCGAAATCCTCAAAGCCCAAAAAGAAGCGCGTCGTTAAACTAGCGAGCCTAAAGCCATATGTGGACAGGTATGAAACTCCGATGAAGAAGGACCCCGTGAAAGCGGACAAGGAGGAACTCGTCAGCCTAGTCATAGACGTTGACAACGCCGTTAGGGATTTCTCCAAAACAATAGTTTCCGACACTGTAACCTTCAACATTGTTAACGACAATCTAGCCTTTCTGAGCTCTGAAGGCTCCGAAATCCACCAAAGGATAGTACGGTGCTTCGGAAGCGTCACGGTTGTAGCCAGAGAAAAGGGGAACATTGCCTCCGCCTACGAAAGCATCGGCGAACAATCAGGCCTTGAGGTTTTAGAGAAAACGCCGCTGATGAATGCTGGTTTAACAGCCGCCGAGAGAGCAAGTAAACTTGTTTCAGCAAAAGTGGCGCCAGCAGGATACCATCAAGTAATCCTTGAGAACCGTATTGCCGGCTTATTAGCCCACGAGGCTGTTGGACACTGCGCAGAGGCTGACCTTGTTTTTGGCGGAAGCTTCCTTGCCAACAAGATAGGCGAGAAAGTTGCCTCAGAAAAAGTAACCCTAGTTGATGATGGAGTATTACCAAACGGTTTTGGAACAATGAAGTATGATGATGAAGGAGTTCCAACACAAAAAACAATAATAATTGAAAAGGGTATCAGCAAAGGCTTCCTACACTCCCGCGAAACAGCCCAGCACTTTGGCGTAAGCCCGACTGGAAACGCCCGTGCATGGACCTTCGAATATGACCCGATTATAAGGATGAGGAACACCTACATAGAAACGGGGGATTATACACTAGACGAGCTTGCAGAAGACATAAAGGAGGGTTTCTTCCTAAAAGGCGGGCTATCCGGGCAAGCTGACTTCAACGGCGAATTCATGTTTGGAACACAAGAAGCCATAAGAATAAGGAACGGCAAGTTCGCCGAATCGCTACGCGGAGTCACAATAAGCGGAAACGCCTTTGAAGTTCTAAAAAACGTGGACGCCGTGGGCAAAGACTTTGTAATGCGCACAGGCTTATGCGGTAAAGAACAAGTCAACTATGTTGGTATAGGCGGTCCAAGCCTAAGAACAAAAGTTTTGATGGGGGGAGCGAAATGAGTCTCCTAGATTTTACTGAATTAGCCGTCAAGACATGCCAAAAACTCGGAGCAGATGAGTCTGAAGCTTTCATTCAAAACCAGCAAATAATGGAGGTTGTCCTAGAAAGAGCTGAAATCCAAAATGAACGCTTCAAAACTCAAAGTGGCGTAGGCATCCGCGTCATAAAGGACAAAAAATTAGGCTTCGCATTTGCATCAAAGCTTTCAAAAGAAAGCATAGAAGAAACCTGCAGAGAGGCAATAAGCCTAGCAAAGGTTTCTGTGCCAAACCCCGAATGGGTTTCCCTCCCATTAAAAGAAAGGCTTCCCAGAACTCCAGAAGGCATATTTGACCCGGAAATCGCCAACATAAGCGGAGACAAAATGCTGAACCTTGTCATCAACGCTTATGATGCAGCTAAAGGGTATGACAAACGCGTGGACATCGACGATGGAAAATTTTCAGCAATCCTAAATGAAATAGCAGTCGCAAACTCCCACGGAGTTGAAGCGCAAGAAAAGACAACCCGTATAGAGGGATATCTAGTATGTATAGCAAAGGAACATGGCGAAACATCAAGCATGGCATACGAATATGACGTCTCAACAATGCTTAAAGAATTTTCACCAGAAAAAATTGGAAGATCAGCGGCAGAAAAAGCCCTATCCTCCCTCCACCCAAAAACGGTTGAATCCTTCACCGGAAAAGTTATCCTAGACTCAGACCCAATCTCCTTCATACTGTTCTATCCGGTTATCAGCAGCGTAAACGCCGACAACGTGCAGAGGGGAAGAAGCCTATGGGCTGGAAAAATAGGCGAAAAAGTGGCAGCCTCAAAACTTACGGTTTTTGATGATGGTTTGATGCCAAAGGGAGTAGGCTCCCTAAACTTCGATTTTGAAGGCGTACCAAGACAAAAAACGCCAATAATAACCCGTGGCAAACTTGAAGGCTTCATCCACAACTCCTTCACCGCAAATAAGGAGGGGAGAAAATCGACGGGAAATGCCTACAGAGAAAGCTACAACGTGCTCCCAACAGTGGCAGCCTCAAACTTCGTGATAAAAGCTGGAAAGAAGAGGCTAGACGAACTTATAGCAGAAGTTGACAAAGGAATAATTGTCCGCCGATTCAGCGGGAATGTCCGACCAGAAAGCGGGGAATTCTCAGGAATAGCCAAACAGGCAAGCTACATAGAAAACGGGCAAATTAAACACGCGTTGGGAGAGACTATGATTTCTGGCAACGCGTTCCAAGCACTAAAAGATATCATCGATATTGGATGCGAAATTCGCCCAACAGAAATCCGCGCCTACACGCCGCCAATCCTCGTGGACAACATCCACATAATCTCGAAACAATAACCACCACTTCTTGGTTAAAAGACTCTAAAACGACAAGAGCCAAGGCGCAAAAACTTTTGCCAAAACAAGTATTATGAAGGAGGAGAGCGGCACAGTAATATTATCATCTATAGGGTTTGACTCAAAATGCTCTATCAAGGAGGCTGCAGCTCCAGCTATCATTCCAGCACCGCCTAAAACCGCACCCATAGGTATAGAAAAAGAAGCCATGGCCAAGTTGCCCCACCAAGACTTCGTCCTCCTCTTATAAAGAATGTTCCGCACAATACCAGTTATGGCATCCCCAACCGACATGAAAACAACTGGAAGCACTCCAAACCAGAAGCTTTCCCCACCAGAAATGAGCCAGCCAAGGGTTATCACTACACCCCACATGATACAGAAAGAGACTTCGTAGGCATTCTCCTCCGTCTGGAACCAGTACATGAGCTTCCCACGCCTATGCGGTATGTAAAGAAAAACCGCCAGAAGCATGGCCATGGTAAATGGGAAAATGGGCGTATTGAAGATAAAGGGCACGAGAAAAGCCACCAAACCACCCGTCAAAATGTGAATAATCTTCCTATTATAATAGACTGCGACGTAGTGCTGAACACCCCGCCCAGTCAAAAAGCCATAAAGCCTCCTAGTCAAAACTTCAGCTACAAAAATAACCCAAACGAAAAGCACAACGGTGGCAACGGCCTCCCCAACAGATATCATATAACTGTTAATTTTCCTCTAGGCAGTATAAAAAATTGATGCTAAAAAACGTAAAAATGGGCCGGGCCGTATGCAATTAAAAAATTAAGTGAGTCTTTTCAAAATATTTGAAGGAATGTAAAGATGTCAGCTCATGAATAGGAGTAGAAAATTTTAAAGAGTTTATTATAAAGAAGAAAAAAGCTTTATTTTTTTAAAAGGATACTTATTCGTTATGAGTTCATGGTCTCCTCCAGTTACACCGACACCGATTAACGACTTGATTTCTCGCTATGAAAAGAATTTAATAGTTATACCTGAATTCCAGAGAGACTTCGTCTGGACACCAGCACAAATAAAGGAGCTTATCATATCAATTTACAAAGGTTATCCCGTGGGCATGCTGATTCAATGGGAAACACCTCCCGAACTAAGCTCAAACGTTGGAAGGTATTGGTTAATAGATGGTCAACAACGGTTGCTATCCTTGGTTGCTACATGTAAAGGGGTTGTTAAGTTAAAGGGAGATAAATATAAAAGCGTTGTTTTGCGGTTTAATCCATTGACTGAGGAGTTTCAATTTGACAGTCCCAGAATACGTGATAACCCATTATGGATAGATGTTAAGCTTCTTGTTGAAAAACCATTATCAGAAACTGTTAATACTTTAAGAAAATCGGCTTTCCTCAAAGAAAACGAAATTAGACTGTGTGAGCAGAGACTCGATAAACTAAGGAGCAATTTAATCAATTATCTTATTCCAGTTTGTACTCTTAAGCCAGATCTAGAACCAGAGGACGCAGCAAACATATTTATAAAATTAAATGCAACAGGAACCAGAGTTAAAGCAGCTGAGCTTTATTTAGCAACATTCGCGATCATGTTGCCAGGAAAAATTGCAACAGAGATTAGTGATTTCATGGATGATATGAAAAGGCAAGGTTGGGATTTGGATGTCTCTGTTGTAATTAGAACGATTCTCGCGTTTTTAGCCGGAAAAGTCAGAATTGCAGACAGGGTGCTTGACCAGGCCAGAATAATAAAAAAGAATTATAGCGACTTGCAACTTCAAGAAGCATGGTTAAAGGCTAAGGAAAGCATAAAATATGTTATTAATTTACTGGGCAATAGATGGAGCCTCTACGGCTCAGATCTAATTCCTTCTCAAACCGCGATAACAACCATGGCATTCTTTTGTGGAGTTAAAAACCTAGTTATAGATAGGAATGAGCAGGATTCAATGTTGAAGTGGTTTCTCTTAGCGACTTATTGGGGGAGGTATAGTGGTGCAACTGAAACTAGGCTTAATGAAGACATAGAAGTAGTTAAAGAAAGTAAAACTGATCCTTGGAGTAAGCTTCTATCAAACATTAAAATTATGAGTGGGAGATTAATCCCATCAAATGAAGATTATCAAGGGGCTGAAACTGATAAACTACTTTTATTATATGTCCTGCTAAAGGAGAAAGATGCAACAAGTTTATTATCTACTCAGCAATTAAGAAGTGACATGACGCAAATTCACCACATTTTTCCAAAAGCTCTGCTTAAGGGCGCGTATCCTGAAGAACATGTGGAGGATATAGCTAATAAAACCTTCACGATTGGAAAAGAAAATCTCCGTATAGGAAATAAAGAACCTATTGAGTACCTATGGGGAAGAGTGGCGGGTAATGTGCTAGAAGCACATTTTATACCACAAAATCCAAGTTTACTTAAAAAGGAGAAGTTTCAAGAATTCCTCAAAGAAAGAAGAAGACTCATCATTGAAGACTTAAACAAATATTTTAGAGGAGTTGAAAGTAATTAAACGTTGAGTTAGCTTTTTCTGCGCCGTGCTTTACATAAAGAAGATGCACCTTGCCTTTTCCACCATCAAAGATGCAAGTTTAACGTTTCAAACTGACATAATAAGATATAAAGCAGCGGGCAGATGATAAACGGTGATGAAAAATAGACGTGTAAGTGAAATAATAAGCGAATTGAGCAAAAACCAACTATATAATTACCGAATCGTTGATGTTAAAATTATTAACAGTAGAGTCTATCAACTTATAGAAATACGCTCGCAATTTACGAATAGAGAGAGGCGTGCTGATTTTCTACAGAGGCTAGTTGAGGATACAGGCGCCATTGGAATGATAGAATGGTGGTCAAAGGGCAGCATAGTTAAAAAACCAAGAGACGCTTTTCAGTGTATTCTCGTTTTTAGCATGCAAAAAGAGAGCGCTCGCTAGATTAAGCTTATATATCCGTAGCTTAGATATCACTAGTGTTAACATAAGGGATGATCTAAATGATTACGGACAATAATTTTAATGCTTCCTTATCTAAAAAGGTTAAGAAAATATTGTCTAAAAATCCGGGACTTAGTATAAAAGAAATTGCGAAAGCGGTAGATGTTAATCGACAATTCATGGCTGGTTTCTTGACGGCTATGGAAGAAAATGGTGATGTTTGCTCAAGGAAGGTCGGGCCTGCTAAAATTTATTTTAACAATGAGGTAAAGGTAAATGAGTGAGAAAGTCGGCTTCAATGGACTTACACCAAAGGAGTGGACACGTTTAAGCAAGAGTGTTTGGACTGCACGAGAAGTCAGTTCTCCTAGGGAGTGGTATCATCTTGAACATGGAGCAACATTTTCAGTTGCTCTAGCAGAGAGAGTTATAAAGATATATACGAGGAAAGGAGATTTAGTATTAGACCCTTTTCTCGGAGTTGGGACAACATTAGTTGCTGCCAAAAAACTTGGTAGGAGAGGCATAGGCATAGAGCTGTACGAAAAGTTTGTGGAGCTTGCAAAACATGTCCTAAGCCAACAGACACTAGTTGAAAGCCCAGAACAAAGGGTTATCCAAGATGATTGCAGGAATTTATTACAATGGGTGGAGCCAAACAGCGTCCAATTAATGTTCACCTCTCCACCATATGCAAACTTTATCCATCGGTCGGTCGAAGATAGGTTAAAGACTCATAAAACTTCGAGGCTCGTACTTGACAATAAATCTGTAGTAAAACCATATGGAGAAGACCCTAGAGATTTTGGCAATCTTCCCTATGATGAGTTCCTAAAAGAAATTCAGAGTCTTATGGAAAAGCTGTTTATAGTTACGAAGCCGGGAGGCTATAACATCTGGGTAGTCAAGGACCATAGAGATCCACAGAATGGAATACCTTTCATAGACGTTCACTCCGATATAGCACATGCTGGAGAGAAAGCTGGGTTTCTTTACCATGACCTCATAATTTGGGATCAAAACGAGCAAAGAAGCTTAGTTCTATTAGGTTATCCTTCAGTTTTCTATGTAAACATAAATCATACATTTTTGGTAGTATTGAGAAAACCTCTGGAAAACAGGAAGGTTGTTTCTTGAACTTCTTAGATAAAGAAGAAATTTTGAGAGTAGTATTGAATGCTCATGACACCACATATCTAACCCATAACTTTCATCCTTTTCCTGCGAAGTTTATACCACAGATTCCAAATCTAATGATAAAACAATTCAGTAATAAAAATGAGTTCGTATTTGACCCTTTTTGTGGTAGCGGGACTACTCTGGTTGAAGCAAAGCTCCTGGGAAGAAACAGCATAGGAGTTGACATTCACCCTTTAGGAGTTTTCATGACAAAAGTCAAAACTACTAAAATACCTGAAGAAGAGTTGAGAAAAGTACACCATCTTCTTAAAAATATAGAGAGAAGAATTGATACCTTTATAGCGAGAAATCAAAAAACACTTCTTGCTTTTAGCACAGAGTTAACAGGAAGCGAGGAGTTTCATTACGTCCTTCCTGATTTTCCAAGAAGGGATCATTGGTTTCAAGAACATGTTTTGCATGAACTTTCGATTATAAAATCCTCTATAATGGATGCAAACTTAGACGCTAATTTAAGGAATCTTCTTCTTCTAGCCCTTTCTTGCATAATAGTCCCTGTTTCAAATCAAGATAGCGAAACTCGATATGCCGCTGTCAAAAAAGAGATTTTGCCTAAACAAACGTTCCTTCTTTTCAGGGAAAAGGTGCAGGATATGGCAAGCAGAATTATGCTTTTCAATCGAAACGCAAGTGATTGCGAGGCTAAGGTATATCATGCAGACTCAAGAGAAATTGACTTTTTAAATGAAAACATAGCGGATCTTATTGTAACGTCTCCGCCATATCCTAACACATATGACTATTACCTTTATCATAAACTTAGAATGTTTTGGCTAGATATGGATTGGGAAAGGGCAAAAATTAACGAAATAGGTTCCAGACTTAGACATTCAAGTCATAAAGAGCCTATTGACACTTATATGAAAGATATGACAAAATGTTTTGAGAATTTTCGTCGAATTTTGAAACCAGGAAAGTTATTCGTTATAGTTATTGGCGATTCAATAATCCGAAAGGAACTTTTGAAGGGTGATGAAGTAGTTTGCGAACTCGCTGATAAAACAGGCTTCAAGGTTGAGGATAAAATTGAGTATAATCTTAGCTATGCGAGCAAAACGTTCAACCCAGCCTTCAGAAGCAAAATTAAAAAAGAGCACATCATTTTATTAAGAAACGAGAAGTAGGGTAAAGCAATGATTAAGGAGTTCAGATTATATTATGAGTCTATAGAACAAGCTTATCATTATATTCTCCCAATAGTGCAGAAAGCACTGCAAACGGAGTCCTTGAAAATTGAAGTTAAGCTAATAAAGCTTAGAAGAAACTATTCACATTACGGCAGAAAATTAGCTCCCATATTATTCTGGAAAGAGCCTGATGTTTTAATGACTGTAGTGCAGGATGAAGAATATCCACTAATTCTTATAGAATTTTCAACAGCTGTTTTTACTGAGGATCACGAGCTTCAACGCTTCGACGGAATGGTTGCTGCTGCCCAGAATAATTGCCTCTATGCGAAAATATCTCCAACGAAAAAGAAGTCTCCTTATGAGCATGGAGGGAATGTTGAATTTGATTACATGCAACCTTTCCGTTTAATTTACTCAAAATACGGAAAACCTTACTTTCACTTCGAGTGGCAATGTGATGAAAAAGGACTGGTAAAAACAAATCCTGAATATCTTTCATGTCCTAATAGGATACCGGAATTTGAAGCCTTGTTAAAAGCGATAGTCAAAGAAATTACAACAAATGGATATTCGCAAGATTGGATTGATAAGCTCTGCAGCTCGTTAAAGGAAAATGTCTTTTTCAGCAAGTGGCTAAGCGAACTTAGAATCAGACTGCAAATAGACATATCCACACTTAAAACATCTAGGACACGCTATTTGAAAAAAGATCCAATTTTGGGCTCGGAGGCTTTAGAGGTCAAGTTGAATAGATTTGGGCATGCTATGGATCCTGAAAGAGGAATGCTAGCTTACTACGGGACCTTAACACCAAATGTTATATCCAAAATGGTATTTAGCAGTTTTACCGATGCGTGGTACAAGGACATACCAAAAGAGGAGGAAATAAGACAGCTTGTTAATAAAGGACTTATTAATGTCCATGACTACTTATATTGTTTTGCTCTTGGATCAGGTCTCTACGCAAACGAGGATTTTATGAATATTGTAACAACGTATAAAAATTATGCTGCAAATAATGTTGTAATTGACCTTACACAATTTATTCGGAAGAATTTACTCAGCTTGAGTAAACCGTTAAAAACAATATTCAGTTATTCAAAACTTTTTGTTATTGAAGACGATAGGGGTCAAAGAAGGGTTGTATTCAAATGGGAGCCATATCAAGAACTTCAAGCTTACGAGGATTATCCAAGAGTAACACCAATTATAGAAAGAGAGACTCTGGATGAGGATGATGTAACTTACATAGTTGTTCATAACATACTTAAGCCTAACGGATACAAGATAGTTGCAGTAAGTTATCCTGGGGCCCAAGGAGATCGAAGAATTTTGGTTCAACCTGGAACAGGGAGGCGCCAACCCAGAGAATATATAGATATCATTTCATTTATACCCAGAAAAGTTACAAATCTCGAAGAAAACGTGGGCATTTATACTCGACGTGACGTCCAAGAGAACATAGATCAGTTATCGCTTTATAAAACAGATCAAGCGTATATTCAAGGACTTGAACATTTCAAAAAATTTTTCGCACCTGAGTCCATCAACACCATAACCAAAATAGGGGTGGGCTTTTGGGCAAACACAAACTTTACCGCATCTCACATCAAAGAATTAGATCTGAAAGAATTGGATTATTTTGTCTACATTACCCCAGACAGAAAACAATGGAAAATATGGCGAACAGGAGAAGACAACATGTTCAAAATAACTAACGGTGTCGTCAGCATCCCTATAACGTATGATATACAAGAAATAAAATCTGAAAATTTTTCGCTTTGTAGGTGGTTTAACGAGCGCAAAAATTTCCAACATTAACCTTTAACGTAACTGTTTTTGAAAATAAGCTTTTCAATTATCACTTTTTGCTAAAATTCTTTTTTACTTTAACTCATCTCTCTCCACTGCCCGCGTAAGACGATTCATCGCTGCCTTTTTATACCCACTTTCATGAACCGCTAAATTTGCGGTTGGAGGCTGATGTCTATGCTCCATGTGGCTTTGGGCTTGAAGCTTGACGGCTTGTCGGTTTTACAGCGTAAGCTTCTCTTGGAAGTTCTGCAAAAGAGGTATCCGCATTATTGGAGTAGATTCGCCAGTCCCAAGTATGGCTGGCAAAGCCAGAAAGAAACCCTTGAATTGTTCCTGCAAAATCACGGAACTGAATTGGTTAAAGAGTTTGCTAAAGCCGGTTTGCATGGTAATGGCTGGAAAACT
>Ga0078972_1015558_pt1 | contig 11606 bp, 7 predicted proteins | sample YelNatPaOPGAMG01_FD_67568 | JGI IMG/M metagenome (GOLD analysis project Ga0078972, IMG submission 67568) | Hot spring thermophilic microbial communities from Obsidian Pool, Yellowstone National Park, USA - OP-RAMG-01 (SPADES assembly) (version 2) | ecosystem: Environmental > Aquatic > Thermal...
GGGCCGGCCTCCTCTGGCCGGCAGGTGCTTGGGCAGGTCCGGGTCAGAGCCCCGGGCGCCCAAATACCGTGCCTGTCACCGTATTTGGGCGTAAGATGCCACAAGTCGGGTCGGGAATCAAGGGTGGCTGCGGTGTCAGCGAGGTTCCGCACCAATACACATCGTGTCTGTCCCCGTACCTGGTATCGCGCAGATTTTCCAATAGATACTCCAGCCCGGCGTCGAAGAGATCTCTCATCAACCGGCGCAAGCGCCTGGTCTGTGTGCGCAAGACAACTTTGGTTCCGGCCATTCAGGGCGGCTTTACTTCTCCCAGACGTATCTGAACATGATGACCCGCAGAGCCGCGGCGAGCGGTATGGCGAGGATGCCGCCGAGAATCCCGCCCAACAACGTTGTCCCTGTCATTATCGCCACGATAATGACCATCGGATGAAGCCCGACACGGTCACCCAGAATCTTCGGTTGAAGAACGTAACCCTCAACTCCCTGTACAATGGCAAACACCGCTATGACCAACAACGGGTGTTGCCAATCGCCGAAATTGACCACGGCAATCAGAAGCGCCGCGACGCAGGTGACGATCGCCCCCAAATACGGAATAATGGTGATGACCATCGCCACCGCGCCGATCAGGAACGCGTAGGGAAGTCCAATTATTGCAAACCCGATACCATACAAAACGCCGTCGCATATAGCCACCAGCACCTGCCCGCGGAAAAACGCAATGAGGTAATCGTTGATCGATCGAATTACGAAAACGAGCTCCTCTTTGAATTTTGAATCCCTTACGGGCAAATAAACCGTCCAGTTCTCGGCAATGAACCGCTTCTCCGCCAACAGGTAAAACAGATAGATCGGAATCAGCGCCAGCCCGGCAATCACACCGAAAAGGCCGGTCAAACGCGAGAACTGCCGGCCGAGCCAGCCGCCCGCAGACTTGATTACCGCCCCGACCCATTCAGCGGCCTTTTGTGCGGTCTCCCGGTCTATCTGATCCAAAAGCGATCCTTCGGACCGTGTTTTGGGAGGAACAACGAGGTCGGGCGGGGCATTGGTATCGCCTGCCGGTTTTTCAAATGTCAGCAGAGCGGCAGGCGGTCTTATTCCAAGCCGTTTCAACAGATCACGCAGTGACGCCGGCGGGTTGTTCGCCCAATTGATCACCTTGCTTTCGAGTTTAGCCACATAGGTTGGGACTTTGTTTGCAAGGTCCTGAGTTTCGACGACCAGCCTTGGCACAACGCTGCTAAAAACCCCGATTATCAGGAGAATCGCAATCAGGAACACCATGCCAATGGCGCGCGTCCGGGCTACACGGCGACGCTCGAAGAAATCTACAACCGGGTCCAACAAGCAGGCGAGCACCGCTGCGACTGCAATTGGCCAGAGAACAGGCGAAAGCACATCCAGCACTCGGCCCATGCCCCAGACTAGACCAACAACCAGCGCAACAATTGTCGCCATGGCAAGGCCGGTTATGGCCGTCCAAATGATTCGTGCCTGATGCTCGGTTGGCGGAGGCAAGTTCATCTGTTTCTCCATGCCAGTCTTCAGGGCTTTGGCTTCAGAGACAATAGAAAAGAACGTACCGCTTTCGATCAGGGACTGTGCCAGCCGGACTGCGCGCTCTGATTCATGTCCGAGTCCCGATCAGTTGCTCCGGAACGTGCCGCGCTCAGTCTGCTTTCGCCCGAACGACACACCAGAAGCCATCTGTGCCCGAAAATAATAGCTGCCCGATTCCAATTCCAGCCAAACTTCACCAGGGTTGTCAGACAACAGTGAAATACCATCCGAGGTTTTCCACGGCTTGCCACTCTCACGCACAACCTCCGCGCCAGTCGCCGGCAACCGCACACTCGCACCAGTGTTCGGCGGCACGACAACTTTCAAAAAGAAATCCGAGCCCTTGATCCACCAGCCCACCTCGATCCTGCCGCAAATTGATTCATACGCGCCCTGCGCCCAGTTAACGCCGCCGCCGGGCCGCGGAGCAACAACGAAATGCTTCCAGCCCGGCGCCGAATCGTCCGGGTTTAGCCCAATAACATTGCGCCACATCCATTCTCCGACCGCACCAAACGCCCAATGATTGAACGAGTTCATGCCGGGGTCCTGGAACCCACGTCCTTTGACGTAACCGTCCAAGCGTTCCCAAATCGTCGTCGCACCGTTGTCAATCATGTAAAGCCATGACGGGAAACTTCGGTTGGTTAGAAGTTGCCATGCGACGTTTTCGTGGCCGGCGCGAACCAGCTCGAGCATTGCGCGATGCGTGGTTTGAATGCCGGTGGACAAGTGCATGCCGTATCGCCGGATGTTATCAACCAGATGTTGTGCCGCGCGCATGCGCTGTGCCTCGGGCAACAAATCAAAATTCAGCGCCAATGCGTATCCGGCCTGGGTGTCGCCTTCAATGACGCCATCTTGACGCACAAATGCGCGGTTGAACGCGGCCTTGATCTGGTTCGCGAGGTTTTGGTAATGGTCAGCCTCGGTGGGTCGGCCCGTGATTCTGGCCATCCGTGCAACCAGGTCGGTCGAGTGCGCAAAGAACGCAGTGGCAAACACCGGTTTGGGTATTGAAGCGCCATTTGTTGGCCAGCTTTTCTGCCGAATCCAATCACCGTTAAGCCAGTCGTTGTAGTCGTTGCCCCTCCCATTGATCCAGATCAGCTCCGGGTTCAGCCTGTGAATGTAATCCACCCATTTGCGCGCAGATTCGAAGTGAACATCCAACAGCCGCAGGTCACCGTAGTTCTGCCAGACTCGCCACGGCACAATAACACCTGCATCCGCCCATGCCGGGGCACCGGAAAACTGCGTGTTTGGATTGCCCGGATGCGGCGCGAAATCGGGAAACCGCCCGTCGGCGGCCTGATCGTCGCGCACGTCTTGCGACCACTTGGTGAAAAAGGCGGCCATGTCCATGTTGAAAATCGCGGTCTGCGAAAACGCCTGTATGTCCCCCATCCAGCCGAACCGTTCGTCGCGCTGCGGACAATCGTTGGGCGTGCTCATGAGATTCGCCCGCTGTGTCCACAGGATGTTTTCCATCAGCTTGTTCAAAGACGAATCCGAGCACCGAAAACGCCCGACCGCCGGCGCGGCCGAATGAAAAACACGCGCACAAACGGCTTCGCGCCCGGGCGGCAGTGCCAGCCCGGTCAACTCAACATACCTGAAACCGTGATAGGTGAAATGCGGTTCAAATGTGAAATTGCCATCGACACCCGGCGTGAACCGATCAGTTTGCGCCGCACCCCGCAAGTTCGCCGTGTACAGAGTACCGTCCTCATTCAGCATTTCGCCGTGCCGAATCACGACAGGCCGCCCCGCTTTGCCGCGCGCATGAATGCGACACCACCCGACAACGTTTTGCCCGAAATCAAATATGTACACGCCCGGCTTCGGCTCGGTGACTTGCACCGGCTCCAGTTCTTTCGTCACCCGGATCGGCTCGTTCGGCTGCCAAACCAGAGCGCGGTCGTCCAGGGCCTGCACAACCACCTTGTTCCACCCGCGGTCATCGAAACCAGGGCGGTCCCATTGGCTCTCCTTCCGCGCATCGTAATCCTCACCGTCGTAAATCCCGGACGATCTAATGGGCCCATCGGTGGAGCTCAGCCATGTTTCGTCGCTGACAACCACCTCCCGGGTGCCGTCGGCCTTTTCGATTTCCAATTGCAGCAGCAGTTGGGGGCATGCGCCGTAGCTGAACCTTCCAACAACCATGAGCCGGCCCGCATACCATCCTTCCCCAAGCAACGCCGCTGCCACGTTCTCACCCCTTTTCAATGCGCGCGTGACATCGTAGGTCTGGTATTGAATGCGCCGCCGATAGCTCGTCCATTCGGGCGGGAGGATCTGGTCGCCTACTGCCTCCCCGTTGATCCTGAATTGGTACAGACCTTTGGCAGCAACGTAAGCCGTCGCTTTCCGGACCGGACCAGCCACAGTGAACGACTTTCTCAGCATGGTTGCGGGCAGGGCAGATTGAACGCCCGTTGGCGAAACCGTGTTCGTTATGCCGTCCGTGAGGTTGACCAGTGCCCATGCGCCAGTTTCGATCGAGTCCAATGCGTTGACTTTGGCGTTCCTGGCCAGATTCGTTTCGCCCTGCAGCACTTCAACCTCCGCCAGTGCGAAAGCGTGATTTCCCAAGTCACGTTCGCGCAATCGGGTCACAACAAGTCGAACATGCCGCGCTGCGGTCGGAGGAAACCGCAAGGTCAGCGCATGATCCCCCGGGTTCGGCTCGTCTTTTCCTGTCCGATCCACAATCGTGCGCGAGTTCGCGAACGCCGGGTCGTTAGAGGCTTCAATCCTGTACCGCACCGGAAAAAGAAACCCTGGCGTGTCAGGCTGCCAATCGTACGGGCGCGCCGGGAACAATCTGACAGCGTCGATCGTTTTGCTTTCACCAAGGTCAACCGCCACCCATTTCACCGCGTCGGGCGATGGGGAGAATTGGCTATGGTAACCGTTCAACGGCTTTGCCGGTTTGCCAATGGACTCGGTCGCCGGGTCTGAAATCCATTTCGCCAGCCAGTCGCCTGGCTCAAGCAAACCCATGGTCCATGTCGCCGCGTCACTCCAACCACTGACGCGTCCGGCCTGATCCCAGACCCGGACTTTCCACCAGGTCTGCTGACGGGATTTTAACGGTTTGCCCGCATACGCCACATGGATGGTCTGATCCGAAAACACTTTGCCCGAATCCCACAAATCGCCGTCGTTGGACCCTAGTCGCGCCGCCGACGATGCTACCAACACCTGATACGCCGTTTGCCTGTCACCGCGTTTTCGCCCCTCCAATGTCCAACTCAACCGCGGCACTCTGACATCCATGCCAACCGGATTGACACGATACTCGCAGCGCAGACCCGATACTCCGAGGCCATGGATTGTGCCACAGAAGAGCTGCCCAACAAAGCACACAAATGAAAGGATCGTCGTTCGTTTCATGCCCGGCCTGAGCCTACCATCCATCGCCGCATATGCCACTCCGAATGCCAAACCGCTGTTTCCCCCTGTTTTCGCCGGTCGGGGAGTTTGTCACCAGAATTGGTGACTGGACCGAAAATCGAATTCGGTTAGATTGGACGCGTGATTGACCGATGCACAAGTGCAGTTAACGGTTGGTCCGTGTGTGCAAAAGATGGCGTAGGTCTGCAGCGCCGCATCGGTTGAAAATTTCCGGCAGCGCAGGGCGCTGTCGGAGCGGGTTAAAGAAAGTTCTCGATCGTTGTTTCCGCAGATGTGGCCGGGCCCCGAAGCCCGGCCAATCTGTTTTTGGGGGCAACCACCCAAGCGAAAAAACAACGTGCACACTCATTCATCAGCGCTGTGCAGACTCGAAACACGGGCCGTGTTTGTACTTTAGCCCGCATATTTGGCGCAGGGCGCCGCCGCAACCAAACGCTCGATGCTTGACCATTGCGCTGGTTGTAGGAGTAGCGCTGTGTCGCGCCGCCCTGAGAAATCTCCTTCGCGGCAAACAGCAAACCTGACAATCTGCCTTGTTGCGGGTAACAATCGAGCCGATATGCAAACGGCGAAGCATTCGAATCCCTTCAGGTCCTTGTTGACAACAGCTCTGGCTGCCGCTGCTGCGGTGTTTCAAGTCGGAGTGACCGCGTCAGACCAGACCAGCCCGCAACCGCGCGTTTTCTTTAAAACCGATTTCGAGACTGCAGATTCGCTATCGTGTTGGAATGGCTCCACAAGGCTCGAGGCCGGTTACCATGGCGGTCGCTCACTTGCAGTTGAAAACAAGCACGAAGGAAGCGAACCATCGCGGATTGCAAGTGTCCAGATTCCTGTTGAAGCCATGCGCGGTTATCTGGTCCGTGTTACCGCCATGGCAAAGGCCGAGAATGTCACCAGCAAACCCAACCCATGGAACGGAGTTAAATGCATGCTGGCCATCGAAACCCCGGACCGAAAGTTGTGGCCCCAAGCTGAAATCGGGACCGGCACTTTCGATTGGCAGCGGGTCTCATTTACAACCCGTGTGCCCATGGATGCAACCTCCGCCCGGCTCGTTCTCGGCCTCGAACAGGTCAAAGGGAAAGTGTGGTTTGATGACGTGTCCATCGTGGCGGTCAAACCGCCCGTCATCCGCATGAAGACAGGCCCTGTCAGTCAACCCTTCAAAGGGCATAATCTGCCGCGGCTGCGCGGGGCGATGGTGAGCCCCGACATCGACGCCGAAGGGCTGCGAGTTCTTGGCCGCGATTGGAATGCGAATCTTGTCCGGTGGCAACTGGTCCGACACGGCAGACAGGGCCAATCAATCACCATGGAAGAGTACAACGCATGGCTGGAAAGCGAGCTCAAGAAGCTGGATGTCGCGTTGCCGTTGTGTGAACAAAACGGATTGTATGTGGTCGTCGATTTGCATTCGCCGCCCGGCGGCAGGGTGACCTCCGGAGGTTATGCGGGTTCGGATTCGCAGTTGTTCACCGACAAGGCATGCCAGAAAAGGTTTGTCGAGATTTGGGAACACATCGCCCGGCGATATAAGGATTCGAAAGCCGTCTGGGGATACGACCTCGCCAACGAACCGGTCGAGGATTTTGTCGAGCAAGGCTGCGATGATTGGCAGGCGCTGGCTGAGCGGGCGGCGCGCGCCATACGCGCTGTCGATCCGGCGCGCACAATAATCGTCGAACCGGCTTCATGGGGCAACCCTGATGGCCTGAGCGACTTTGTTCCGCTAACGGTCTCAAATGTGGTTTACAGCGTGCACATGTACATTCCGCACTCTTTCACGCACCAAGGGGTTTATGGAACGGGCCCAGCCCTGTCTTACCCGGGCGTGATTGACGGGCGGCATTGGGATAAGGCGGCGCTCGAACGCGCGTTACGGCCCGTGATCGAGTTCCAGCAAACCTGCGGCGTTCACATCTACATGGGCGAATTCAGCGCCATCCGATGGGCGCCCGGCGACAGCGCAGTCCGTTACTTGAGCGATCTGATCGATATATTCGAGTCACATGGCTGGGACTGGAGTTATCATGCATTTCGTGAGTGGCACGGATGGAGTGTCGAGCATGGACCGGACCGAAACAACACAAAGCCGCTTCTGACACCAACAGATCGCCAGCTCCTGCTCCGCAAATGGTATTCTCACAATCAGAAACCTGCATGGTAACCGAGCACGGCACACATCTTTCTCAGCGCGGCGCAGCCGCAACCGGAGGATCGTGGCGAGATAAATGCGTTCGTTCCAGACTTGGCACTCCGCCGCGCCGTGCCACGCAATAAGATTGCAAAACGCATCGGGGCAACCCGAAACCTCGAAGGAATTGATCTCCCAAGATTCGAAGGCTAATGTTGAATCTCATGAAAACGATCGCATCTGCAATCGGCGCCTGCGCACTCATTGTCAACCTGTCAGGGATTGGAGCGACTGCCGAGATCAACTACGACGAATCCAAAGTGCCCAACTACATCTTGCCCGATCCGTTGCTGCTTCCAAACGGGAATCGCATCGAGAACTCCAGAGCCTGGCTGAAATATGGAAGACCGCACACGCTCGATTTGTTTGCTGAGCATGTGTACGGGCGCGCACCAGCAAGGCCGCCCGCCATGCGATTCAAAACCTTGTCCGAAGACAAAAACGCGCTCGGAGGAAAAGCCATACGCAAAGAAATCCTGATCCTGTTCACAGGACGAGAAGCAGGGCCGTCACTGGAACTTCTGATTTACATCCCAAAGAACACGCCGCGGCCCGTGCCGGTCTTTCTCGGGCTCAATTTCTATGGCAACCAGAGTGTTCACACTGATCCCGGCATAAGAATTACCCGAAGCTGGATGCGCGATTCCAATGACGGTTCGGTCGTAAACAATCGCGCCACAGAAAAGTCGCGCGGTTTGCAGGCAACCCGCTGGGCGATAGACAAAGCACTCGAACGCGGCTTCGCCGTCGCCACGTTCTACTACGGCGACGTCGAACCGGACCACGCCGAGGGATGGAAAACAGGTGTCCGCGCCGCGCTAAGCAAGGACGGAAGCGCAACCGTTTTCAAGCCGGACGACTGGGGCGCGATCGCCGCATGGGCATGGGGACTGAGCCGTGCCATGGACTACATCGAGCGCGACCGGGCATTGGACGCGAAACGTGTCGTTGTTTTTGGCCATTCTCGGCAAGGCAAGGCTGCCCTGTGGGCCGGTGCATCAGACAAACGGTTCGCCATTGTGATCTCGAATAACTCGGGTTGCGGCGGCGCAGCGTTGAGCCGACGCCGTTTCGGCGAGACTGTCGAGCGAATCAACACTTCGTTCCCGCATTGGTTCTGCGGCAATTTCAAGCGATACAACGGAAACGAAGACGCACTCCCTGTAGATCAACATCAGTTGATTGCGTTGATTGCGCCAAGGCCGGTTTATGTCGCGAGTGCCCAGGAGGATTTATGGGCCGATCCGAAAGGCGAGTTCCTGGCCGCAAAACATGCCGAGCCGGTTTACGCGCTGTTCAAGCTGCCAGGGCTCGGCACCACCGATATGCCGCCAGCAAATACGCCTGTCGGCAACTACATCGGATACCACATCCGTTCAGGAAAACACGACATCACCGATTACGACTGGGAACAGTATTTCCGTTTTGCGGAGAAGCATTTTGGTAACGCCAAACGCAGGTAGTCCGGGCAGAAAAATGTAGCCAAGATGAATGGTCGGCGCAGTGGCAAACAATATCGTGTCTGTCCCTCTATTTGCGCCGCCAGCACCAAACACCGCCCAATCGCACCAAACAACCCTCGGAAACCTCAGATTTGATCCAACAAGGCGTCTCCAGCCCCGCTCGACCCTGCCCTCCCGGCCGTCTTGTACAGCAGTTTCCGATACAACCTCGTCGCTTGGATTCTGCTCTGCAGGCACCCGGACCAGCATGTGCGAATCATTGCTCATCACAAGGTGGCCCATAAGATCTGTCCCGCAGAACCGACTCAGCGCGGCGCGACGGAGTGCCAAGCTTGGAACGAACGCGTTTATCTCGCCGCTATCCTTCGGTCTCGGCTGCGCCGCGCTGAGAAATGTGCCGGCTGCTGAGGCATCCCCCACAAGGTCATGGGTCAGGAAGAATCTTCACGTGCATCTCACCGGCCTGAACCGGCGGATCGATCCGCAGCGCGATCCTGGTGGCCTTTCGTCTTGCGGCAAGGTCTTCCTGGATGTCATCAGAAGCGAGGTCAAGCAATGTCCCGGCCGGTGTCTGAACAATCACGCGCACGGCTTTCCCGTTGTCAACCACACGCAAGGCGGACGGTCCAATTTTGTACCAGCGCCCGAATGTCAGAAGCGCAGTTTCAAATGTCGTGGGCTCACTAAACGCAAATCTGTCAGTTACCTCCAACATACCGCGGTCTGCCCGCGAATACACGAATTTTCGTTCGAGACGTTGCAATGTCGGGGCATCGTAGGCGGACTTGATGTCGAATGAAATCATGTCCTCGGCATCCTCGAATTTGCTGTCCAGAACCACAGCACGGGCGTTTTGGCCGGTTTTTTGCAGCCGGCCCCCTATGACGGGCACTGCATGCCCATAAGAGTTGAGTGCACGGCTTTCGTAACGCTGCGCGCTGAATGTCCTTCGAGTGTAAACTTCAGCCCCAATGTCAGGGAGCACAGGCACATTTCCGACAACGACCATGAACGTACCAACATCGTTATGGTTATGGTGTTCGGCGTTGTGGCCGCCGTGTATCGCCACAGCCATGCTGTTATCGGTAAACGTCCGCGGACGGCAGATCAGCACGGTCGCGTCTCCAAACCACGTTCGAAGCGCCCCCGGTTCGGGCCATGGTTCCCTGCCCTTGATGACAGGCGCGGAATCGTCACCAAGTTCAAGCGCAGTCCAGGAGAAACTGGCCCTCGTCTGAAGAAGTCCCGGGTCAACCGTTAAAGGAGCGCCAAACCGCCGCACCAGATAGGCCATCAAGTGCGGGTCAGGACGCGCATTCACGTCGCAATCCGCAAAGGCGGGGCAAACACCCGGGACAATTTCGATTTGTGCGCCGTAAACGGCCGGGCGAGCAGCCTCTGGCAGCGCAAGCAGATCAAGCGCACCGCGTGTTGCTCTGCGGACCGTTTCCGCCAGAGCGGCGTAATGTCCGAAACCGTAGTTCCAGTAACCAACACCCTCGCTGCAGTAACCGTCCGATGTGAAGCCGGAAAGAAAGTTGCGTGAGTAATGCGCTGCCGCGAGTGCATACCACGCACGTTCCTTTGGTGAATCAATTAAACTCAGAGCTGCGCCGGTGACACCCGCCAAACACACTGCGTTCCAATTGTTGTTTGACAGCAACCAGTACTGGTCCTGCTGACCCGCGGCCATTCGGTGGTATGGAACGAAAACGCGCCGGTCAATTTCCTGTCTGATCAGTGTGCGTGTCTGGGGGGAGAGTTTGTCGCCGAGCAACGAGTCGGCAGTTGCAAGGTCCCACGCAAGCATCGCAACCGCAAGGTCGATGGTTACGACCCTGCCAAGGAAATTTCCAAGGTCACCGTCGTGAGCCGGCATTACCCATGTCCGTTCTTTGCAGATCGAGCCGATGATTTCTTCGAGAGCAGGCAGAAACCGCCCCCGGTTCTCGATGCATTCCGCAAGCGCAAAAAGGCTGATCCGGTTCCGCCGACCGAACAACACCAGCTCACCCCGACGGCGATTGCCGGTCTTCGAGTAGTCGAGGTACAAATCATCGGTCATTTCCGGGACGGGCGTCTTAAGTTGTTCTTCCGCCTGCCCGACGATATCGCGCAGAGCCGGGCGTGCAGCAGCCGATTCCCATGCAGCCCGGTTCGTGATCGACGGTCCAATTGCAAGAGGGTGCGAATCCATCTTTGCAGCAAGTTTGTCCAATTCACCCGGGTCCGGCTGCAAGACATCAGCCGCAGACGCCGCAATCAATCCTCCCATGAGCATTGGCACGGCCACGCTCAACACCTTGGATCCCAGAATAAAAAGGTAACTTTTCATGGTCAACGAATCCGAATCCTGCCCAAACAAGCGCCATCGGACAACAACAAGAGTCGCCGGCAAATCACGGCGCCCAGTTAATTGTACTGAAGAATCGATCATACTTGCGAAGATTTTCAGGCTTCGAGTTTGCTCAGTATGTCAGTATCTGCTTCTCTGGCAACGAACGGTGCGGCCACCAAAGCGCGGCCTTCGAAGTGTTACATTGGGTAATCTGCCCGGGACCAAATATGGGGACAGACACGCAATTTGGGCGGCCGGACTCTTGACCCGCTGGACCTGACCAAGCGCCGGTCGGCCGGTCCAAGCCGGGCGGGGCACCCAGATATGGGGACAGACACGATGTCCGATATACCGATCAGGAACGTTCAACGTGAAACGTTCAACTCTCAACTTTCAACGGGGTGACCGAAAGGGCGCATGCTGGCCGCGATATGGGGACAGACACAGAATGTGGACGACCGGACTCTCGGCCCGGTGGGCCAAATATCGTGCCTGTCCCTCTATTCTGCCGCACCGCGCTGTCCGGGACTACGCCGGCACCCCCGCGGCGATGAGCCCGGCCAAATATTGTGTCTGTCCCTCTATTTGCCTCGGTCGCCCCCGGCGCCGATCAGCC
>Ga0078972_1015560_pt1 | contig 11605 bp, 8 predicted proteins | sample YelNatPaOPGAMG01_FD_67568 | JGI IMG/M metagenome (GOLD analysis project Ga0078972, IMG submission 67568) | Hot spring thermophilic microbial communities from Obsidian Pool, Yellowstone National Park, USA - OP-RAMG-01 (SPADES assembly) (version 2) | ecosystem: Environmental > Aquatic > Thermal...
GCGCCGCCGCGCACGCGGACGGGGCGGCGGGCCTGGGCCAGGGCGCGCAGGTCGTTGCGCACCGTGCCCGGTGAGACGGCGAGCCGGCGGGCCATCTCGCTCACGCGCACGCCCGGCTGCTCCTGGAGCAGGGCGAGCAGGCGCTGGCGGCGCTCGAAGGTGGTGAGGGGGCTGATCACGGGTGGGCTGGCTCCTGGGCATTCCTGGCACAATCAGCAAAGACCACCAAACACAGTATAACACTTTTTGACGGGAATTGCCAATTCCCCTCCTGGGCTGGAGCCGGGCTCCAGCCCAGGACGCAAAGGCCCCGCACCGGACAGTGCGAAGCGTGAAACCCGCTCACCACGAGAGCGCCTCCGACAGGCTGGTGGCTGCGAACCCGCTGACCCATCTTGGATGCACCCCGATGAGTCGGGGCATTGACAAACAGACACACAGATGGTAGACTTGGTAGTGCACCCAGTGAGACAGCACGAGGGCTCCAGACATTGGAAGGCTTTCTCCATCGGCGCCGACCAGCGATATGCATGGCCCGGCAGGCAGGCGAGGCTATCGCTGCGGCAGCGACCAAGCCTGAGGACCTCGAGCTGCCCTTTGCCCGTTGGACATTCAACGGCCTGACGGCCTACTGTGCGAGCGACGTCGCCTCGCTGCCAAAGGTGGCATAGACTTACCGCATGCACCGCTCGCTACTGGAGGCTTGGTAACATGAGGTGCATAGCATGGTTCCTCACGCTAGTTGTTATTGCCTCCCTCCTAGCCGCCTGCTCACCTGGTACTGCCATCCCAGTGCCGCCGACCCGTGTCGCGCAAGGAGCCACACCCACCCCAACAGTTGTCGCTGCCGCCACGCCCTCAGGCGCTGGCTTGGTGACCATCGAACAGATCAATGGCTCGCCAGATCAGTTTAGGGATAAGGCTGTCAAGGTTAGAGGCGCTGGGATAGCTGTCGCCACATATCCTCTGTGTCCCGGATACGTTGGATTCGACAGGAGGGTCGTGTTTTTCGAAAGCCCAAGCGGAGGACCCTCGATCTGTGCGGTGAACAGGCTCCCATCGGGTGTGAGGAGCCACTATGACACCCCTCAAGTCTTTGAGGGGTACGTGCGAGTGTTCTCTGGAGACATAGGTTGTCCTGGCGAAGTAAAACACGAGACCTTTCCTTACCTCGAGATAACCGGCGTTGTATCAGCCGGCCCGGACTCTGTCGGCGCAGCAGTATCGCCAACGCCTTGCTTGCCGACCCCGTCCGTATCAGGCCCCGGGGCCACCCCCGCACCGGCGTCCTCGGCGAGAGTCTTGGTCGACGATCCATCGTTTGTTAAACTGACCGCGCTGCCCAACCCCGGGCATACAATGTGGTGGGCGACGGACGTCATCCTCGAGGTGCAGGCCAAGGACGCTTCAAGGCCCGTCGCAGTTTCATACCTAATGACGGACCCGAGCGCAACCCCCGGGAAACCCACGCCAAATGTGCAGATTCGCGGAAACAACTTTACTGCGGGCTGGGACCCAGGCGAACAATATTATTTCTGCACCTGGGTGGGCAGTCAGTCGCAGCCCGCATATGCCGCGAATCCGCAGTACTTTCCTCTGCCCCATTACAGGACCTGCATCCTGACCCTCGGGACGCTGGACACCGCCTACGTTGTTTTCTTGCGCGAAAACGACGGGCGGGTGACATATCGCGTCCTGAAAGGCAAGCCGTTCACCAGCCTTGACATCGATGCTCTGGCCAAGGTGACGTGGCAAGATGGAGTGCGCTTCGAGGTGCGGTCCTACGGAGGGCCTGTAGAGGTTGGGCTTTGGGTGAACGGACGCTACCAGCACGACGAGGTCGCAGGCGCGACACGCCCTGAGTATGCCCAGAACCCGAAGTACTACTACCTTGACCACTCCGCGGGTCACCCGAGCAACGGGATGCTGATGCTCATGGTGGGGCGGTACCAAACGCTCGCCCTTGTGCTCGGGAGTGAGAGCGAAGGCCATGTTGCGGCGGTCACCCTCACGAGTTCGCACGCTTGGCAAAGGGAGACCATCTCAGGGCTGGCTGACCTTTCGGCGCTGATCCCCAGGACGCCTGGCGTACCCGCCAAGGTGGAGGTTCGAGCCACGGGGTCATCCCCAGTCGAGGTATCTCACTTTGGCTTCGACAACACGTGCTGGCAGTGGGAGGTAAACGGAGCCGCTCCCGGCTACGCGCCGAATCCGCAATCCTTCGTGCTCAAGCACTACACACCAGCCCTCCTGATGGCAAGCCGTTACGACCTCGCCGGCGTATTCCTGTACAACGAGAATGACAGCCAGATCGGGGTTATTCCAGTCGCAGATTAGCTGGAAGCTCGTCGGCCATCATCTGGGCTAAACGCATCGATCGAAGCAGGTGTTCAATATGAGGGTAGAGTAATCGACCCTGATACCCGCGGCAAAGGTGCTCACCAGGACGGGATGGTGCTCGAGCGACACGCCACGGGAGCCCGTTGAAGAGCCTCTGATCGAACAGGCGGGGCAAAAACCGAGTCGTCTGGCGTATTCTCGAAGGAGGATCCAGAGTGGCTGGCACGCGAACCAGCTGTGCCGTGTTGGCTGCCACACTACTGGTGATGGCGACCATAGGAGGTTTGGCGAGCTGCGTTGCGCCCTCGGGCCAGACCCCCAAGCCTACGGGCACTCCGCCGTTCGGCGAGGCACGGCCTTTGCCCGGTGGGGTCGTCACAGCAGCGCCGCCAGTGCAGTCGCCCACCGCGACGGCCGGCGGGCCGTCAGTGGCGGGCTGTGCCACAAGTGCCGCCGATGCGGTCATAGGGTACCTCGCCGCTCTGGACCAGAGTAGGTATAGCGCTGCACAGGCGTTTCTTGACCACCCCAAGGCAATGGTCTGGCCTGCCGTCGGCATTGTCGAGAGCCTTGCTAGCTCGCCCGTACCCGCTGACGTCGTGCACATAGCCGACGTGCGAATCGCCTACAACGGGACATTTGGTCCAGAAACCCTCTGCGTTTGCCGGGCTCGCATCTCTCCAGGCAAGGAGGCGGCACGGCTCGGCGTGACCGAGCAAGGCGAAAGAGCGCTCGCCCTATGGGCGGTCAAAAGAGGCAACTGCTGGAAGCTCATGCGGGGAGGTCCGGTCAGCGACGACATCGCAGCAATGCTCGTTTCGGGCTTCATTCCTTTCCGCAACATCGCTGCGGATATTCCCGCACAGGCCTCACGGGGGCAGAAGTTTAGCATCTCATTTGAAATTGACCTGCATCCGGCGCTAGGCAAAGCCAAAGATGCGCAGATCATCGAGGGAATCGCCCTCCTGTTTCAGCCGGAGCCAGACCTGCCGGCCTATCCAAAGAGCGACGAGCAAGTTTTCTCGATACCCAACCTGAGCAAGAAGTGGCCGAAGCACGTGCAAATCGGGGAGTCGCAGACCGTGGAAGGCGTAGTCGTAGGCGAGCCAGAGGTGCCAAGCGACCTACAGCCAGGAGAATACAGGCTATACTTGGGACTTGAAGACGAGCCAAGCCTGTATTGGCCGGTTCAGCCCTACGTGGTCGACATCCGGTAGACGGCAGCCCGCGTTTTGCCAAAAGCTGGTCGCAAGGAGTTGACCTGCACGGTTCCGCGGCCTGTGGCGGGCCAGGGATGCCGTTAGTCCCGCGCGGGGGAGGGCCGGTTCCTGCAGCTGCTCAACCGGAGGGTTGGGCAGCATTGCCCGAGCTGGAGCCGGCCGCCCCGCCAAGCCCCGTGGCACCCCGCAGCGGGCCGGCGGGGAGCGTGCAGCCGGTTTTTCCCGCCGCAGCCCCGATTCTCGCTGGCCTCCCCCAACCTCACGGGCGCCTTTTGGATACACCCCGCTGAGTCAGGGCATTGACAAAGACGCAAAGATGTGGTAGACTTGGGTATCCTGTTATAACAGGATAACAGGATGACGACATACCCATGTGAATCCGGCGGAGGCCCTATGCTTGCCCCTATCCAGCATGACAGCCCCATCCCCTACTATGTGCAGGTCAAAGACATTCTGCGCGAGCGCATCGAGCGCGGGGAATGGAAGCCAGGCGACCAGTTGCCCAGCGAACCGGAGCTCTGCCAGATGTTCGATGTCTCTCGCATCGTCATCCGCCAGGCGCTGAAGGAGATGACCTACGAGGGGTTGGTGGTGCGGCGCAAGGGGAAGGGGACCTTCGTTGCGGAGCCGAAGATCCGGGAGAGTCTGGTACAAAAGCTCACGGGCTTTTACCAGGATATGGTCGATGGGGGACACAAGCCTGTTACGCAGGTCCTCAAGCAGATCACGATTCCGGCTGGCTCCAAGGTGGCCGCTGCGCTGCACATCGAGGTTGGCACCCCGGTAATCGAAATCGATCGCCTCCGCTACGTCGATGGCGAGCCCATCGTTCTCGTCACTACCTACCTGCCCTACGCCCTCTGCCCGGGCGTGCTCCAGGAGGACCTGTCTCAGCAATCTCTGTACGCCTGCCTCGAGAGGAAGTATGGCCTGTTCATCGCCCGCGGGCACCGCACGCTGGAGGCCGTGCCAGCCAACGAGTATGAAGCGCGCCTGTTGCAGGTAGATAAGGGGGCGCCGCTGGTCAGGCTGGAAAGCGTGGGCTACCTGGAGGATGGCAGGCCGATCGAGTACTACCATGCCCTCCACCGCGGCGACCGCTCGCGGTTCGAGGTCGAGCTGATTCGCGTCCGCGAGCAACTCAACGGTTCCGACCCGAGGGCCAGGAGGAATGGCCCCGAGACGTAACCTCTTCGCGAGCTCCTTGGCCGGCGGAGGGACGGTGCTTGCATACGCGAGTGGGGGACCGCGGGGGGCAGTCGGTTGGAGACGGAGTTATGCACCTGCCAGTGGGCATGTTTCGAAGACCAGGGGCGACGATGTCGCCGGTGAGCGGGGAGGCTTGCCATGGGTAAACTCAGATATGCCGTGCATGCCTATGCGTGGACTGGGCGTTGGAGCAACCAGACGCTCGACTTGATCGACCGCGCGAAGGGCCTGGGGTTCGATGCCATCGAGATCCCGTTGGCGGAGATCGAGCGGGTCGATGCGAAGCGGATCAGGGAACGGCTGGATGCGGTGGGCATGGCCGTGATCACATCCACGGCCTGCTCGGCCGAGACGGATATCACTGCCGACGACGAAGAGACCCGCCGGCGCGGCCTGGAGTATCTGGAGCGATGCGTACGGGTGACCGCAGCGATCGGAGCGACCTGCTTCACAGGTGTGACGTACTCCGCGTTGGGCCGCCGCATCGCCGGCTTCCCCGACGAGCGCCACTGGCAACGCTCGGCGGAGGGGCTCAAAAAGGTGGCCAGGCTGGGGCAGGAGCTGGGGGTCACCGTCGGCATTGAGCCGGTCAACCGCTACGAGAGTTTCCTCGTGAACACCTGTGAGCAGGCCCTGCGGCTGAAGGACATGATCGGCGAGCCCAACGTCGCCATCCACCTCGATGCTTACCACATGAACATCGAGGAGAATGAGTTCTACGAGCCTACCCGCAGGGCGGCTCCCTATCTCTGCCATTATCATCTCAGCGAAAGCCACCGGGGCATCCCTGGCACCGGTACGGTCGACTGGGACGCGATCTTCCGAGCCCTGAGTGAGGGGGGATACCAGGGGTTGGTGGGCATGGAGTCCTTTGCCGAGCCCTCGCCTGCTATGGCTGCTGCCACTTGCACGTGGCGCGCGATGGCGCCCTCGAGCGATTTCGCGCTGCGAGAGGGCCTGAGCTTCCTCAAGCGTCTGGAGGCCAAGTACTTTGGCGAACGGTGACCCTTGCAGGCCGCAGCCGAGCGGCTGCGGTCCACTGTGCCTGGCTCTTCGGTAGAAGGGAGGTGAGAGCGAACATCTCATGCCCACAGTCGGGCTCACGACGTCGGCCAGTGGAGTGTGCGATCCAGTTATGAGCACGGAGGAGCAGATCCATGTCGCGCAGAACACGAGTATTTCTGGCCATGCTCTCGATCGTGGTCCTCTGCTTGGCGATGGGCGCTTGCCAACCTGCCGCCCCGGCGCCAGGCCCCACCCAGCCCACGGTGGCCCCCGCCAAAGCCACCACAGCGCCAACTCAGCCTGCAGCCGGCGCTAAGGCCACGACGGCGCCAACTCAGCCTGCCGCCGCCGCCAAGAAAAAGATCGTGGTAGGATGGACGCCCCCCGATATCACCGGCGTCTTCAAGACCGCCACCGACTTTTTTGAGGCTTCCGCCAAGGATGCGGCTGCCCATGGGTTCGACGTCCAGATCATCACCCAGGCAGTCACCAGCCACACCGCCTTTGCCGACCAGGTGGCGATCATCGAAGACTTTATCCAGCGCAAGGTCGACGTGATCGCCGTCTCGCCGATCGAGGTCGAACCCATCAAGCCAGCGCTCAAGAAGGCAAACGATGCGGGCATCCCCGTGATCATCGTGAACCTGCTCGAGCCCATCGAAGGGGTCAACGTCGCCTCCTACATCGGCTTCGACAACACCATCGGCGCCGAGGTCACTGCCTACGCCGTCCTCGATTACTTCGGCGGGCCCGGCGTCCTGGGCAGCGGCCGCAAGGTGGATGTCAAGCCCGACCAGTACCTCGATATCGAGTTCTGGCGCAACCTCTACGCGAATCTGTCGGATGCCGAAAAGGCCCAGATCAAGGGACGTGGTGCCATCATCGAAGGTGTCGCAGGCGGGTTCTTCTCGGTAGCACGGGTTAAGGGGTTCCACAACGTCGTAGACCAGTACAAGGGCATCGAGATCGTCGGAAACACCTGCGCAGCCGACTGGAACCGTGAAAAGGGCACCAAGTGCGCCGAGGATATCCTGCAAGCCAACCCAACCAACCTGGACTTTATCTGGGCCGCGTCGAACGAAATGGGCCTGGGCGCCATGCTGGCATGCGAGGCCGCTGGGCGTCTCGAAGTCGCGAGCTCTAGCCCCGTCATTGGCGACAACAAGGTTGCCATCTTCACGAATGACGTCACGCCCGAGTCGGTAGACCGCATCAGCGAAGGAAAGATCATCGCCGAGACCTCCCACGGCTTTGCCGATTGGGGCTGGTATGGGGGCGAGTTTGCGGTTCGGCTCGCCTGCGGTGAGACGGTACCGGCCACTTTCGACATCAGGCCGCGCATCGCCTACAAAGACAACGCGCGCGTCTTCTATCCCAACCCCAAGCTCCCCGAGATCAAGTGGGACGAGATCCTCGCGTCGTGCAAGAAGAAGTAGCGGGTGGCGGCCCTGCGTGTTGGGGGGCCGCTCCGGCTCCCCCAACACGCAGGGCAGCCCGGTGTGCATGTGGACGAGAGTGGCGTCGCGAGAAGGGGGCTCAGAACGATGGGCACGAATTCCAAGAGGTTCGACGGTAAGGTGGCAGCGATCACCGGCGCCTGCTCTGGGATCGGTCTGGCCACAGCGTTGGCGTTCGGCCGCGAGGGTGCGCGCGTGGCACTGGTCGACAGCGACGCCCGCGCCGGCGAGGCGGCCCTGGGCGCACTGCGAGCGGAAGGAGCCGAAGCCAAACTCCTGCTCACCGACGTCTCGGTGGCCGAGGACGTGCAGCGGATGGTCGCCGACGTCGAGAAGACATGGCACAGGCTCGACGTGCTCGTGAACAACGCCGGCATCTACCGCCAGGGCGATGCTGTCGAGACGCCGGTCGAAGAGTGGGAGAAGGTGCTCGCGGTCAACCTCACCGGGGCATTCCTGTGCATCAAGTATGCCGTGCCTCTGATGCGCCGCCATGGCGGCGGGGTGGTGGTCAATGTTGGCTCCGAGGCCGGCCTGGTGGGCATCCGCGGCCAGGTGGCCTACAACGTCTCGAAGGCGGGCGTGATCTCGCTTACGAAGAGCTGCGCCGTCGATATGGCGGCTGCGGGCATCCGGGTGAACTGTGTGTGCCCCGGCACCACCGACACGCCGCTAGTTCAAGCTGCCATCCGACGCGCACCCGACCCGGCCGCAGCCCGCCGGCAGCTAGAGGAGGCGCGGCCACTGAACCGCCTCGGCCGGCCTGAGGAGATCGCCTCAGCCATCCTCTATCTGGCCAGCGATCAGGCTGGCTACGCAACCGGCGCGATCCTTTCGATCGACGGCGGATACACGGCGCAATAGTTCGGCCAACTGGAGAACCGCCCATGGGCGAGCGCCAACCGATCCTGCGTATGGAGGGCATTGACAAACGCTTCCCGGGCGTCCATGCCCTCGACCATGTCGATTTTGACTTGTACGCGGGCGAAGTGCACGTGCTACTCGGAGAGAACGGGGCCGGCAAGTCAACCCTCATGAAGATACTGAGTGGTTCGCTGCCCCGCGACGGAGGCCGCATCTTCATCTGTGGCCAAGAGATCGACGAACTGACGCCAGAACGCGCTACAGCCCTGGGGATCGGCATGGTCTACCAGGAATTGAGCTTGGCGCCCAACCTGTCGGCAGCGGAGAACATCTTTCTGGGGCACGTCCCCCGTAACCGCTTAGGCCTCGTCGACTGGCGGGCCATGCGTGCGCGCGCCAGCGAGAGCCTGGCATCCTTAGGCCTGGATATTGACCCCGACGCCCCGGTCCGTCAACTGGACGTGGCTGCCCAGCAACTGACCGAAATCGCCAGGGTTCTCTCCAAGGGTGCGCGCATCCTGCTTCTGGACGAGCCAACCTCGGCGCTCTCTGAGGCCGAGCGCGATCGCCTGTTCGTGCTGATTCGGAGACTGCAGGCGCAGGGCGTGGGGGTCATCTATATCTCGCACCGTCTCGCCGAGGTGTGGATGATCGGCCAGCGGGTCACGGTGATGCGCGACGGCAAGGTGGTGGGCACCCTCGCCACCGAGCAGGCCAGCGAGGATGGCCTCATTCAGATGATGGTCGGCCGGCAGCTCGGGCAGCGATTCCCCAAGCATCCTGCTAGGCTCGGCCAGACGGCTCTCAGGGTCGAGGACCTCTCTCTAGGCAACCGGCTGCACAATCTGAGTTTTGAGGTGCGCGAGGGCGAGATTCTCGGGATCTTTGGGCTGATGGGGGCTGGCCAGGCCGAACTGGCGCGCGCTATCTTTGGCCTGGAGCCCGAGGCGTCGGGCCGCGTGTTCCTGTACGGGCAGCGTGTGCACATCGATGGCCCCACCACCGCCATCCGCCACGGCCTGGGCTTTCTGACCCGCGATCGCCGGCAAGGGCTCGTGCCGGCGCTCCCGATCCCTCCCAACATCACTCTGGCGGATGTGAGCCAGTTCCCCATCGCCAAGCTCCTGGACCTGCGGAGTGAAGCGCGCGCTGCCGCTCGCCTGGTGGATGACCTGCGCATCCATCCGCCTCTGCTAAACCGGAGAGTCATGTTCCTCAGCGGCGGGAATCAGCAGAAGGTCGTCCTGGCCCGCTGGTTGTACAGCCATTCCAAGGTGTTGATCTTCGATGAGCCCACGCGGGGCATCGACGTGGGCGCCAAAACGGAGGTCTTTGATCTCATGAGCCGCCTCACGCAGCAGGGAGCAGCGATTATCATGATCTCCTCTGAAATGCCCGAGATCCTGGCGATGGCCGATCGCATTCTGGTCATGCGCGATGGGCGTTTTACCGCCGAGTACGGGCCAGGCGCCACGCAGGAAGACCTTCTGCGCAGCGCGAGCCAGGCTGAACGGAGGTCGTGACCATGGCCGAGAAACGTGCCGGGCGCCTCGCTGCCGACCAGGGCACCGGGCCGACTGCGGCGATGCCGAGAACCCGCCGTGCCTGGCTCCTGCTGCGCCAGATGCTCCTGCGGGGGGCGCCGCTGATCGCACTCGTGTTGCTTTCTTCGTATCTCTCGTTCTCAACACCCCACTTCCTCACCGAGAGCAACCTGGTCAACGTCTCCAGGCAGACCTCGGTGACGGCCATCCTGGCCATCGGGCAGACGCTGGTGATCCTCTCCGGCGGCATTGACCTTTCGGTTGGGGCCGTTGCGGCGCTGGCAGCTTCTGTCTCGGCCGTGCTGATGACCCAGCAGGTGCGGTTAGGCGCAGCCGTCATCGGGCCACTGCACTTCTATCTCGGCCTGGCCATCGCGCTGGCGCTGGGCTGCCTGGCCGGGATGCTGAATGGTGTCATCATCACCAAGGGACGAATCCCAGACTTTATCGCGACCATGGGCACTTCCACTGCCCTGCGAGGCGTATCCCTGCTGGTAACCGGCGGCCTACCCGTCCCATCGCACCTGACGGCCACCGAGCTGAAAGGTTATCTGCCAGAGCCCATGCTCTGGCTGGGTGCCGGCGAGATTCTTGGCGTGCCTGTGGCCGGCCTGATTGCCCTGGCCATAGTCCTCTTGGGCTGGTTCATTCTGCGCTACACGGCGCTGGGGCGCAGTGTATACGCTGTGGGAGGCAACCGTGAGGCGGCCAGGGTCTCGGGGGTCAATGTGGATCGCATCAAGATCGCGGTCTACACCCTTTCGGGCCTGATGGCAGCGGTAGCCGGGCTAGTGCTGGCCGGGCGGCTCAATTCGGCGAACGCGCTGATGGCCGATGGCGAAGAGCTACGCTCCATCGCCGCGGTCGTCATCGGGGGCACCAATCTGGTTGGAGGCGAGGGAGGTGCGGCGGGGTCGCTCATCGGCGCCTTGACCATGGGCATCCTTGGCAACGGTCTCAACCTGCTTAACGTGAGTGCTTTCTGGCAGAGGGTGATCCAGGGCCTGGTGATCATCTCGGTCGTGCTGCTCGACCAGTGGCGTCGGCGGCGGTTCTCTGCCGCGTCGTGACCCAGGCGGCAGGTGTGTCAAAGCTCGGAGCAAGGGCGCAATGAAGCAACGGTACCTGATCGGCGTCGACCTGGGCACCAGCGCCACCAAGGCCGCCCTCTACCGCCCCGATGGTACGTTGGTGGCCGAGGCGAGCGTTGAAGTGCCGGTATACTGCCCGCAGCCGGGCGCGGTCGAGCAGGAGAATGAGGATTTCTATCGCACCGCGGCGACGACGGTGAGCCGCTGTATCTCGGCCAGTGGCGTCGACCCCCATGAGGTTGCGGCCATCGCGTTCGACAGCCAGATGGCTGGCGTGGGCGCGGTCGACGAGGCCTTCCGGCCGGCCATGCGCTTCGACTCCTGGCTCGATATGCGCTGCCAGCCTTACATCGAGCAGCTCGAGCGGGAGCATGGCGATGCCATCACCCGCCTGACCGGCTGCCCGCCCACGTGCGACCACGGCCCCAAGATTCTCTGGTGGCAGCATGAGCAGCCCGCCACCTACGCGCGGGTGGCCAAGTTCCTGGTGCCGGCCGGCTACGTCGCGGGCCGGCTGGCCGGCCTGCGCGGCGATGAGGCGTACGTCGACTATACCTTCATTCACTTCTCCTGCCTGAGCGATGCGCAGGCCGGCACCTGGTCGCCCGAGCTCTGCCGCCGGCTCGCGGTGGACCCCGCCAAGCTGCCACGCATCGTGGCCCCGTGGCAGGTGATCGGCCAGGTCGGCGAGGCGCCGGCCCGCGACTTTGGGCTGGCGCCCGGCACGCCCGTGGCCGCGGGCTGCGGCGATACGGCGGCAGGGGCACTGGGGGCGGGGATTGTGGCCCCGGGCATGCTCCTCGATACGGCGGGGCCAGCCCCCGGGGTGGGCCGCCGCGCCGCCCCCCCCGGGCCCGGGGGGGCCCACCCCGGCC
>Ga0078972_1015561_pt1 | contig 11604 bp, 7 predicted proteins | sample YelNatPaOPGAMG01_FD_67568 | JGI IMG/M metagenome (GOLD analysis project Ga0078972, IMG submission 67568) | Hot spring thermophilic microbial communities from Obsidian Pool, Yellowstone National Park, USA - OP-RAMG-01 (SPADES assembly) (version 2) | ecosystem: Environmental > Aquatic > Thermal...
TTGCTTACTCTTTTGTTATGCTTACCTACCCACTCGGGTATGCAAGGGAGTATCTTTGGGGTCTGGCAAGCCTGCAAAGACGAACGGCGCATAGCTGTAGTAATTATATTTTTTTTGAAGCAAAACTTTTTTAACGGTGTTTTATTACCTTTTTAAGGCTATTTTTTTAGTTTAACAAACTTTCCCTCCTTTTTAACCTACAGAGCCTTATTGGATTGGACTTATTTTTTGGCTTTTTATTACAAACTCAAACTAACTTACAAACTATTTTTTTATCAACCGACAGGCTTGCTGTCTCTTGCGCAGTTTTTACAAGCAAGAGACAGCAAGCGTAAAGACTATTTTGACAATATTTTCTATTATGGACTTGATAGACTTAAATTTTTATCAATCACAAAAAAACATTATCAATAAAGCATTTTTTAAATTGTCATTTTTATTACGTCTTGGATTTCTACATCAAAAAAATGGACTTAGTGGACTTGTTGTCATTGTGCGGTTTTTTATATTAATACATATATTTATCATTTAATCGTTTTTGTAGAATTCTACAAAAACAGTCAGACAATCTATCAATATTAAGCTGTCCTCCTTAATTCGCCACAGTGTGGCTTAACATACACATATTGGCCCACCTGTCGCCAGCACTAGTGCAAAACAGGTTAGACATTTACCAAAAAACGCTCTCAACGCGCATAGGCCTTGAGAGACTCAAAGGAGGTCGCTGTGGAACTTGTGAACGAATATCTAAGTAAGCTGAGAGTTTACTTGCGTAAAAAAACTAACACAAGCAAGAAAAGTGAAGACGACAGAAAAAACAAAGTTATAACCTTTCTCAAATATTGCGAAAAGCAAAATGTAAAAAGCATAAAAGATATCACAAACGATAATTATCGCTCATTCGTAAGCACTGTTTTAGCTTCAAAGAGCACTGAGACTAAGCGCAAATATTTACTTGCATTGAACGAATTCTTCACACGCGCACATTTAAATATAGTCATAAACACAAAAAACAACATTTCGCGAACAAAAGAGAAAAAACTTACAAAATTGCTTAATATCTTAAATGTCAATCCAACAGAACAACAAAAAGACGAAATTTTGAAATTATTGTAGCTTGTAGCTACCTTGCCCGCCTTCTTCGGCGGGCTTTTTTTTGGCTTTTAGGTCTTTTACATACTCTATTTGCTTAGGGTATATAAAAAACCTATGAAAGGAGGCTGTATGAAAGCATCAGTCCAGACTAACTTCAAAAATCCGCACAGCGCAAGCTACCTTGCCCGCGACATCGCGCAATTTAACAATAAAGGAGTAAGCATTGAAGCAAAGATTGAAACTGTTTTAAATCAGCTGAGAGAAACAACAGGCGTCAGGGGTTTAAAACAAATTGACTCACAAGTAATTGAAGCGTATGTTTTGACACTTCAAGACCGCCTTGAAGCTAATGAACTATCTAAACACACAGCCGAAACATATATAAGCGCTTTAAACCGCATTGTAGAGTATTCAAACCACTTTTTGGATAAAAACTTGCAAACCATAAGCCAAAGCCAGTTTGGACTTACGCGTGGCTCATTTCAATATGTTAATCGTGCAGTATCTGAGAACACGCATAATGCTTTTATGTTCTTTTTATTAGAAAAAAGCGGTGACATAAGAGCGCAGGCTTTACAGCACAGCGTAATGCTACAGCGCGAATTCGGCTTGCGTTTGCGCGAAAGCTTAGCTGTAAAAAGAGAAACGATACAGCAAGCGCTTAAAACAGGTAATTTGCACTTAACGGGTCAGGACGGCACTAAAAATTCCCGCACAAGAGATATACCTATTTTGAATGAACAACAAAAAGAAATTCTCAAGTCTGTATTGGACTTTCAAAAAGAAAACAATTTACGCTCTCTTATACCCCAAGAAACGCTAAAACATCAATACAATTTCGCAAAAAATGTAGAAAATGCTTTTAATAAAACTCACGACGAATATTTTCATTTTCACGGCGAACGACATAGCTATGCACAGCGTCGTATTGAAGAAGGCGCAAGCAAAATTGAAGTCAGTCGCGAACTCGGTCATAATAGGCAAGAAGTGACTAGAACTTATGCTAATATTTAACACTTGTATCGCTATTTAAATGCACGACACGGCTCTTTACAGCACTCAATAGTGTAATTTTACTTTGAGGTCAAAAAACACCCCAAATTGACCCTTTATTTAGATGTGTCATTTCAATGTTTCGCTTTTAGTATATATAATACGAATTTTTCAACTGTTTTCTAACCAAACGCAAAAAAACAAAAAACAGCATTAAAATGCTATTTCTGTTTTTTTACTATCATCGTTCTGAAATATCTTCTATATTTATTAGAAATCAGATTTTTAATATTATCTGAAGTAAAGCCTAATTCTTCTAGCAAACATATTTCTAGCAATATTTTTATATTTTGCGTGAAATGATAGAGTTCTTCTCCTTCTGCAGATTGTTTCTTCAACGTTTCGTCATAGTGGGTTAGGTAATTTCTCGTTGTAACAACTTTCTCAACAAAGGACTTTTTATCAGAAATAAATTTATTTGAAACATCAGCAAACTTTTTCAAAATATCTTTTAATCTTTTCCGCAAGGTTGGTTCGTTGCTATAAGCAAGTTTGTCTTTCAACCAATCTTTATGTTTATGTGGAACTGCGTTAAGTATTTCTTCTATTTTTTTCTTGTGTTGCTTTTCTGGTTGTTCAAAGTTATTCATAGTTCGTCGATGGTATGATTCAATAGCTTGCAATAAACTTAAAAATTTATGTTTAAGATTTATGCGAGGACTATATAATGTTTCAAAGTATAGATTGTAAACAGGTTCTAATAAATCCGCTTTTTCAAGCCAATTTTTCAGAAAAAACTCAAACTTATCAGAAATATCTCTAAAGGTAAAAAGCATATCAAATGGATACAATGTCTTAGGTACTTTAGGAATATCTAACGCTCCATATACTTTGACTGGCGGATAATAATAATTTATTGTCTCCTTGTTTATTTTTATTATCTTCTTGTTCATTTCTGTTTTTCCTTCAACAATTAAAGGATAAACTGGTTCCGTAATCCCAAGGCTCAAAAAATTCTGAATGAGATATATGATATTCAAATATTCATCAAAAGGTTTTTCTTCTGAAGACTCTACTCTTATATACACCATTTGTTTAATACTTGCTTCCTTTTGCACAATAGAAAGCGTTGGGGGAGTAACTCTGATATCTAAAAATATTTTATAATCATTAATAACCGCCTGAATAGGTTTAAGCAGCTCGTATTTTATAACTATTTCCTTTTCATCAGACGAATATTGTATGTCAACAAACCCAGATATATTAAACCATTCATCTAAATACATATAATGAACTGACAGGCCTTTAAATTTTATATCTTCGGTTTTTTGAAAGTGAATACCCACAAAAGCCATATTGGCATAGAACGAAGAAGTAGAAAAACCCAGAATGCTCAAATTTGATTGAGTTTTAAAACACTTATACAAAGTGATTTTTTTCCCATCTGAAGAAATACCTAGTATAATCTTTGGCTCTGTATCCTTAAAAGAACCTATCAAGTCCAAAATGGCTCCTTCGTTAGGAGTGAACTTAAATACGCCTGAAATTTGTTCTTTAGGCTTGTTGGGGAGCCACCATATACCTTTGTATTCAAACTCCTCAATCATTTCTAATCACCTTTAATGGCATTTCAGCTAACGTCTCGGCATAAAAGAAGTTTTTGCGAAGCGAAAATTTGTGGGTGAGCGTAACCGAACCTTTTATGCTGTGTTATATGCTGTGCTGACCATATCCTTAAATTCTTGTTAAAAAAATACTCGTTCTAAAAGAGGCTTTAGTTTATCCCATAAGGATGACAATGAAACAATTGTAGAAACCGTATCTTTAACACCCGATAATACAGCTTTTACAATACCAGACTTTTGTTTTCCCTTTGGCAAAACAGATTGAGAGGCAAGAAATGAAATTTGTTCGATAATCTGATTTTTTAATTCTGCATCAAGTTTGGTTTCGGCAATGACAGCTTCTGTAAATTCTTTTAACACTTTTGCAAGTTCTTCGTTTCCGGAAATCTTTATACTGTCCATTGCGACATCAATCTGTTGCACCTCGCCTGTATTAATTGAGCCAACAACGCTCTGATCGACTTTGATGTTGTGAAACGTCAAAGGGCCATGGTGAACCATAGGTTGATAAACCTTATATCTTGGGCTTAGTAAAAGCCCGTACGAGCCTACTGCCGATTCCATCTTATCCATCAAGTAGTTTGCTTCTCGTGCACTCACATCATATTGAATTTGTATCGCTTGCATAAGTTTTAAATAACAGTCAATGCATAGCGGATTGCCGTCCGCTGAAACAATTGCGGTTTTTCCGCATTGGATACAAGATGCCATAATTACACCCCTTTTTCATTTTAATAATCAGCATTGAATAGAATATAACTCGTTCACAGACGACAACATCGTCTTTTTGTCAGTTTTGGAGGTATAGACGACTATGTCGGATATACCTCCCTGTAGAGTATCCCTTCTTTCTTCTAAAATTTGATCCAAAGAATTCTTTATCCTCTCAAAGTCTTTTGTGCTTACATGGGTATAATACATGTACCCCTTTGCCAAGTCAAAAAATTAGAAATTTTTGACTTGGCAAAGGGGTAAAGTTCAACTCACTATAAAAAGCACTTAAGCAGAATACAAGTTAGTATACAATTTCATTGTGTTACTTCTCAATCCCAATTGAAGAATATTAGTATTTTTAAGATAAAAACCCCTGAAGCGGTACCGTTTAAATTTGTTTATTAAGAATATTCATATATTTTCACTATCCATTATTTATCTTTACTAATATTCTTTCCAAATCGCTTGGATGTCTGGAAACAGCCCACGCCCATTTGCCAAAACCACCATGCATGTTAAGAGCACGAACCCAATCATCAAGGAAATAACGTTTAACTTTGTTCTGGTCATCATCTTTTCCTTTTGTTTCCAAAATTAATTGTACGCCATTGCTTAATTTCACAATAAAATCAGGCCAGTACTTTCTAGACACACCTTGGTAGTTATACGTAATCTCAAATCCTAAGTGATCATTTTTAACCCAAGCATCAACATTTTCACTTTTATCAAGAATATATGATTCAGTAGCCTCCCATGTGCTGTCATAAACACAAAAGTTAATGTGTGACTTATAGGCATATTCACAGGGTTTGCTTGTATACCAAGCTCTCATATCCCCAGTTGAACGTATAGGTTTTACTGTATCAAAAATGGGATGAATCTCGGTAGTATTTTCAAGTTTTATTGCCCGCCAGACATAGTGAATAATCTTATTCATGTTTAAAAGAATAAGAACAACTTTGCGAAGTCTATCATTTCTAAACGTATCGTTCTTTATTAGGATTTTATCCCTTTCTATAAATTGTGATATTATCCCAACTAATTGTCCGAACAGATGTTCTTTAATTCCTTGCCATCTTTCTTTTTCGTTGTTATATATTCTTTTGGCAGTCTCAAAAATAATAGTTTGCATACGATACCGCTCAGCAATTTCTTTAAGGTCAATCTCGGATAATTCACCAGCACGGTTAGGTTTACCTTCTAAAATTTCCGCCATTTCAGCAGAAGTAATATTTTCATACGGGTCAAGTTCTATTGGCGCAATCTTATCAAAATCAATACTTAAAAATGATCGGTAAACATAATCTATACGAATAACATTAGGCCATGATAATGCAAATTGTTCTTTTTCTCTTACCGGTTCAATCTTTGTCTTTGGTTTTGGCGGTGGAGGCGGATTATCATCTCCACCTTCATGTGGCAGAAAAGTGAAAGGTACTCCAAAGATATTGACATATTCCGGTTCAAATAATCCGTCAGAACCTACTTCGTATGATGTCCTTCTTAAGCCACGTCCAACAACCTGTTCACAAAGAAGCTGGCTTGTAAATGCACGCAATCCCATAATATGTGTAACAGTTTTTGCATCCCAACCTTCAGACAACATACCTACAGAGATCACATTCTGTATTTTTTCTCCGGGTTGTCCCTTTTGGCCAACAGTATCGACCATTTTGCGTAAAAGTTTTGCCTGCTCTTGTTTGTTTAACTTTTTTGTCCCATTGTCATTATTTTCATCTTCTAACCCTGACGTCTCTATTTCTAATTCATCTACTTGCGATTCGGCTTCCTCTAAAACCCTGGAATCAATTTGGAGTATCCTTTCAGGATCGCACAATTCTGGAATAAGTATCTCGTTATGCTCAAAAGCAAATTTAATTCGGGCAGCTGTTTCTGTTCTGTTTGCTACGGTTATCATAACCGGAGGCACTTCTTTTTTTGCCTCATCCCATTTTTCCTTTGTAGCGAGCCAATCCTTGCCTAAAAGATAATAAGCGTTTCTTATTAAATCGGGTAGAGGTTCAGAAGGTTTTGCTTTGCGATTTATATTATCCTTAACCTCTGGGTCCATATAAATATGATAAAGTCGCGATTTATAATCTTTAGCATTTATACGGGCATCATCACGAATAACAACCCGAGGAGTTTTAACAAGTCCTGATTCAATTGCATCATTTAAGCCGAAATCGCTTACTATCCATCCAAAAAGCGCTTCTTCTTCGGTTCTTTGTCCTGAAGGAGCAAATGGAGTAGCAGAAAAATCAAAACACTTTAAAATCCCACGCGCCTTGTGAATACGGTCAAGTCCGCCAACCCAGATTGTAGCTTTCTCAGCACTATCTTTTAAATCACGTTGTCGGATATATTTTCCTTCAGCGGCTATATTTACCCGCCAGGCATGATGCGCCTCATCGTTTATAACAACGATATTTTGACTACTCGCCATATCACCAAGTACTTCCCGTACATATGCCTCGTCACTTTTTACTCCTCGTTTATCAACTGATTTTTTCTTACTTAATTTTTCCTCAGTATCCCAGTTCAAAACATGCCAGTTATGAATAACAATCCTACCCTGCCTTAAAGTTTCTGTGAGTCCAATAGGAACAATATTAAACTCATCATAGTAATTGCCTGGTAAATCCGGTATTAATACTTGCAATCTACTTTTAACCGTAAGTCCAGGAGTAATAACAAGAATATTTTTAGAAAACCTCGTATCTTGATGATAAGCAACTTTGTTTAAAACCTGCCAAGCAATAAGCATCGCCATTACAATTGTTTTACCTGAACCAGTAGCCATCTTTGAACAAAGTCTTTGGAACTCTCCACCATCTGAAGGGATTTCAATGCCTACCTTTTCGTAGGCTGGGGCTTCCGTTAACCAGATTAGCGTCTCAATAGCTTCAAGTTGACAAAAAAAGAACCTACTGTACTGTCGTTCCTGAAGGTTATACCAATGTTCAAGTAGGCGTTTTGTAATACCAGTAACGCCCGGATAATCATTTTCACGCCACTTTTTAACTCGCTTTCTGATATTATTTACTAAAGGGATCTCAATAAAAATACCCGGATCATCAAATGACTGCGAACCGGGAGTTGCAACAACATATCCTGCTGGTCTCCTGCCTTCTACTTTATTGAAGGTCCGGGTAGTGCGATCGTATGACCAATATCTTTTTGGCTCTTCATAAGGAGAGTTGATAATTAGTTTATCTATTTTTCTAAGTCCATCCATAATTAATTGTCCTATAGTTTTATTATTCGCAAACTTTCAATACCGCGATCATCAATAATTTTAACCGCACACTGCTTATATTCACCTGCGGAAAAAGGCAATGAAACAGTTCCCTTATATGCCTCAATCAATTCAGAATCGATTTCTGCTTTTAGGTTCTTTGCTAACTTGCTCCATCCTTCTTTATCGGATGCCATAGGAAAGAATACCTGACGTGGGAATAAACTCCTGCCGTCATAATCAGGATCAAGCATCCACATAGCAATATTTTTATCACTACCTGAAATAACATTTCCGGTTTTAGTATCATAATAATCAAACCCTTTAACTTCTATCTGGAATTTACCTTTATCTTCACCTGTCTCTATTTTCTTAAGTTGCACATCTGGCTGACCCAAAAGCCAAAAACTATCATTACTTGTGCGTTTCTTTTTAAGGTCATCTGTAAATAGATCGGCATTCATCTGAACGCGCAATAATGTAACTCCAGGCCAGTTTGTCTCGTCAATATCCTTTGCTGCTTCCGGGTCAAACTGAAATGCGGCAAATAAAATCATATCAGGGTTAGGCTTTAATGTTTGTGCCTCTTGAATAGCAAGTTCAACCTGACGCCGTTCCATGGGCGCATGCTCAGGCCCAAAAACGATAAATACCCGCTTACGTTCATTTTCGTTTTCAGATATTGTCTCTGCCTCTGCCTGAATATATCTTGTGCCAGACATCGGTTCAACCCGACTAAATCTGATATATTGCCCGCCTTTACCACGAACACCGCTATTTAGAAGTGCATCTCGCCATTCTGATTGACGAAGTGTTTCACCAGAACGAGCAATAGAAACATCAGATGCATTTTCTGTTTCTAATTCATAAAGACTTTTTGCAATTGGCGCTGGCACTGCTTCAACTGTAAATGGACCCGTTACCCGTGCTTTAGAATTATCAATATATGGCTGGTCATAAAGTGTCTCCTGTGCTGGTAGTTCGTCATTAGCAATAGATTTTAGTGTTATGTGAGGAACTGTCTTATAAACAAATCCGCTTCCTACTCCTTCCTCAGGATGAGCAAGTTTGTAGTAATCAAAAACTGCTGTCATTAGCCTTTGTTTAGCAAGGGTCAGTGCCACACGTGAAGTATCACAAGTAATCCATCTTCGTCCCCACTGTTCGGCGACATAAGCAGTTGTCCCACTTCCGCAGGTAGGGTCAAAAACAAGGTCACCGGGGTCAGTGGTCATGAGGATACAACGTTGAATTACCTTTAAAGCAGTTTGAACCACATAGATTTTTTCAGAACCGATACTACTTCCTGAATCGGTCCATATATTGTTTAATTCAAAAACAGGATAATCTTTTAAAAATCTTTTAAAACCTATTGTATTACCAGATTCTACTAATCTATTTTTTTCTGCTAATCTTTTTAACCCATCTACCGTTACCGACCAATGGCAGCCATTTCTTGGTAAATACTTTTTCCCCTTCCATTCAAACTCTTGAGGACTACCTGTTGTACCCTGGCTATTTAGGTCACTAATACGAAATATCTTATCTTTATATTTTTCAAAATCATCGTTTTCTCTTATTCTTCTAAAAGATCCATTGTCTAATTCGATAAATTGATAAGAAGAATATCCAGCGCCTTCGTACTTTTCCTTAAATAATTGCCTATATTTAATATTGTTTTTATCTTTCGCATACCAAATAATATAATCATTGATAGTCGCTATGGCTTTGGTTGTTTGTCCACTTGTTGTAATATAAATTATTTCTGCAACTAAATTATTACTTCCAAACACCTCGTCCATCAGTTCTCTTATATGATGCACATTCTCATCGCTAATCTGGACAAATATACTTCCACTTTCGTGAAGTAGTTGCTTTGCTAAAAGCAATCTGTCTCTCATATAAGTAAGATAGGAATGAATGCCCAACTCCCAGGTATCCCTGAATGCTTTAATCATTTCTGGCTCAGAAGTTAAATCCTCGTCCTTGCCGTCTTTAACATCTCGTTTATTTACAAATGGCTGGAAATTACTCCCGTATTTAATCCCATAAGGCGGGTCCATATATATCATTTGCACTTTACCAGACATTCCTTCTTTCTCTAAAAGCGAGTTCATTACAAGAAGTGAATCTCCGGCAATCAGTCGGTTTGACCAATTATGTTTATGCTTGTAAAATTGAATGGCTTCCCGTAAAGGAGGATTCTCTTCCATAAACAAAAAAAGTGATTGCTGTTGACGATTGTCATTTTTCTTTTGTACCGCTTCAATAATTGTTCTTGGGTCAATTCTTTCGTGGACATGTAAAGAAACTGTTGGCACTTCAAATGAAGTATGTTCAGCTTTGCCAGCCCACACAAGTTGGGGGTCTAGATGCGGGTCATACTGGTAAGTTTTTTTAGGTGCGTCTTTATCCGTCTCAGGATTGACCAATCCCACCGGCGGATTATTAACCCGCTCTTTCCCCCTGTGGTCGTATTGTTCCAATTTCCTTTTCTTTATGTTTGATTTACGCTCCATAAGATTTCCTCTCCTTAATTAATTTTTACGTTGCTTTTGCAACATAAAGGATCTCTCTTGTAAAAAGAAATACTGTTCTTTAGATAATTCAATCGTCGTTTTTTGATTCTGTTTGAACTGGACCACTTTGTCAAGTCAAAAATTTCTAATTTTTTATTCCTTATTTAGACCACCTCTTATATATCAACCTATATACACTTACAAGTATTTATAGCCTATAATCTTAACAATCCTTTGAATTTTTACTATATGGGTTGTTATTTGTAAATAAAAAATTCATTAATCTAACAACACAATTATATATATCTTTACTCCAAAAAAGATATCAACAGGATACAAAAAAATACAAAAATACACCAAAAAATCCAATTCTTTGTCTAATTTTACCTAAGTATGTATAGCTTTTATTGGAAATTTTAGTATAAATAAAAACAGCTAAATAAAGTGGCAATTTTAAGTGGCTTTTGGTTTAAATGTAAATTCAATTATGGGTTATTCTAAAACAATTCATAAATAAACGCAGTCGTGGTGGTTTATATCTACCAACAATATGTTACGGTCAATCAATTTAAAAATGATTCTATATGTAAGGTTTATTGAAACTGAATAATAATCCTTTAAGTTTCCACTTAGTTTGTGAAGACGCAAAGATGGATAGTTTATATCCAGCTCAAGAAGTCTTAAAACTTTTTTGTAGCGTTCAATAAGCTCAGGGTGTTTTTTAAGGAAATCAATTTCCTTTTTAGTATAGCTTTCTGGAAATAGTAGATTATACACAGAGATTTAAACACCAATGCGTTTAAAGTGTTCTTCTGCGCTTTCGGCAATATACCTATTGTTGCTGTAATCATCCTCTGCTTGTTTAACAGCTTGCTCAATTTCTAAGTCCCTAATGTGTTCATATTCTTCAATTGGCAAGATTACGTACTTTTTTTTGCCTCTTACAGATACTATAACTTTATTTTTATTTTTTATAAACTTGTTAATAAAACTTATCCCTTTTGTTTTAATTGTATTAGCAGATATTTCTATTTGCATACAAACCTCCTAATAATACTTATTATAGTACTATTAAAGCTTAAGACAACATATCTAACGAAGAATAATTAGTAGATTGTAAAAAAGTCCACGAAAATTGAGCCGCTATTTGGCAAGAAACTCAGGCGCCCCCGTTTGTTTTGGTTTGTTTTCGTTTGTTTCTCTCTTTGCGTTTGTTTTAGTTTGTTTCCACCATATGTTTGTTTTAAGTTTGTTTTACTCTTTTACGTTTGTTTTGGTTTGTTTTCGTTTGTTTCTTCGGATTGTGGTTCAAGTATTTCTTTCAGCCTAAAGTAAATCTTTTTTAAGCCAGATTCGCTTAGTTTTCTTATTCTGTGTTCTTCTTTTATGTACAGCATAATGTTTTTCCAAGAGACACCTT
>Ga0078972_1015566_pt1 | contig 11599 bp, 9 predicted proteins | sample YelNatPaOPGAMG01_FD_67568 | JGI IMG/M metagenome (GOLD analysis project Ga0078972, IMG submission 67568) | Hot spring thermophilic microbial communities from Obsidian Pool, Yellowstone National Park, USA - OP-RAMG-01 (SPADES assembly) (version 2) | ecosystem: Environmental > Aquatic > Thermal...
TTGATTTTAACTTTGGCAATGTTAAGTTTGATAAAACAATACAAACATTTGGTTTTTCATTTGGTGCAAGATATATCTTTAATTTTGTTTCAACAGAATTACATTTTGCGTCAACCATAGGTGCAAACTTTGCTGAAGATGAAAACCTGTTTTTTTATGCACTTGGTTTAAAGTATTATCTTCCTGAATACAAAAGTTTTTTGTCTTTAGCGTATAATAAAAATGTTTATGAGTTTTTAACTACAACATTTGAATTAGACCTTGCTAAAAATTTTTTGTTGATTTTTGGATATGAAACATCAAAAGGTTTATCAAACTACTCTATAGGAGGTAAGTTTAAAATAAAAAATTTAGAGTTTATTTTTTCAACAAGATATAACACAAATTTATACTTCACACCAAGTTTAACAATAAACTACTATTTATGAAAAAACTAATAATTTTATTTGTTGTGTTTTTATTTTCTTTCACTTTTTCTCATTCATCACCCCCTTTACTTCTTACTGAAATTTCACCTGCAGAAAAAGGAGGTAGGGATTGTATAGAATTGTTCGTTTTAGAAAACCTAACATTTTCAGAATTAAAGGATTTATCTATAGAAATTACTCGTTATGACACTGAAAAAACTTGTGATTTATCTAAGGTTATAATTTCTACAGAAAGCGTTGTAAATAAAAATAGGTTTATTTTGATTTATATAAACGCAGAAAAAGACAGTGTAAAATTTGATGAGAGAGGCAATCTTATTGTAGAAATTTCAACTATTTCTTTTTATATAAAAGATGGTATTTATGCTACAGATGGAATAGTCGCTGTTAAAAAATCCACAGCAGAATATATAGATGCTATATGTTTTTCTAACGAAGATGGGTCAACAAGTTCTAAACTTATAAATAAACTTGGAGAGTTAATAGAAATTTCTCAGTGGAAGGTAGAGAGTTGGGATGGAAAATATAGCCAAGAATGGTGTGTGAGATCTGACGAGGTTAGTGATATGATGACTTTTCAAAGAAGAAGGGATTTTAATGGGTTACCAATAGATACAGATACAAAGTATGATTGGGAAATAAAACCAAAAACATTAGGTTACGGATATAAAGAGATTGTGTCAGGGACACAAAAAGTTGTTGAAGTTGATAAAAATACAAACCCGTTTTCTCCTGAAGATCCGAACAACAATTTTGTAAAAATAAACTTTTTTATTGACGATTTTGATGCAAAAAAAACTATTGTTATATATGATATTACAGGGAACGAAATTGTTAAACTTTTGGACAGAGACAAGTTACCTAACGGCGATGTTTCAACTTATTCTTCAGTTAGGGCTGGTAGTATAACTTGGGACGGAAGAAAATCTGATGGGTCAAGAGTTAAGACAGGCGTATACATCGTATATTTTGAAGCATACAATTCTTCAACAGGTAAAAAATATATTGGAAAAGATGTAGTTGTAGTTGGAAGGAAGTGGTAAGAAAACCTATGAACTATAAACTATTTCGTATCTACGTATTCACTCATCTACTCATTTACACATCCACCGCCTTTATTTATCCTTTGTTTGAAGAAAAAGAGATTTTTGCAAATTCTTCTGGACTTTGTAGCGCTTTTACTGCTAATGAGGAGAGCCCTGTTGCAGTATATTACAATCCTGCAGGATTGTTTAACACACCTAAACATTCTTTTTATTTCTCTAACACCAATCTTTATAATTTATCTCAACTTTCAAACAACACATTGTGTTTTTCATCAGAGATAAAATCCTTAGGTAAGGTTGGTCTTATGTATAACATCTTTGGCTTTGAACTTTATAAAGAAAATTTTTTAAGTATCGCTTATTCAAATTGTGTGGGTGAAAAAATTTCTTTTGGTTTTAGTATAACATCTTTGTCAGTTGATATTAAAAATTATGGTGGAAAAAGTTTTTTAAGTTATGATTTTGGTATTTTAGCAAAGCCATATAATAATTTTTTATGTTCTGTAGTTGTAAAAGATTTAATTCCACCAAAAATTGCTGAGGATGAAGTTGTGAACCGTAAGCTTATAGTTGGAAGTAAACTAAAGTTGTTAAAAGGTGCTTTTAGTTATTTTGATTTTATTAAAGATTCAACAGAGCCAATCTTTGCCCGTGTTGGTGAAGAGATAAAGTTAAATTTAAATGAATATTTTACAGGAGTACTTCGTTTTGGAATAGAAACAGCTACTGAGTTTAAACCTGCAAAGTATAGTTTTGGTTTTGGTGTAGTTTATAATTTGCAAAAATTTGATTTTTTGTTTGATTATGCTTATATAAAACATTTGGTCTTAGGAGAACAACATATTTTTTCCTTAGGTATAAATATTGGTAAAAAAGAAGAGATTTTAGAAGAGGTAAAAATAAGTTCATATAAAAGAAAGAAAAATGCTGAGGTGAAAGAGAAAGAGGTTGGTGAGAAGAAAGTTGTAAAAGAGAAACTTCCTACAAAGCCTATAAATATAAACAAGGCAACCGTTGAAGAGATAGCGGTATTGCCTGGTATAGGTCCATCTACAGCACAAAAAATTGTTGAGTATAGAGAACAAATAGGTGGTTTTACTTCTTTAGAACAACTACTTGAGGTTCCTCGTGTTGGAAGTTTAACTTTGCAGAGAATAAAACCATATGTGATTTTAAGTGATGAAGAAGAAAAACAGAAGGTAATAGCAGAACCACAAAAGGGAAAAGAAGAATTGAAAACAGAAGAAGTAAAAAAAGAGTCAACAGTTGAGGTTGCTCCTTCAAAACCGATCACTGAAGAAAAAAAGTACAATCTTAACAAAATTACACAGGATGAGTTGAAAACTTTAGGTTTTAGCTCTTTGGAGATAAAAAACATTTTAAGATATAGAGAAAGGTTTGGCAAGTTTAATTCAGTAGAAGAACTTCATAAAATACCAAACATAAATAAAAACACAGTGGATAAAGTTAAAAATTTATTGTATGTTGAATAAAAAATGTATTTTTATTACAATTCTTACAATTTTTTTCTGCATAGGATATACACTGAGTCAAAGTCAAAATAATGATGTTTCACAAACTGAAGAGATTGCAGAAGAAGAGCTTCCAGAAGAAGAGCAGATATTAGAGGAGTATGAGACATTATTAGAAACACCAGAGCAAGAATCTTTAACTTCTACTACACAGCAAGATGTTGATTTATTGCAAGAAGATGAAGGTTTTTTGGAAAATCTAATTAAAAATCCTTTAGACCTTAACACTGCTACATTCTCAGAGTTAAAATCAATACCTGAAATGCCATCTTTGGTTGCAAGACAGATTGTTAGACAAAGGAAAATAAAGCCATTTCAATCAAAGTCAGAAATAAAAAAACTTCGTGGTATGAATGAAGAGATTTATAAAAAAATCTCTCCATATATAACTGTTCGCAAGGTTAAAAAGCCAAATAAATTGAAAGGACAGATAAGGATAAGAATAATGCAAAATGAACTTAAACAGATAAAGACAAAATATGTAGATGAAGAGAAATTTAATCAACCATTTTATTTTTACAATAGGACACAACTTTCTTACGGAGATAATTTATCTTTAGGATATGTGTTTCTGCATCGTCCAGGAGAAATAGAGATAAACATTGAGACATTTAAATATTTTTTAAGAAAATGGTGGACAAAATTGAATTCTTTAGGACCTTTTGAAAAAGTTGTTTTAGGAAATTATAAAGCAGGTTTTGGTTATGGTTTGGTTTTTAATGAAAACTACTCCTTAGAAAGTCCTTTGCAATCAGTAAAACCTAAGATGCGCGGTTTAAGAGAGGATAAATCAACTTCTGACAATGCAAATCTTTATGGTATAGGTTTTGAGAGCACAATTGGTAATTTAGAGTATTCAATTTTTTATTCTCAAAAGGATTTAATAATAAAAACTTCAGCATATTTTGTAAGAGTTGATACTGCTACAGAACAAGAAGTTTTTGAGTTAGATTACACACCAGTTGATGATTTGTCGGATATTAGAGGAGGTTATATTGAATATAACGATACTTTGATGGATTATGATATAAACATTCCAACTTCAACTTATGGTAAACTGCCTACAAGTAAAATTCAAGAAAAACTTTTTGGTTTAAATTTTTCTTTTCCTGTTTATATTGCAAAATTAGGTTTTTGTGGGTATTATTCAGAGTTTAGCAAACCATTTGACCCGGATAAAACCAATTCCAGAGGATATGATCTTTTAGATAGATATTCAGAGAAATGGAGATATGTATATCGTGGAGATAGATTAGTTGTTGGAAGTTTATACTTTGAAGTTCCTTTTGATAAAATTTTATTTTATGGAGAGATAGCACAGAGCAATGCCTATTTTTCTAACAATCCTTCAACTTCAAGTTTTTCTCAAAAAGGTTTAGGGACGAATTTAGGTGTATTTTTACCTGTAAGTAATGCTAAGTTTTATCTTTTGTATACACACCTTGAGCCATCTTTTTATTCGCCGTTAGGTTCACCGATAAAAATTTATGACTATCCTAACAATCAACAAGGGGTAAAGTTTGGGAATGAATTTTTATTTGATAAAGTAAGAATAAATTTTTCTTATACAACCGGAGAACTATTCCAAGGTATATGGAGTGGATATTCCACATCAGAGCAACCAAGGTTTCCATCAAAATATAATGAGTTATTTTTAGAAACAAAATATTCTCCTACAAAAAATATTGAGTTATATTTCCGCACACTGAATGAGCTTAGAGAAAGATACATAAATTTAAAAACATACAAAATTACATCAGAGGATAGTTACATTCAAACACAACAGTTAAGAATAAACAACAGATATCAGGTTTCATTTGGTATCACTAAGGAGATTTCTTTAAGATTTCAATATGATCAAAAATGGCAGAAGTTTATAAAATATGATAAGGAATATTATGGAGAGCAACTTTGGGTTAGTTTAAGATATAAAATTTCACCTTTTGTTCTAAATTCTAAATTCTGCATTTTTGAAACAGACAAAGATTTGTATCTGAGTTTTTTAGAACCAAAATGGTATAATGTTTATATCTCAGAAACAGAAAATAGTTCATCAGGAGATAAGTTTTATTTAGCAATTTCTACTAGGTTGTTTAAAAAGATTACTCTTTGGGGTATCTACAAGTATAGATATTATACATTGAAAAATGATGTTTCAACATTGTATTTAACAGATACAAAGAATACTGACCACGAGTTTAGATTTCAACTAGATTATGATTTTTAAAATTTTTTAAAAATAGTTGACAAAATTGGAAAAATTTAGTATATATATAACTACAGGGTGGGATTTTATATTTATATAATCCCAAAACATACCCTGAAAGGAGGTGAAAAAGTATGAAAAAATCAAAAGGTTTTACTTTGATAGAGCTTATGGTTGTAGTTGTTATACTCGGTATCCTTGCTGTTGTTGTCGCACCAAGAATTCCTGACCTTGTTAAAAAAGCACAAGAAGGTGCTACAAAAGGTGCTTTAGCAACAATGAGGTCAACTTTGAATATTTACTACTCTGACCAGGAAGGATTCTATCCTGTTACTTCTGTTGATACAACTGTAACAGACGAAATGAATGCTGTTCTTGTTCCTAAATATATTAAAAAAATTCCTGATATAAGAATTCCTACTGCACACCCCGGACCTAATCCTATTAGTGGAGTTTATGGTTACACTTCAATACCTACCGCATCAGGCAGTGTTCAAAATGATGGTAGTAATGCATGGGGTTATTGTGGACAACCAACAATTACTGTTGGAGGTCAAACAACTGCTAACCCTGATTATGGAAACATAATAGTAAATTGTGGTCATAATGATACAAAAGGAAATCCGTGGCTTAGCTATTAATTGTTAGTATTCAATATAATGAGAAGTAGTGAGGAGGGTGTACTTTGAAGTACATCCTCCTCTATTTTTATAACTCATTTACACATCTACACATACACACATTTACATATTTTATGTTTTTTCTTTTCTTTATATTTGGTCTTGTCTTAGGAAGTTTTGCAAATGTTTTAATCTATAGAATTCCATTAGATTTATCCATAATCTTTCCAAACTCTTTTTGTCCAAATTGCAAGGCACCAATAAAATGGTATGACAACATTCCTATATTAAGTTATATTTTTCTTTCGGGCAGATGTAGAAGTTGTAAGGCAAAAATTTCAATAATATATCCTGTTGTAGAGTTTTTATGTGGTTCAATTTGTGTTCTTCTTTATTTTAAATTTGGACTTAGTTTTTCATTTTTTATTTTTTTAAATTTATTTTTTGTTCTTTTAGTAATAAGTTTTATAGATATAAAAATAACAGAGGTGCCAGATGTGTTGTCTTATTATTTAATAATCTCAGGACTTGTTTTATCTTTTTTAAATCCTATTTTAGGTTTTGAGATACCTTTAAGAATAATGAACTCATTTATTGGTGGTTTGGTCGGTTTTTGTTTTTTGGTTTTAATAGAAATCCTTGGAAGAAAAATTTTTAAAAAGCCAGCTATAGGAGGTGGAGATGTAAAAATTTTTTGTGCTTTAGGCACATATTTAGGAGTAAATTCTATTTTTAGAATAATGTTTTTTGCATGCGTGATTGCTTTAGCTTATGTATTAATTTTAGGACTTATAAAAAAAGAAAAAATTTTTGGTAAGTATCTCCAGTTTGTTCCCTTTATATCTATTGGCTGTTTGATATATGTTTTTTTATTTGTCAACTTATAAAAATTTTATCCTTATTTTAAAATTGACATCTTTTGGTAAATTTTTTATAAACTTATAATTTAAAACTTTTTGCTTTCCCAAGATTAAATCTTTTTCTAAGGGTAAAAGTTCACAACTGTTACATTTAGAAGTTTTATAATTTCTTTCTAAAACAATACTATCATATGCATTTGAACCCCAAAAGATTGTTTGATAAGAATCAAAATTTTTTATTTTTAGTATTTTTTCTAAATTAGTCCATCCTTCAGATGGAAGGAATATCTCAACCTCTATTTTTGGAGAAAAATTTTTTGTATAAATTTTATCCCACAATTGCCAATCAATAAATGCAACTGAATTTTGTAAATCTTTAAGTGTGGAAGAAGAGACAAATAGACAGTTTTCTTTTATCCAAGGATAACCTTCAAAATAGAATAAAAAGTATTTTTCTTTATTATCTAAGTTTAGTTTTGCTTCAAACTCAATCGTCCTTTTCTCTTTATCAACATCAATTGTGCTAAAGTAATTCTTTTGTTGTTTTTGTTTACAAGCGATAATAAATAAACAAAATAAAAACCAAATAACCACAGAATCTTTACTTCCAAATACCTGGAATTTTTTCTCCACAGAATTTACACCTTCCATTTTTAATATTATTTTCTAAAATAGTATATCCTACTCGTTTTATTAAAACTTTTTTACATTTAGGACAATAAGTTGATTCATATGGGTGTCCTGGAACATTTCCAATATATACATATTTTAAACCAACTTCTTTTGCAATATTGTATGCTTTTTCTAATGTTTCAACAGGTGTTGGGGGAAGATTTGTAAGTTTATACATTGGATAAAATCTTGAAAAGAATAAAGGTGTGTCTTCTCCTAAGTTTTCTTTTATCCAAATACACATTTTTCTAATCTCTTGTGGGTCATCGTTCATCGTAGGGATTATTAAATTTACAACTTCAATAAATGCTCCTTTTTGTTTTAGGTATTTTAAAACATCTAAAACAGGTTGAAGTTTTCCTCCTGCAAGTTTTCTATAAAAACTTTCAGAGAAACCTTTTAAGTCAACTCTAAATACATCTATGTATTTTGTGAGTTCATCAAGTGGTTGAAGGTTTATGTATCCAGATGTGACCATGACATTTTTTAAATTATGTTTTTTGGCCTCTTTTGCAATATCAAGCATATATTCATAAAAAATCACAGGTTCTGTATATGTGTAAGATATACTTTGTGAGCCAGATTCAATAGCCATTTGAACAATCTGTTGTGAAGTAAATTCATAAGTTTGAATTTCTTCAGGTGGCCTTTGTGATATCTCCCAGTTTTGACAATGAATACATCTTAAATTACATCCAGCAGTTGCTAAGGAAAAACTTTTTGAACCAGGAAGCATATGAAATACAGGTTTTTTTTCAATTGGATCAACTGCTATGGAGACAGGATGGTTATATGTCATTGTGTAAAGTTTTCCATCAATATTTATTCTTACAGTGCAGTATCCTCTTTGGTTTGGTTTTAATATACACTCACGAGGGCAGAGTAAACACTGAATAGTTTTTTCTTTTTGGTCTAATACCTCCCAAAACATCGCCTCTTTGTATTTTGGCTCTGCAAATAAAAAATTTTGTAGTATCAACAATAAATATATAAACATAGTAGTCATATATATTGATGTGTTTATGTGTTAATGAGTTTATGAGTGAATGTGTTAACTAGTTCATAGTTCATAGTTAATAGTTAAATCCTATAACTCATTAACTCATCTACCCATTCACCCATCCACGCATCCACCCATCCACGCATCTACCCATTCGCCCATCTACACATCTTCTCATACACCCATTTACTCATCCACGCATTCACTCTCTATACCCCACAGGCATAATATAGACAGGTGTTTCGTCTTTTGGCAATGATAGAGTTTTGTTTACTAAATCATCATTAAACGCACCAACTTGAACTGTTCCTAATCCTAAGGAAGTTGCTTGAATTGTAAAGTTTTGTGCTGAATGTCCTAAATCAATATGTATATATCTTGTTTTGCCTCTTTCTCCATAAAATGACATTTTTTCATATTTTGCAACCCATACAAAACTTGCAGGTGCTTGTGAAATAAAAAATTGGTTTAATGCAGATTTTGTAAGTTCTTCTCTAAAATCACCTTTTTTTATAAGCTTTAGAGAATGATTTTTGTAGTTGTATTTATAAATTCCTGCTTGTAAACCATTTACTTCACCACAGACGACATAAATTTCTAACGGATAAATAGCGCCAGCTGAGGGAAAAACTCTTGTTGCAGAAGTTATTCCATCAACTGTTAAGCCAGAAGTTGCCCATAAAAGTTGGCTTATTTGTTGAATTGTTAGTTGTTGTTTTTTAAACCTTCTTGTTGCTTTCCATCTATATATTGCTTCTTCAAAAGAAAAACTTCCCTTATAAGATGGAGAAGGAAGTTTTATTTCTTGTGCGTAGGTAAGATTGGCAATTAGTAAGATTAATAGTAAAGTTTTACTTCTCATCGTCAACTACTCAAAATTATATACTTTTTATTGTTTTTAATTATAAAATTTTGTTATACTATTCAACAATATGAAAAAGGCATTTTTAAATTTCTTAACTGCAATTTTTTGTTTGTTATTTTTGGTTGTTCCGATGGTTCCTGATGTGCAGGTCTATCGTTATAAATTGATGGTTTTAGAAATAGTAGGTTATCTTCTATTTATTACCTTTTTAATCTATGTAATTTTAGAAAACAAAATTTTTTATAGAGACAGCCAGTTTTTGAAATTTTTGCTTTTATTTCTTTTTTATATTTTCGTAAGATTTATTTTATCTAATGACAAGTTCATTGCTCTGAATGAGTTTAAGAGATGGTTCATAAGTGGATGGTTGTTTTTTGCAATAAGTTTGATAGATAAGCAAAAGCATAAGCTGCTAATAAATTTTTTTATCTTTGGTTCTTTTATTTCAATTTTTTACGGGTTTTTACAACATTACGGTGATATAAAAATTGACAGGTGGATAATTCAAGTTCCAAAATTAGACAGAGTAATGAGTATGTTTGGGAATCCGATATTTTTTGCTGTCCATATAATAAATGTTTTGCCAATAGTTTTTGGAATGTTTTTGGTTTCAAAAAAGATTAAATTTATATATTTTTTGCTCTTTTTAATCTCTTTACCTACTCTTTATTATACCAAAACACGTGCTGCTTTTTTAGGGTTATTGGTATCTTCTATATTCTTTGTATACAAAATTTCTAAATCAAAAAGAAAATTTATATATTTAATTTCTTTATTTTTGTTGTTTTTGTTTTTTGGTTATTTTACAAAAGATGTTTGGTTAAGACAACAAGCGCATATTTTGATCTGGAGAGATAGTTTGAATATGTGGCTTTCAAAACCTGTTTTTGGGTTTGGTTTAGGGAGGTTTCATATAGATTTTGTCAACTTTGCATCAGAAAAATTGCGAAGTATTTTGCCTGAGAGGAATTTTATAATTAATGACGCTCACAACGAGTATATTCAGTTGTTAGTTGAAAATGGTATAATTGGTTTTTGTTTGTTTATTATTATGATGTTTACATTTTTTAAAGAAACTTTGAAGTATATTAAAAAATTGGAGGAGTTAAAAGCTTCTGAGACAAAGATTGTTCTAACTTCATTACTTAGTGGTTGTGTTGCTGTTTTAGTACAAAATTTTTTCAGTGTTGATTTAAGATTTATAATTTCTAATATATATTTATTTTTGACAACGGGTTTTATAACAGGTAGTGTTTCTGAAATCAAAGAAAAGAGTTTGATTTTTAAAAGTTCAATAGCTAAAGTTTTCGGAATTGTTCTTATTCTTTTTTTATCAGGTGTCTTATCTTTTTCAATTAAGGATAAAACTATAAGTTTTTTAAGTTTAGCTCATTTTTCTTCAAACGGTTTAAAATTTAAAATTGATGATGCTGGTTATGGTTTGTTACAGTATATTATTAGGCCATATTTAGCAGTTTATAAATTACAAAAAGAAAAAGATTTTTTTGATGAAAAAATTCTTGATACAGCAAAGACATTAGAAGAGTTAGAAGAAATTAGGAAAAAGTTTCCAAATAAATCAATAATTTATGAACGCATTGCATGGATATATGCTAAAGAGAAAAAATTTGATAAAGCAATAGAAAATTATGTAAAAGCAATAAATCTTAATCCAAATTCGTTTGGAGTATACAATAATCTTGGTAACATTATGTTTTTATTAAATAACATAGATGAAGCAATCAAACTTTATAAAAAGTCAATTGAACTCAATCCAAAACAAATTGATGCAAGGGTTAATTTAGGTATTGCGTATTATTTTAAAGGTAAAATAGATTTGGCCGCAGAACAATTTAATGAGGTGTTAAAGTTAGATCCTAATAATGAGAAAGCAATAACATATATTAAAAAGATGAGGGAATAAAAGAGTTGATGAGTTAATGAGTTGATGGGTTTATGAGTTGATTTCATAGATTGCAGGATTGCTTTGTATAATATAGCAGTTTTATAACCTGGCTCTGATAAAACTTATGAAACAACAAGATAATATTTGTAGACATTTTGGAGTTTGTGGTGGTTGTGATTTACAAAATGTTGAGTATTCAAAACAACTTGAGAATAAACAAAAATTCATTGCAGAGTTGTTAAAAGATTTTGAGATAGAAACTCTAAATAATATAGTTCCTTCTGTTGATATATGGTATTATAGAAACAAAATGGAGTTTGTTGTCGGAAAAGATAAAGCAAAGAATATTGTTGCTGGTTTAAGAGAGAAAAATAAGTTTTATAAAATTGTGGATTTGGCTGAATGTAAAATAAGTTTAAAAGAAGTCGGTGAGATATTAAATATTGTAAAACAATGGGTGAAAG
>Ga0078972_1015567_pt1 | contig 11597 bp, 9 predicted proteins | sample YelNatPaOPGAMG01_FD_67568 | JGI IMG/M metagenome (GOLD analysis project Ga0078972, IMG submission 67568) | Hot spring thermophilic microbial communities from Obsidian Pool, Yellowstone National Park, USA - OP-RAMG-01 (SPADES assembly) (version 2) | ecosystem: Environmental > Aquatic > Thermal...
GCCGAGATCCTGAAGAGGCGCCTGGGCCGGGCCGGGTTGGCCCAAGAGCAGGCAAGCGCCGAGGCCATTGCCACCAGTGCACAGCGCATGAATGCGATGATCCAGGACCTGGTGGATGCGGCGCGCCTGGAGAGTGGGCAACTGCGGCTCAACCTGCAACCGGTTGAGCTGGGGCCATTCATTGCGGACCTGCTGCGGCGCCTGGCCGCGGTGATGGAGGTGGGGCGGGTGCGCATGGAGGTGCCCGAGGGCCTGCCGCCCGCCCTGGCCGACCCCGCCCGGCTGGAGCGGGTCGTGACCAACCTGCTCTCGAACGCCCTCAAGTACTCCTGGCCGGGCAGTGAGGTGACGGTGAGCGTGCGACAGCGCGACAGCGAGCTGATCACCTCGGTGTCGGACCGGGGCCCTGGCATCGCGCCCGAGGACCTGCCCAAACTGTTCCAGCGCTACGCTCGCCTCGGGGCAGGAGCAGCGCGGGCTGGAGGGCTGGGTCTGGGCCTGTACATCACACGCAAGCTGGTGGAGGCCCATGGCGGACGCATCTGGGCCGAGAGCCAGCCAGGCGTGGGCAGCACCTTCTCGTTCACCCTACCGGCAGCGCCGGCGCAGAGGGCGGGCTGAGCCCTGGTTCTGCGTGGCCGCGCTGCCTGGCATGGTTGGTGCTGGCCCCAACGGGGAGGCGGCCGACCACGAGCGGCAGCACCCAAGGCGATTCTCAAGGAGTAGGTGATGGCAGAACGGATACGGACCGATGAAGAGATCCGCGACGATGTCCTCGACGAGCTGGAATGGGATCCGGCCATCCCTGAGGCATCGCAGATCGGCGTGGCCGTCGATAACGGGGTGGTCACACTGAGCGGCGTTGTGGAGTCGTTTCCCGTCAAGCGCGCAGCTGAAGAGGCGGCCCGGCGTGTGGAGGGCGTCAGGGCGATCGCCAACGACATCGAAGTCAGGGTGCCCTCTGCGGGCATCCGGACCGACACGGATATCGCGGCCGCTGCGAGCAATGCGCTGGAGTGGGATAGCCAGGTGCCGAGTGACCGCATCAAGGTGGTGGTGCGGAACGGCTGGGTGACATTGGAGGGCACGGTCGATTGGTATTACCAAAAACAAGCGGCAGAGCGCGACATCCGCAACCTGCAGGGCGTGACCGGTGTCACCAACCTCATCAAGGTGGCGGCTCCGCACATCTCGCCTCAGGAGGTCAAGGCCAGGATCGAGCGGGCGCTCGAACGCAGCGCCCAGCTCGAGGCGCAGCGCATCGGCGTGGAGGTACACGACGGCCGCCTGATCCTCACCGGTCGGGTGCGCTCGATGGCCGAGCGAGACCAGGTGGAGGCGGCCGCATGGTCGACCAAGGGGGTATCCGACGTTGAGAACAGGATCACTGTGGCCCCATAGGTCTGCCACAGGTCAATGGAACCGGCAAGCTGTCTATGGGCTGAAAGATCACGTGAGAGAATACGGGAGGTGGGGTTGTGAGCATCATGCGTTGGGAGCCTTTTAGCGACCTGATGACCCTGCGCGACGCTGTGAACCGACTGTTCGAGGAGAGCTTTGTGCGCCCCAGCCAGGCACTGTGTGCCACTCCGGCAGCCGTGCCGGTCGATATGTACCAAGAGGATAGCAATGTGATCGTCAAGGCGTCGGTGCCGGGGGTCAAGCCAGAGGACATCGACGTCTCGGTGACGGGCAACACCTTGACCATCAAAGGCGAGGTCAAGGAGGAGAAGGAGGTCAAGGAGGAGAACGTCATCCACAGGGAGCGCTGCGTGGGCGCATTCAGCCGCTCGATGACGCTGCCCACCTCGGTGGATACGAGCAAGGCCAGGGCGACCTTTGAGAACGGAGTGCTCACACTTGCGCTTCCGGTTGCAGAAGAGGCCAAGCCGAAGGGGATCAAGATCCAGGCTCGTTAGCTCGGGCTGGCCATCGGCACGCCTCTATGCCTATCCGAAAAGCCGCGTAGCCTAGGGCCTTGTGCCCATCTCCCTGCGCCACAGCGCCGAACGTGGCACGGGCTTTTCGGATAGGCCCTTCCCCTCGGCCCTGCCCCAGAGGGGTTCCGGGGAGAGATCCGGGCGGCGCGAGACTGGGCCCAGGTTGCCTTTCCGACCGATCGCTCTGGCCCCCATCGCCTGCCCAACGCGGGGAGGAGGAGCTCCGGCCCTGGGGGGTGGGGGCGGCCCCCACTCTGTGCAGCCCTCTGGCGGGGTGCGTTCGGGTCAGAGGCCCAGAGCCGCCTGCCCCTGCCCCCCCGCAGCGCTGCGGCGCGCGGCGCTGACTCCTTGACTTTTGCTCCACTATCATGTATCTTACCTGCCGGGGCGCGGGTGGCCGAGGCTCGCTGGCTGCGAGCGGGGTTGGGCTGCCCGGCCGCACCTCTACTTCGGGCCACTCGGTGCGTCAGGCGCGTTGTAGCGCAGGTGCTCCTGTCGGTGCACGCCACTCCCGGAGCATTCCGTGCCGCCGATGACAGACTGTGGCCCGCCACCAGGGCAAGGAGCTGCTGATGAGGGACCTGGCGCCCGTTGCCGACCGCGTCATTGCCAACGTGGAGCGCGTGATTCTGGGGAAGCACCACGAAGTGCGCCTCGTCGTCGCCGCCCTCCTGTGCCAGGGCCACATCCTCATTGAGGATGTGCCGGGGGTTGGCAAGACTGTCCTTGCCAAGGCGATTGCGAAATCCGTTGGTGGTGCCTTCCGACGCATCCAGTTCACACCCGACCTGTTGCCCAGCGATGTGACAGGGGTGTCGGTGTTCAACCAGAAGACGCGCGAGTTCGAGTTCCGGCCTGGCCCCGTGATGGCCAACATCGTTCTCACCGACGAGATCAACCGTGCCACGCCCAAGACTCAATCGGCCCTGCTCGAGTGCATGGAGGAGCGTCAGGTCACGGTGGATGGCGTGACCTACGCCCTGCCGGCGCCCTTTATGGTCATGGCCACGCAGAACCCGATCGAGTACGAGGGCACATTTCCCCTGCCCGAGGCCCAGCTCGACCGTTTCCTGATGCGTGTCAGCCTTGGCTATCCCAGCCCAAAGGATGAGATGGCCATCCTCGACTCGCAGCAGCAGAATCACCCTCTGGAGCGGATCGAGCGGGTGATGACGATCGACGAGCTGCGCGAGCTGCAGCAGGAGATCAATGGGGTGCACGTCGACAACCTGATCAAGGAGTACATCGTCGATCTGGTGACCGCGTCGCGTCGGCACCCTGACGTGTATCTGGGCGCCAGCCCGCGCGGCGCGCTGGCGCTGTACAGAACTGGCCGCGCCTGGGCTGCCCTGGCCGGGCGCGACTATGTGATCCCTGACGATATCAAAGCGATGGTTCAGCCCGTGTTGGCCCACCGCGTCATCATCAGCCCTTCGGCGCGCATCAAGAACGTCGATGCCCGTGCGGTGGTCGACGAGATTGTGCGCTCCACCCCGGTGCCGGGAACGCGCGTGCGTGCCGGAAGGGCCTAGCATACGCTGAGTAAGGCATTGCATGTCGTCTCTTGATCTGGTGCTCTTGCACGCGCCCAGCGTGTACGATTTTCGAAGAGAGTCGATCCTCTACGGCCCGGTCAGTGACCTGGTGCCGTCGACGCCGGTCTTTGAGATGTATCCCATCGGCTTCACGACCATGGCCGAGCACCTGGAGCGCCATGGCCGGCGGGTGCGCATCGTGAACCTGGCCCTGCGCATGCTGCGTGACCCGAGCTTTGATGCTGAGGCCATGATCGCGCGTCTGCACCCGGCCGCTTTCGGCATCGACCTGCACTGGTTGCCCCATGCACACGGGGCGTTGGCGGTGGCGGAGCTGGTGAAGCGCCACCATCCTGAGACGCCGGTCATCTTCGGTGGCTTTTCCTCGACCTACTACTATGAGGAGCTGCTCGGCCTGCCCTACGTGGACTATGTGGTGCGGGGCGACTCGGCCGAGGAGCCGCTGCGGCTGCTCCTCGAGTGCATCCTGGCCGGGCGCGGGCCCGAAGAAGTGCCCAACGTTGCCTGGCGCGGTGCCGACGGCACGGTGCGGGCCAACCCCATCTCCTATGTGCCGGAGACAATCGACCATGTGGCGCTCGACTATCGCTTCGTAGTGCGCTCGGTGGCCACGTACCGCGATCTCCTGAGCACCGTGCCCTTTCACAACTGGCTGGATTACCCGATCACGGCGGCGCTTTCGGTGCGTGGCTGCACGCAGAACTGTGCTACCTGTGGCGGGTCGGCCTACACCTTCCGGAATACCTTTGGCCGCCTGGGAGGGCCGGCCTTTCGGAGCCCCGAACGCCTGGCAGAGGATGTGCGCAACGTGGCGCGCTTTATCAACGGGCCGATTTTCATCCTGGGCGATCTGCGTCAGGCCGGCGAGGACTATGCGCGACGTTTCCTCTCTGCCGTGCACGGTTACTCGGGGCCGGTGATTGTGGAGCTATTTCGCCCGGCCACTGCCGACTATCTGCGGCAAGTCAAAGAGGCGCTGCCGAACTATACCCTCGAGGTGTCGCTGGAATCGCACGACCCACACGTGCGGCGCGCATTTGGCAAGGGCTACGACAATGGGGCAATCGAGGCAACGCTGCAGGCAGCGCTGGACTCGGGCTGCAAGCGCCTGGACGTCTTCTTCATGATTGGGCTCCCTGAGCAGACCTATGATTCGGTGCTGGCTACGGTGGACTATTGCGGCGAGCTGCTGGAACGCTACGGCGGCGATGGCCGCCTCTTCCCATTCATCTCGCCGCTGGCGCCTTTCGTGGACCCAGGGAGCGCGGCGTTTGAGGAGCCTGAGCGGTATGGCTATCGCTTCTTCTACCGCAGCCTGGCGGAGCATAGAGCGGCGCTCCTGCAGCCGAGCTGGAAGTATGTGCTCAACTATGAGACGCGGTGGATGACGCGTGACGAGATTGTGGCCAGCTCGTACGAGGCGGGGTTGCGGCTCAATCGGCTCAAAGCGCGGCATGGGCTGGTCGGGGCGGAACAGGCCGCAGCCACTGAGGCGCGGATCAAGGCCGCGGTGGCGCTGAGCGAGCAGATTGACCAGATCATGACTATGCCCGAGTCCGAGCAGCAGGCACGGCTGCGCGAGCTCAAGCCGCTCGTCGACCAGGCCAACATGTCGACCGTGTGCGACAAGCGAGAACTGGAGCTGCCGGTGGGCCTGATCAAGCTGAACGTCCCTCGGGCTGCCTGGTTCTTCCTGAGCGGTGAGGTACGGCGCTGGCTGGCCAGGCGGAGGGTGGCCTGAAGGGACGAACTCTTCGCAGGAGAAGACGAGGGTGAAGAACAGCCTGGTGGTGGTGGTCATGCTGGCAGTGGCGGCTGCGGGCGCGCTGATCACCGGCAAGCCGCTGTTCTTCAACCTTGGCCTCTCTCTGCTGGGGATCATCCTGGTCTCGTACATCTGGGCCTGGTACAATGTGAGCTGGGTGCAGGTCGACCGCGAGACGCTCTCTGGCCGCTCGCAGGTGGGCAAAGTGGCCGAGGAGCGCTTTGTGCTGCGGAACCGTGGCTTCTTGCCCAAGCTCTGGCTCGAGGTGCGCGACCACTCTGAGCTGCCCGAGCACCGAGCGAGCATGGTCATCCAGGGGCTGGGGCCTGGGGGCGAGCATGGGTGGACGGTGCGAACCACCTGCCGGCGCAGGGGACGCTATCGTCTGGGCCCCCTCAGCCTCATCAGCGGCGATCCCTTCGGCCTGTTCCTGCGGCGACGGGAACTGACGCCCGTCTCGAGCATCGTGGTCTTTCCACTGGTGATCGACCTGCCGCGATTTGGGGCGCTGAGTGGCGAGTTGGCTGGTGGCGGCACCCTGCACCGGCGCACGCACTATGTGACGACGAATGTCGCCGGAGTGCGCGAATACTACCCTGGGGATTCCTTCAACCGCATCCACTGGCCGTCGACGGCGCGGACGGGGCGGCTGATCGTCAAGGAATTCGAGCTCGACCCGACTGCAGACGTGTGGATCTGCATCGACATGGAGCAGGCGGTGCATCTGGAACGGCCTCCGCAGGAAGCAGCCGATGCCCATGGCGACCTGCCGCTCTTGCCCGCACGCCGGGCAACGGCGCTGGATCCCTCGACCGAGGAGTATGCGGTGGCGGCTGCTGCGAGCATCGCCCGCTACTTTATCCAGTGCAAGCGGGCAGTGGGGCTGGTGGCCTATGGGGAGACGCGCGAGGTGGTGCAACCCGACCGGGGCGAGCGCCAACTGAGCAAAATCCTCGAGACGCTGGCGGTGCTACGGGCAGGGGGCAAGGTCAGCATCGATCGTGTGCTCGCGGCCGAGGGGACGCTTGTGGGGCGAAACTCGGTGATGGTCGTCGTGACGCCCTCTACCGACCGCGCGTGGGCGACCGTCCTCCGCGACCTGGGGCGGCGTGGCGTGCACGGCATTGGTGTGGTGATCGATCCCGAAGGGTTTGGCTCGCGGCACAAGGCGGGCGACATCCTGGCCGCGTTGGCGAGCGCAGGCATTCTCAGTTACCAGGTGCGGGAGGGCGAAGCACTCGCGGCCGCGTTGACAACCCCGGCGTTGCCATCGTGAGGCTCTGCCGGTCGGCCGGCGTGGGCGCCCGCCTGGCGGTGACCTCTGAACAATTGCGAAGCAGGAATTGCGCGCATGGAAAGCCGGACCTCGCAACCGCTGCGATTCAACAGGCAGGCGAAGATCATCACCCTGATCGTGGGCCTTGCGCTCGCGGTATGGCTGCTTGCGCGTGTGGAGAGCATCCTCGGGCCCTTCGTGTGGGCGCTGATCACGGCCTACGTGGTGAGCCCTGTCCTCGACTGGGCGGAGGCGCATCTGCGCCTGCGGCGCATCTGGGCGGTCGTGCTGTTCTACGTGGCCGGCATGGCCTTAGTGATCTGGGCGATGACCGCGTTGGTGCCTCTGCTCATCGACCAGGCCGCGGGCCTGGCGGCGGCAGCCCCTCGCATCCTTACCGGCGTCTTCGGCAAGCTGGCCCTCCTCGACCAGTATCTGCTGGCCCAGCAGATCCGCCTCTATGGGATCACCATCGATGCGCAGGTGTTGGTCGGCGAGATTGTGCGCAATCTGCAGAACCTTGTGGGCTATGTCACCAGCCATGCGATCCCTGCCGTGTTCAATGTGCTCGAGGCCGTGGGCCAAGTGATGCTGTACCTGATCGCGACGTTTTACCTGCTGCGCGCCTGGCCGGCGGTGCGCAGCGGGCTGCCACGCCTGATCCCGCGGGCATACCGGCAGGAGCTGCTGAGCCTGGGCGCAGCTATCGACCGGGTAGTGGGAGCCTACATTCGCGGGCAACTCTTGCTCGTGGGCATTATGGCGGTGGCCATCTTCATTGCCCTGAGCATCCTGCAGGTGCAGTATGCCCTCATTGTCGCCCTCATCAGTGGAGTGCTGGAGGTGGTGCCCTTTTTCGGGCCGATCGTGGCCGGCGCTGTAGCCGTCTCGATCGCTCTCGTCCAGCCCACGACGCCCTTTGGCTGGTCGAACCTCACGCTTGCGCTGGCGGTGGTGGTGGCGTATACTGTGCTGCGGCAGATCGAAGACCAGCTCGTGGTACCCAACCTGGTGGGGCCGATCGTGGACCTGCACCCTCTCCTGGTGCTGTTCGCGCTCTTTGCGGGGGGGCGGCTGGCGGGGTTCACGGGCCTGGTTGTGGCTGTGCCCACCGCGTCTGCGCTGAAGATCATCATACGCTATCTCTACGCCAAGGTCTGGGATGAACATCCCTCTGAGGATACTGTGCCCATCACTGCGTCTACCGACACGCGCACTGCACCAGGAGAACAACTGTGATTGTTCGCCGTGCTTTCCCTGAGGAGCTGGCCATTTGCGCCGGGATGGATGCATCGACGGAGACGGACCACGTCTGGCAGATGGACGAGCGCAGCACCGGCAACGAGCTGCAGATCGCCTTCCGCCAGGCCAAGCTACCCCGGGCGATGCGTGTGGCATACCCCCGCCCCCTCGACAGGCTCGAGGACGACTGGGAGCGCGATGAGTGCTTCCTGGTCGCCACCCAAGGGGTCGAGGTGCTGGGCTTTGTGGATGTGCGCGTGCAGCCGTGGGATGGCGTGGGCTGGGTGCACCACCTGGTGGTTGCGCGCCCCTATCGCCGGCGCGGCATCGGCACCCGCCTCCTGCAGACCGCCAGTGAGTGGGCGCGCCGGGGGGGCGTCCGCCAGTTGATGCTGGAAAGCTCGACCAAGAACTACCCGGCGCTGTGCTTCTGCCAGAGGCTCGGCTGCACCTTCTGCGGCTTTAACGACCAGTCGTATGCCAGCCAGGACATCGCAGTCTTTTTCGCCTATCCTCTGGGGAGTTGAGGCCGGCGCCCTGGTAGCGGCCAGGCTGGGGCAGCAGAGCCGGTAGCTGCTGCCGGAGGCCGCTGCAGGGCTTTTTCCAAGTCGGCGTGATGTGTAACCCGGACCCTTCGCAGGCCGGCGTTCGCCACGTTGGAAGGCCCGCAGAACCTGCTCAGAGCTTGCCCTGAGCAGAGCGAAGGGGCGACATGAGCGGGACTTGGAAAAAGCCCTGAGGCCGCTGTGCAAGTTTGACGGATGGTGGGAATGGTGCTATAATAGGTTCTAATCAGAGCGGTCGCCTTCAGCATCTTGTCCGGGGGCATGGCGAGCGCTGGTGAAACGCCCCCCTGGTCCAGTTCCCCCCATTGTCCGTCAGGGTCTTCCCGTGGGTATTAACCCCAAAGCAGCCTTATCGCCCTTGGCCGAGACACACCTTAGGCGGCCATAGCGGCTCTTTATTTTCACGAGATCAAGAACAACAACTGAAGCCAGGCTTCACGCTGGATACGTGGCGTGAACGGGAGTAGGCAGTGGATATTGCAGAACTTGAAGAACGAACCTTGAGCGAGCTGCGCGAGATTGCCAAAGACCAGAACATCTCGGGCTACAGCCGGCTCAAAAAGTCCGATTTGATCCTTCGCCTGTTGCGAGCGCAGGCGGAGGGGCAGGGCCTGATCTTCGGCGGCGGTGTGCTGGAGATTGTGCAGGATGGCATTGGCTTCCTGCGCTCCGACCACCTCTTGCCCGGGCCCGACGACGTATACGTCTCGCAATCGCAGATCCGTCGTTTTGGCCTGCGGACCGGCGATATGGTCATCGGCCAGGTGCGCCCGCCCAAAGACACGGAGAAGTACTACGGGCTCTTGCGGGTGGAGGCGGTCAACGGCCTCGACCCAGAGGCGGCCAAGCGCCGGCCGCACTTTGGTGACCTGACCCCCATCTTCCCCCTCCGGCAGTTCAAGTTGGAGACCACCCCAAACATCCTGGCCACCCGCCTCCTGGACATGCTGGCGCCGATTGGGCGCGGGCAGCGCGGTCTGATCGTGTCGCCGCCCAAGGCCGGCAAGACCACCGTGCTCAAACAGATTGCCAACGGCATCAGCGCGAACCACCCCGATGTCCACCTGATGGTGGTGCTCATCGGCGAGCGACCCGAAGAGGTCACTGACATGGACCGCTCGGTGGAGGCCGAGGTGGTCAGCTCCACCTTCGACGACCCCGTGCAGGACCATGTGCGGGTGGCGGAGATGGCACTGGAAAGGGCCAAGCGGCTGGTGGAGGGGGGGCGCGATGTGGTGATCCTCCTGGATAGTATCACCCGCCTCTCGCGCGCCTACAACTTGATCGTGCCGCCCAGCGGCCGTACCCTCTCTGGCGGCCTGGACCCGGCCGCGCTCTTCCCCCCGAAGCGCTTCTTCGGGGGCGCGCGCAATATCGAGGAAGGCGGCAGCCTGACGATCATCGCCACCGCTCTGATCGACACGGGCAGCCGCATGGACGACGTGATCTATGAGGAGTTCAAGGGCACCGGCAACATGGAGCTGCACCTGAACCGCAAGCTGGCCGAGCGCCGCATCTTCCCGGCCTTCGACATCGAGCGCTCTGGCACGCGGCGAGAAGAGCTCCTGATCCCGCCTGAGACACTGGCCAAGGTGTGGACCCTGCGGCGCATGATCGATGCCATCGGAGGCAACGAGGCTTTGTCGCCGGTGATCGAACGCCTGGCGCGCACGCGCAATAACGAGGAATTCCTGAACACGCTGAGCAAGGAGTAAGCGCCGGCAGCAGCGTAAGGGGAGCGGGCGCTTGGCCCGAGCTCTCCTTACCGTGGATCGTTCCGGCGTGGGTTGTGCCCGGGTGAGGGCGCAGCGACAGCCGAATAGACCGGAATCGGATGGCCCGCGCAGGCCATGGCCTCACGTGGCCTGCGCCTCTTCCCCTGTCGGGGCCCGTGTGCCTTCCTTCGTTCTCGCGCCCCATTCTTCGCGTTCCCCGGTTCCTCGGCCAGGCAGTCGGTTCTTGTGCTTGGCAGGTTGGCCAGACCACCGAGAGGATGCATCCCTACCATGGACCTCAATCTGGATGGTGCGCGACGCGCTCGCAAGGGCGCGGGCTATGGCCGGTTCGGCGTGGCTGCGCGGCGCATTCTGGCTGCGGGCCGGGATGGGGCCACCCTGTCGCGATGGGGCTCGCATGCGAGCGTCCTTGGGCTGGCACTGCTGGCGGCCCTGGGCTCCGGTACGGGGTGGGTGCCGGCTCGTGGCGGTGTCTACACCTCTGGCGGGCCTGTGGCAGGGCCGGTTGCGGTGGCGCGGCAGGCTACTTCGCGGGGCTTGTCGGGTTACCTGGTACGGGCCGCTCAGCCGCGCACAGCACTGAGCGACACGCCCACTCCTCCGCCTCAGCAGCCGGCCACTGCGGGGGCGACTGTGGCGCCTCGGGGAGTCGAAACCTACATCGTCGAGCCGGGCGACACGGTCTTTGACCTGGCGCGGCGCTTTGGCATCACCCCGGATACGATCCTCTCGGCCAACCCCAGCCTTGCCGGCAACCCTGACCTGCTCAAGCTCGGGCAGGAGCTCACGATCCTGCCGGTCTCAGGGGTGCTGCACGAGGTTCAGCCAGGAGAGACGCTCTCTTCCATTGCCCAGGCGTACAAGGTCGAGGTCAGCACCATCGTCGCCTATCCAGACAACCACCTGAGCGAGCCCTATTCTCTCCAGGTGGGCCAGAAGCTGATGCTGCCTGGTGCCAAGTTGCCGGCGCCAGCCGCACCGCGCTACGCGGCTGCCGGCGGCGGCAACGGGCGTGCGACGATCCCGGCGACGGGCGCTTTCATGTGGCCGACGACGGGGCGTATCACGCAATACCCGTGGTGGGGGCATATGGCCATCGACATCGGGACGGCGACCGGCACGCCGATCTATGCGGCCGACTCCGGGTATGTGCTGGAGGCCGGCTGGACCAACGTGGGCTATGGCCTGCACGTGGTGATCGATCACGGGAACGGTTTCCGGACCCTCTACGGGCATATGAGCGTGATCATCGCCCAGGCGGGGCAATCGGTGCAGAAGGGGCAGTTGATCGGGCGGGTCGGCTCGACGGGCAATTCGACGGGGCCTCACCTGCACTTTGAGGTGTATCGCAACGGGGCGCTGCAGAACCCGCTCAACTACCTGCCCTAGAGCCCGGGCCTCCTTCGGCCGCCGGGCCAGGGACCGGGCTATACGCTCCGCACCCCACCCGGTGCGAGACCGTGTGGGGGTTTGGCTGGCTGGCTGACGCCGGCCGCCCGCGGGCGGCCGGCGTCAG
>Ga0078972_1015569_pt1 | contig 11597 bp, 11 predicted proteins | sample YelNatPaOPGAMG01_FD_67568 | JGI IMG/M metagenome (GOLD analysis project Ga0078972, IMG submission 67568) | Hot spring thermophilic microbial communities from Obsidian Pool, Yellowstone National Park, USA - OP-RAMG-01 (SPADES assembly) (version 2) | ecosystem: Environmental > Aquatic > Thermal...
GGCGAAGCAATCCCCTTGCTTGCCGGGAGATTGCTTCGCTACGCTCGCAATGACAAGAGGCAGAGGGTTCTCCATTAGCCATGGTAGGTAGTTACGCCTATGGCCAGAATTGCGGCAGGTGCTCGCGGTGCGTCTCAAGCATATCGTCCAGCACAGCCTGGACACGGTCGGCCTTTGGTCCCAAAGGATGTACCAGCAGCGCCTGATAGGCCGCTTCGCGGTCACCGTGCACTGCCGCTTCCACAGTTAACAATTCATAAGCCTTGACCTGCGCCAGAAGGCCAAAACAGGCTGGCGGCAGGGGTTCGGTGGCTAATGGCTGGATGCCCTTGCGGCTGACGCGCGCCGGCAGTTCCAGCACCCAGTCGGCCGGCCATTCCTTCACCGCGCCGTTGTTGCGCGTGTTCACTACATGAATCTCGCCCAGATCGTTATAATGAGCGTTGAGCAATTGGGTGGCTACGGTGGAGTAATAGGCTCCCCCGCGTTTCATCAAATCGGCCGGCGGCTCTTGCAGGTTCGGGTCAGCATACTCGCGCAACAAATCTTTTTCCACTTCCATAACTTCTTCCGCGCGTGAAGGCGGCCATTTCTCCTGCGCGGCCAGTTTCCTGTCCGTGTGGTAATAGTATTGCAGGTAATAATTCGGAATCATGCGCAGGACCTCAATCAGGCGTGGTTCCCAATCTGGATGCTCCTGCGTCTTAAGGCGCGCAATGTACCCTTCGAGCAAGCGTGGCCAGACATCCTCGCCATCAATGGTAAAACCGCGATGCCAGGAAAGATGATTCAAACCTAATGTCTTGAGTTCGGCGCGCGCCGGATCAACCTTCACGCCAGTTAACCGCTCCCATTCCTGAAGCATCATCATCTTGGCCGTGATCGGGACGTTGCAAACCCCCACCGAGGGCACGTCCGGCGCGTACTTGACCAGCGCCTGCGTCACCAGCCCGGCCGGATTGGTGAAGTTGACCAGCATGGCGCCCGCGGCGGAAAGCGAGCGCATCTCGGCCGCAATTTGCAGGATAACCGGGATCGTGCGCAATGCCTTGGCCATGCCGCCCACGCCAGTCGTTTCCTGACCAATCAGCCCATGCCGCTTGCCCAGATACTCATCGCGACGGCGCGCCTCCATCTGCCCCACCCGCAATTGGGTAATGACATAGGAAGCGCCTTCCAGCGCGGCCTGCCGCTCCGTGGTCAGCATGACTTTAAAGGGGGCCTTTTTATGCGCCACCATCCGCCGGGCAAAGCCGCCGACGATCTCCAGCCGCCCGGCATCAATATCCATCAACCAGAGTTCCCGCAAGGGGAATTGCTCCACACGCGCCAGAAATCCATTGACCAGTTCGGGAGTGTAGGTAGAACCGCCACCAATGACCGCGACTTTCATGTTCATGCTCCTCTTTATGAAAGAACTCGCCACGCACCCAGACCACCGATGCGTGGCGATAGTCTCCAAACCCAACCCAACGCTTGGGATTACTTCTCCACGCCTGTGATGACGATGCCCTGCACGAAGAAGCGCTGTGCGGCGAAGAAGAGCATCACCGGCAGGATCAGCGCCATCAAGGACGCCGCCTGAATGAGGTAAGGCTTCGAGCCGTAGATTCCATTGAAGGTCGAAATCGCCACCGAGATCGGCTGCAGCTCGCGCCGCGTGGAAAGATAAATCAACGGCCCAAAGTAATCATTCCAGGCCCAGACGATATGGAACACGGTCACGGCCACAATCACTGCCCAGGATTGCGGCAGGACAACCGACCACAGGATGCGTAGCGGCCCGGCGCCGTCAATCATCGCCGCCTCATCCAGTTCGCGCGGCAGGGTCAGGAAGTACTGACGCATCAGGAATGCATCGTAAGGATTGGCAAAGAATGACGGCACAATCAACGGAAGCCAGGTCCCCACCCAGCCGATGCGCTGGAAGAAGGTATACGTGGGAATCAACGTCACCGTGCCGGGCAGGAACATAGTCGAAATCAGCAAAATAAAGAGGAGATCGCGTCCGGGGAAGCGGAAACGGGAGAAACCAAACGCCACCAGCGTGCACGAAAGCAAGACGCCCACGTTGGTCATGATGGCATAAAACATCGTATTCCAGAGCAGGCGGGGATAGTTGATGGTCTCCCAGACAATCTTGTAGTTCTCCCAGGTCGGCGAGAACTTCCAGGGGCGTCGCAGCGAACCATAATACCCTTCCCAGTGATAGGGGTTCTCGGCGGTGTATTGCGGGTTATCGGTAATGTCAATGAAATCCGTATAGGTCCGCGCCTTCTTCAAGGCCGCCATGTCCCGCTTGCTGCCATCCGGGAAGACAACTGTATAAACATCCAGTTCCTTGCCCTCATACGTAAACTTGGGCACCTGGGCCGGCCAGATCGGCGCGCCGAGTTCGGAAATCTGCCCCTGCGTCTTCAGTGAAGTGAAGATCATAAACAGGAAGGGGACCAGATAGATAGCCAGACAGACCACCGTGATACCGGTAACCAGCGCCACATTCAAGCGATACTTGACCTTACCAATCGTTGTTCTTTTCATGGATGCCGGGCCTCCTCATGAAGCATTATTATCATCCTAGGCGCTTTCTGATATCCTAGGCGCTTTCTGACGCGTAGTACACCCACTTCTTTGCCGTACCGAAGAGGATGATGGTAACAATCAGGATGACGACAAAGAGAGCCCAGGCCATCGTCGCGCCGTAGGACATGTTCTGATAGAGGAAGAATGTCTTATACAGGTAAAGGTTATAGAAATACGTCGCTCCACCTGGACGACCGGTGCCTTGATTGACCACCAGCGGCACCAGGAAGTACTGGAACAAACCCACCACGTTCAAAATCAAGTTGTAGAAAATCACCGGCGAGATCATCGGCCAGGTTACCTTCCAGAAGGTAGCCCAGCCACCCGCCCCATCCACTTTGGCCGCATCATAGAGTTCGGTGGGAACGTTTTGCAAGCCGGCCAGCATGATGAGCATGGCATTGCCAATGCCCCAAATGCCCATAATGACGTAGGTCGGATAGACCCAGAACACATCGTTGGCCCACTGCGGCAACGCCACCTTGGGTACGCCCAGAAGCATCAAAAAGCGGTTGATCCACCCCGTTTCCGGATTGAGCATACCGCCCCAGAGAAAGACGGAGGCTACAAACGGAATCACATACGGCATGTAAAACAGGGAACGGAAAAAGGCTTGTCCCTTCAAGTAGCGGCTATTCAACAATAATGCCAGCAGCAAAGGCAGGAAAATTCCTACTGGCAAGGCATACAGGCCAAAGATAATCGTTACCCACATGGCACCGGGTGGATCCATCTTCACCTGCGGCGCAAAAATCTGTCTGGTTTCTCCATTGACGACAACTGGCTGCGTCCAGTTGATGCGCACCCCAGGAACACGCCAGATATTCATATCCTGGAAAAGAGTCTTGTAGTTGCCCAGTCCTACAAAGCGCACCGGATTGAAAATGCCTTCCGTAATGCGCATGTCCAGGAACGTAAAGACAAAGGTAGCCAGCATCGGCAGGAAAGTGAAGGCCAGGAAGCCAATCAGCCAGGGGCTGATAAACGCCAGGCCCTGTTTCATCTCTCGCCGCTCTTTGACAGACAGCTTGCGTAAGGAGACCTTACGGAAACGGAACCTCAGTAGCTCTTCCATACCTCGTCAAGACTCCTTCCAGAGGAAAATTGAATAAAGCAAGGGTGGGCCAGCCACCAGAGCCAGCCCACCCCTCATGCTCAACGTATCTTACTTCTTGAAGATGACATCCAGATCCTGGCGGAGTTTCTCGATCTCCTGTGCGAGATCAATGGTGCCATCGTTCGCCATCAGGTCGCCGAAGGCGCCGATGCGGTTCCAGGCCTCGTTCAGGTTCGGCATCCAGCCCTCAGCGCTCGGCACGTCAGGATAGGCCAGGCCGTCCAGGAGCGGCTGCCAGGATTTGACGAACGGATAGTCCGCCGACTTGGCATCCAGGAACGGCTGCTGATCCTCCGCGCGCGCCGGCAGAGCGCCGTAGGTGGGCGCCAGTTTCTTCACCGCCGGGCCAACCAGGTAGGTCAGAACCTCAAAGGCTTCCTTCGGGTGCTGAGTGCCCTTCCAGATGCGGAAGGTATCGGCATCCACGCGGCCATGCACCTTGCCATCGTTCGGATTGGCAGGCAGAACGCCCAGCTGGAACTCGTTGCCGGCGTTCTTGAAATCAGCCAGACAGCAGGTGTACCAGAAGTGAGTCACCGCCATCGCCGCCTTACCGGCATTGAAGACATTGCCGGCGCCGAATTCAGGGCTGCCGGCCAGCGCGCCGTTGGCGATGAAGGGCTGATCGCCCCAGATGCCGTTGAAGTACCACGTCCAGGCCTGCTTGGCAGGCTCGGGGATGATGGCGTTGTGATCGGCATCGAAGAAGTCCGCCGCACCCGCACCCCAGAAGCCGGCCATGTGCATGGCATGCTGCCACTGCGGGACGTAACCAACCTGGACAATCGAGTTGCGGTCGAAGCCCGCTTCGGTAGCATTCTTGCCATTGGCATCCAGCGTGAGCAGGCGGGCAATTTCAGCCACAGTGTTCCAGTCCCACGGCTTCTCGGTGCCATCCGGCATGACGTACTTGTCGCCGTACTTGGCAGGCGGGTAGTTCAGGCCAGCCTCATCGAACATCTTCGGCACATAGTACACTGCCGCCGGGAAGACGGCGAAGGGCAGACCCAGCTGACCCTCGGTGGTCACCTGCGCCTTAACCAGACCCGGATCGAACTGACTGACATCATATCCGGTCTCCTGGATGAGCGGCGCCAGGTCGAGCCACTGGCCGTAGAAGAAGTTGGTGCCACCCCAACCCACCGGGCCGACAATGTCGGGACCGTTACCAGAAGCAATTTCGGTGGAAAGGGTATCGCGCGCCGAATCGTAGGGCACCACTTCCAGCACCAGTTCGATCTTGTCCTGCGAGGCGTTGAAGTCCTTCACCACCTCTTCCTGGACAGCGACCTGATCAGGGTTGGTGCCGGTGCCCAGACCGACGAACCAGCGAATCTGCACCTTTCCCGCTGCGGGCTGAGTTGGGGCCTCGGTCGGGGCCTGGGTCGGAGCCTCAGTCGCCGGAGCGGCCGTAGGGGTAGGGGTCGGTTTCGGCTGGCAGGCCGCGAGCAGCATGGAAGCCACTACCAGCACACCAGCAAGGACGAACAGTGTCTTTTTCATAGTACTTTCTTCTCCTCTTGAACTCGAACTGAACTAGAGTAGGAAACGAACGTTAAACAGTGAGCGTTTTTCAGCAAGTGGTTTCTCCCAAACAATCACCTCCTTTCGGCTTATTATTATATCCAACACGCGGAAAATTGCAAGTGTTTCGACCATTGAATCTCGGGAAATATGGCCTAACGGCCAACCAGCATCTGCGGATGATACGATTCTGACAAACCTTTGCGCAGGCTCTGCCCCGCGCAACCGCACGAACGACGCAGCACCAGATCGGTAGGCAGCAGCGTCTCCCGCTCAACGGCCTCGCCTCGAATCAGGTGCAATACCTGACGCGCCGCCACCCGCCCAACGGCCTCGGTGGGCGCGCGCACGGTCGTCAGCGGGGGCACCAGCGAGGCGGCAAAGTGTTGATCGTCGAAGCCCACCACCGCCACCTGCTCGGGCACGTTCACGCCCGCCCGATACAGCGCGCCCAGTACCGTCAGCGCCAAATCATCATCGCCCGCGACCACAGCATCGCAGTCCGAGAGGACGCGCGCCAGGAACGCTTCAATCGCCCGAGACGCCTGCTCGCGACGATAGTCCCCGCGCAAGACCAGAGCCGCGTCATACGGTAAACCATAACGACGCAATGCTTCGCGATACCCCGCCTCCCGCTGGAGGTCATCCTGGTGATAATCCGGCGCGTGAATGAAAGCGATACGCCGCCGGCCATGCGCTTCAATCAGATGCTCCGTCAACTGGCGCACGGCAGCGTGGTTCTCTACATTCACACAGGGAAACGATAGATCGCCCGGCGGCAGGCGATACAGCAGCACGCAGGGAAAGCCCACCGCATGCCACTCGATCAACTGCTCGTCATCAACCGTGTTGGCGAAGACCACCACACCGTCCGTATTATGCGGCCCAAAAGGCAGATTCCCGCGATCTTGCCCGGCTATACAGGTGGCCATCAACAAACGGTATTCTTGCTCCCGCAGTACTTCATCCATTCCTCGCAATAATGGGCCAAAAAACGCATAATTGAGCGGGGATGGTTCAATTTTCCATGGAAATATGTTGACACTTTTTGGCACCTTGAAAAATCAGGCTGGCTGGACAGCGGTAGCGGAGCGTACCAGTCGGTCCAGGACTTCCTCCAGGGAAGGAGCATCCGTCACTCCGGCCAGTTCCAGAGGGCTGTGCCCTGCCCGTTTGCCCCGCTCAAACGGGTGGTGATTCCAGAACAGTTGCAACAAGGGCAGCAGCCAGCGGCACATCCTGCGGTGAATCTGCAAGTATGGACGCAGCCAACTGTGCAACGATTCCACCAGACTGGAGGAACGGTGAAACAGACCCAAGATGTCCCAGAGCGCTCTCACGACAGCCTGAAGTTCCTGAGGGATGTCCGCAGTCACGTCCAGTTTCAATTCCTGTTGGTGATACCAGGCCCACAGGAGAAACATCTGGGTCTTCTGGTCTACTCCCTGGAGTACCGGCCGCAGCTGCTGTTCCAGCCATTCCAAAGGGGCGAGCAACTGGGGTATCTTCTCCTTCAAATCGTTCGCAAACGTCATGATCTGCGGGTGGCCGAGTTCCTTGAGTAATGCAATCGCTGTTTCCAATGTGGCTTGTGCCTCGGCTACCGGAACCAGGCGACCCGCCGGCGTGATCGGCTCCAGCGCCTGGCGGATTTCCCGTAAGAGCCATTCCCAGGCATCCAATACCGTGACGGCCTGGGCCTCCTGCATCTCAGCTTGGGACAACGACATTTGAACCCGAAGAGGACGGCCTCGCCTGCGCTTCTGCTGTTGGGCTTCCCGAACGGCCCGGCGCACTCGCTCGGCCGTCGCAATCGCCTTGTAGGCCTCTTTCTCCAGCCGTTGGGTGAGGCGACCGGCCTCTCGGAGCAGGTGGAAAAGGTCGGGGCGCAGCGGGATGACCAGTTGTGCTTCCCGAATGCCGGCAAGCAATCCCTTCCCGCCATCGTAGGCCAGGTCTTGGAAGCGGACACCCCGCTGCAACAGGTCCAGGTAGGTGACGCCCCAAGTGGTGCCATCCCGGGATTCGGCAGGCGCCAGGTGGACCACCAGGAAGGAGCGCCCATCTACCACCGTGAGGCACGGTTGTCGCCCCTGGAAAATCTCATCTGCCTCGCCCAGGATGGGTAAAGATACGCAGAGACTCTCGTTCTCGCTCTGTGCTTGCGCTCCTGCGGCGGTGAGCGTCTGGCTGATGTAGCCTACCGAGCGGGTGACACCCAGGAGCAGTTGCAGCCCCAGGCGGATGTCCCGCACGCTGCCTTTCAACAGCGGGAAGGTCACAATCGCCCGGTCTACCAGAGCCTTGTCCACGGTCAGCGTGGTGGTTTGGGCTGGCCGACCCGCCTTACGGGGCAGCAGGGCCTCGGTCAGGGCCTTGCGCGCCCGGTCACGGAGCTGATAGAGCCAGGTGCGCGAGATGCCATACAGACGAGCCAACTCCTTCCCCAGCCCCCATTGGCGATGTGGGAAGGGAAGGAGCATCTGCAGGGCAGCTTCGGCGCGTTGCTCGACGGTGAATTCGGGAACACGATACTTTGCCATTCCAACCTCCCATCAAAGGAAAATCGAATGGCTACTATCATCCCCGAATTAGCTACTTTTGTCAACTCTATGCAGTTGTTAAAGTGTCAACATATTCTGAACCATCCCATTGAGCGCATTGGAAATCACCCCTACGGTATAGGTTTTGTGCGTCGCCAGCGCCCGCGCCGCCAGGCGCGGGGAATATCCCAGTTCACGCATGGCCTGTTGAATACGCTGACCGGTCTCCGCCGCCACCGGCGCCGAACGGTTAAGGTAGCGACTGACCGTCGCCGCAGAAACCCTTGCCTGACGAGCAACGTCTCGGATCGTGGTCGCCTGAGAATGTTTGACCATGGACACGGTTGGCGCGCCTGTAATCGGTTACAGAAACCGGTTACATTATGACACATTCGCCATGCAAAGTCAAGCACCGCAACCTTAAAAAATTCGGGCCTGCTCTACGCACAGGCCCGTCTCCTTCGTCAGCGAGCAATTCCAGGCGACCGGAGAGGTCAACGCATCGTCAGCGGCAGCCAATCCTTAAAGGTCGCCAGATGCCCCCACAGGGCATTGTAGAACGTAACTCCCCACAGGACAGCCACCGCCAGCAGCGCCAGCGCGGCCAGACGGCGAAATATCGCCCGCGTTTGCAACAACCGCCAGGCAGGAGCCGCGAGAACGCCAATCAGGCCGGCCAGGATGAATCCCAGTCCCGATAGCAACGGCTCTTTCGTCAATCCCAGGGAAATGATGCGCGCTCCGCCAATGACCGCATACAGGCCAGCAAAGAAAGCATAAACAGTCACCGGGCGTAAATCCCAGCCCAGGCCCAACGCCACGCCAGCCGCCAGGAAGGCCAGACTGAACAACACGGTTGCCTCGCCGAAGACAATGTTGTAACTGCCCGGCAAAGGCCAGGTAAAGACCATACCCAGCCCGAGAATCAGGCCCAGCACCCCAACGGCGCCAAAGCCAGCCGCGTACGAGCGCGATTCTCCACGATCCAGACCGGCATAAAGATAGTGGGCCAGCAATCCCAGACCTGCCAGCAGGTCAAGCATAATGAGGGTAAGGTAATCAATGAACATGGTACTCTCCTTTACTAGATAATTTTGATTTTATTTGTAATATTATAACACAAAAGAAACGCTCGCGTTGCATGGCGTAATTACCTCGACAATGGTTAGATTGCCTGCCCCCTGTCATGGCGAGGCGGCGACAGGGCCACGCCGAGGCTCGCCCGAGTCGTCGCCGAAGCAATCCCCTCACGAGACAAGGTAAGCAGTCTCCCAGTTACCAGGGGATTGCTTCGGGCAAAGAGCGCCCTCGCCATGACAACGATGCCGAAGTATACCATTGTCGAGTTACCTGCCGTGATTGTATTGGAGGGCGAACCGTCAACGAATGCCTGACCACGAATATCCGCGCCGCATTCGTTGATTCATTTTCCCATTCTTCCCCCACAGGCTGGGAAGCCCGTCCTACAGTCGTCTGCGGTCCGTCGTCCGCCGTCTGCTTTCGTTTATTCGTTTCCTGTTCGTGGACAGTTTTCTCCGCGAATCGCATCCCCGATCTGGAAGTGGCAGGCAACGACCGAAAAAGGAGAACTTCGACGTTATCCTTTCTACGAGTCTCCACGCCATCCGCGCTTCCTGGGTTTCACGGTCGTTATTCCGGATGCGCCGCAAAACTGGGGCAGGTCGTTACCTTACGGCAATGTCGTCAGCACCGTCAGGTTCGCCGCGCCCATCTCGACGACAATTGTCAATCCCGGACCTTCTCCAGCCTGAGTGTATGTTTTCCCGCTCTGGGTCCAGCTCGGGGGCACATTGACATTCACCAGCCCTTCCGCCGTGATCTGCGCGGCCAGCCCGGCGGGGATGACCAGCGTCATGTTGCTCATCCCTGCCGCGAGGTGCACGCTGGCCGGACGGCGCAGTTTGCCGCCGAATTCGAAGATGTAATTGCCGGCCCCACCGTCAAATTCGAACAGGGAAAAATTAGCATTCGCCAGGCCTGTCAGAGTCACATTGGAGGCGCCGGTCTCGTAACGCAGCACGTTCATCTCCGCGAGATTCGGCTGCGAAAATCGTCCCTGAACGGTCGCCGCGCCATCGCGGATGGTCAAATTGGTCAAACGCAGAGCGCCAAATTCATATTCCGCTTCATAGGCGCCGGCCTCAATGGTCAGTTCCAGCGGCTGATCGCCTATCTGCAAATCCCATTCGTTGCGCAGATTCTGCCCCCAGCCTGAAGAAAAGCGCAGGTTACGCTTTTCCTGGCTCAGAAGCACCTCGGTCTCGCCTACCGTGATTTCGGGTTTAAATTGAGGCACATTATAGGTGGCCGTCCCATCCACCAGATTCTTTGCACCGGGGCGTAGGGCAAGGTGGCCGGCGCCAAATTGCAGTCTTAAGTGAACTTTCTCCGCCGACGGCGCCGGGACATGAATCTCATCGGTTACCAGCGGCCCCGGCGTGGCCACGGCCGGGAGATTTACCTGCACCTGACAGGCAAGAGTCAGCAAAACCAGAACCAACCAGCACGCGAAAATTCGACGCAACATGAGCCTCTCCTTTCAAACTGCCGGCAGAATATCTGCCTCCAGGCCAGCAGAGAGCCGGGGGCAGCAGAACATGCCTCGTGTGATAACATACGTTACAGGAAAGCGGCAGTCGCGAGGCCAGTTTCCCCGGTGTTCCTCATCAGACGTGTGAGAGAACGGAGAGCAAATCGGGAGTGGTTTCGAGAATCACGTCCGCCCCGCAGCGTTCCAGTTCCGCGCGCTCGCCAAAACCGCACAGCACCCCTGCGGTCTGCGCGCCGGCAGCCCTGCCAGCGCGAATATCCACCGTGGTATCGCCGATCATCAGGCAGGAGGCCGGCGATACTCCCATTTGCGCCGCAGCCCACAGGATAGGGTCCGGATAGGGTTTGGTGTGCTTACAGGTCGTCGCAGTTGCGACGCAGCGAAAAAAAGGCAGCAGGTCGAATTGGGCGAGGAACAGGCGCGTGGTACGCTCATCGCGCGCGCTGACCACCGCCAGCGGATAACGGGACGCCAGCGCGGCCAGCATTTCCCTTACCCCGTTGATGAGCAAGAACTGCTTTGGCTTCTTCGAGAAACGCGCCAGCCAGTCCGCCAGGGCAAAGAGTTCATCATCCAGGCCAAGATGATCCGGCAGGCCGATCAGGAAATTCGCCGGCGCCTCGCTGACCATGATCAGCCGCCGCGCCAGTCGAAGCGGATCCCGGCGGGGAAAGAGGAAACGCACGTGCTCCAGCCAGCGAGCCAGCCGGGCAACGAGCAGATCATCGGTATCGCTCAAGGTACCATCTACGTCGAAGCACAATGCCTGAATGCGTGCCACATCGAGTACCATGTTCTCACCCGAAGCAACGGAGATTTATGGCAAATACAGGTAACTACCTGCCCAGCCGCGTCATGGCGAGCCGCCGAAGGCGGCGAAGCAATCTCAAGTTCCCCCGAAGCAATAAGAACATTCGTGAGACTTGCGAAGAGATTGCTTCGGCGGCGCCTCGGCGTGGCCCTGTTGCTGCCTCGCAATGACAGGGGGCAGGTAATTGCAAGGTAACTGTTCAACCCTGTCTTGAAATCGTTGCGCCTGTCATGGCGAGGAGCGTTCTTTGCGACGAAGCAATCCCCAATTGGTCCATTTAGCCTGATAAAAGGGAGATTGCTTCGCCAGAAAACGGCTTGCAATGGCATGGCTGAGTAGCTCGACAATGTTATATTTCGGCATCGTTGTCATTGCGAGGGCGTTCTCTGCCCGAAGCAATCCCCTGGTAATTGGGAGACTGCTTACCTTGAGGCTCGCAAGGAGATT
>Ga0078972_1015572_pt1 | contig 11595 bp, 14 predicted proteins | sample YelNatPaOPGAMG01_FD_67568 | JGI IMG/M metagenome (GOLD analysis project Ga0078972, IMG submission 67568) | Hot spring thermophilic microbial communities from Obsidian Pool, Yellowstone National Park, USA - OP-RAMG-01 (SPADES assembly) (version 2) | ecosystem: Environmental > Aquatic > Thermal...
GGGCTGCGTTAAAGCCGACGATAGAAGGGGGTGGGCATATTGATATGATATCCACTGCTAATAGAGGTAGTTTCATGTATCGCTTGCTTTATGAGGAGAACGTGGGATAATGAGTGATACAACTAATGATGTAACTAGTGGGAACCTGACAGGGGTAACCGAACGAGAGCACAATGGAATTAGGATTGTAAGAATTCATTACACTGCCGATGCTAAGAAGCGGTCGGATGAGTGGAAGGAGCAAGCCAAGCTAGGGCTTTCCCAGCGGGATTGGAATAGGGAGTATGAGATAGACTGGACTTCAAGCTATGGGTTGGGAGTATTCTCAGGTGATTTTTCTTATGAGCAGCATGTTATAAAGGCTTCTAATATCGTGATACCTTCTAGCGCTATAATATATAGAGCGTGGGATTTCGGGCTTACCCCCGCTTGCGTATGGTGGTTTGTAACAACGGATGGCAGAGCTATAGTGATAGATGAGTTAGCAACGTGGGATGGTAAATCAGAGATTACTACAACAAGTATTGACAAATTCGCTGAAGATGTGATAAGAATATCAACGACGAAGTATGGGAAGTTCACGTTCGCAGACCACGCAGACCCAGCAGGGTGGCAGCGGAGTCAGGTAGATAAGCGGTCGTGTATAGATGTGTTGGCTGGGTTCGGAATATACCCAGCTCCAGGTGTTGTATCTTTTGAGTCCCGCAGGGTAACGGTGGCTAGGTTGCTTACGACGATTAGGAATGGAGCGCCTATGTTGCAATTTATGCCGAATTGCACTATGATAATAGAAGGGTTCAATGGTGCGTATCAGTTTGCAGAGATAGGCAGAACTGGGATGTTTAAGAACATCCCAGAGAAGAACGCATGGAGCCACCCAGTTGATGCATTGACGTATGGATTGAGTGGGATATTCAGTATGGGAACAGATAAACGTAGGTATAGCCATGATGAGGTCAAATCTAAGGGCAGACCGATGGGAGATAAAATAACGGGGTATTAGTATGAAACGGGGTTGGCAACTAAGTAAACATGGATACCATATACACTGTTTTCCTAAGAGTCCGATTGGAGATGACTATGGGAAGTTCCTTAACTATGACTATGTGTTGCTTCCTGAGGCGATGGTGCTAGACCATAGCGATTGGTGGAGCAAGTGGAGCGTAGCTAAGTTGAGAAATGATGGGTTTAGGGGTAAGATATATGCTAGGTATGATTTGAATTGCAAGCGAGATAATACGAATGATGAAACCGATGGCGCTAGCAATCCCTGTTCATGGGATTATTGCTCACCACTTAAAACAAAGAACGGTGTTAATATACATACAGAAGACCCGCATGTGATATTGTTAGATGTAGGGTCGGCAGGGTACAAGGAACACTATCTCCAAAATCTCCTCACTCACTTAAATTGGTACGTCTATCAAGGCATTGACGGGATAGTGTTCGATATGTGGGATGCCGACCCTACCCGTTTTCTAACATGGATGGGATTAACATGGGATGATGTGCAGCAGTATTCTTCAGCATCATTATTCTTTATCGCATGGATAGGATTTATCCAATACTTGATAAATGGGATTAGGGCTGCAAAACCCGATTTGGAAATAGTTGGAAACAATTGTGGTAGATATGGTGAGACTTCTGCTGCGTCTGTACTACATAGAGATTTGGTTGATGCAGTTATCTATGAAAATTTTCTTTATCGGTTTTCAACTGAAACTGAGCATGGGTATAGAAGTAAAAACGATGTGATGATTGAGATGATGCAACTTCAGCGAGACCCTAAGCCAGTATGGGTTACAGAGGAAGGGTTGAAGGCTGGGGAATCATTTCTAGAAACTGGAAGAATAGCTTCGCTTGCTGCATACTATATTGCGCTGCCGTACTCGTGGAATACTAGGCGAAAACGAGCGTTTAGCTATTATGGTGAAGGAGATAGCAGTGTGGTCTATGATGATTGGTGGGATATTTATTTGGGCGACCCTTCTTCACCGCCATTGAAGAATACTAAGTTATGTGCATGGTATCGGGTTTTCAACGGTGGTAGGGTATATCTTAATTGGGATGATGTAGCAGTCAGTTGGAACTTGCCAACAAAAAATATTTTAGATATAAAAACGATGGAAAGACCCGATAATATGGATAAGCGTAGAGTGTTTACATTGCCGCCTAAAACTGGGGCAATTTTGATATACGAATGAATGGAGTGAATTGTATGGCAAGACGCAAAGCGACGAGTTCAAGTGGCACTTATAAAGGTAAGAGCTTGGCTCCTGGTGGTGGCGGAAGGTTCGCCCAGCTTGTTGACAAGCTCAGGGCGCAGGGCAAGAGTTTAGCTTCTGCTAAGCGTATCGCTGCATGGGTTGGCAGACGCAAGTATGGTGCTAAGCAGATGACGGCTTGGAGTGTTGCTGGGAAAAAGCGAAGGAGATGAAAGATGGAAATAACTAGATTGAAACTCAAGCCTAGTGAACGGCAACGGCTTGAACAGATGATTTCGTCTAAAATAATGGAATCCCGAAGGGGAATGGAGAAGCTCTTTCGGCGGATGAAGGAATGGGATAGGTTCTATAAGCATAATATCCCGCCTAAGAACTCCCCCTGGATAGGCTGCTCTAATGTAAATGTTCCGCTTACCCAATGGGTAGTAGATACATATCAAGCTCATATAGCAGATGCAATTCTATCAACAAAACCGATGGTGCGGGTATTGCCACCTACTTGGATGACGGATGAAGATGCCAAAGAACGAGCATATAGGGTGGAGCAGCTTTTGGAGTTTATGCTCAGGGAGGTTATGCATGTTGATACTGAGTTTATTCAGTTTATCAATATATCCCTGAGAAATCCAGTAGGACTAACAAAACTTGCCTGGCGTGAAGATTACCGCAAAGTTAGGTTCTATGCAGAGCCAGACTCAGATGAAACAGAAGTTGTAGAGATGTTTGCGCCTAAGTATATCGGTGCGAAACTTGAGATTGTTGACTTGAGGAACTTTGTAGTATATCCGCTTACTGCTAGGACTATTGACGAGGCATATCTCGTTGGCGATAGGTATCGCATACATATTGATGAGATGCGGGCTAGGATAAAGAGTGGGTATTATGATAAAGAAGCAGAAGAACTGCTTGATATCCCTTCCAATGAACTTAATTCGCCATACGATTTACATGATGAGGAGCAGCTCGACTTTGCTGGGATTGAGAAGTTAGATTATGATGAATATTGGCTATGGGAAGTAATAATCCCGTATGACCCTAATGGTGATGGGGTGCAAGAAGATTGCGTGTTTACGATTGAGGCTTCAACATGGAAAATAATTAGAGCTACCACCTATCCGTATTTTCATGGCAGGCGATACTACCTGCAAGCGAATTTGTTCCCGTATCCAGAATCATTCTTTGGTGGATGCATACCCCAGATACTTGAACACATGCAGCGGGAAATTAACACTATCCACAACCAACGAACCGATGCTGCAAGTCTAGCAATCTCCCCGCCATTCGTTAGACGGATAGGTTCATCTATGGGAACAGAAGCGATAGAGTGGAGACCTGGTGCAGTTATAGATGTTACGCAAGTAGATGATATTAAGCAGATTGTAGTCAGCCCGATGATACCTGGCATGGAGATAGAACAGATGGATAGAGACTATGCTGAGCGGGCTAGTGCCGTTAATGATATTGCGTTGGGTAGGACAGTGCAGGGCGACAAGACCTTTGGAGAGGTAGCGCTTGCAGCCCAGAAGTCAGGGGCTAGACTTGATGAGATAGTAAGAAGGATGCAGTTAGCTACTGCCGAGATGGCACGTCAATTAGTAGGTTCCTATGGCTTGCTCTATCAGTTCTTAGGCAGCCGTGATTTGGAACGGTTTGGATTGACAAGAAGCGACTTAACCATAGATTGGCAATTTATACCGACGGGGAATGTAGGTGCAGCAGATAAGGCGCAACAGCGAGAGACTGCGGCGTTCCTTTATAACGTGTTGATACAGAACCCGTTAGTAGGACAAGACCCACTGAGATTGTATCATTTGACTTCTGAACTATTACAATCACTTGACAAATATGATATAGAATCATATATTGGTAGTAAAGAAGAGTTGGTGCGACAAATGCAACAGCAGCAAGCTATGACGGAACAGCAAGCTGCATTAGAGCAACAGGCTGCGATGGGGCAACAGGTGGCAGGTCAACCAATGCAATTGCAACAGCCGCAACAGCCGCAACAGCCGATGAGCCCAGAGAGCGGAGCTGGCTATGGCTATAAGTGAGAAATGGGAAGTTTTAGTAACCCATTGGGATTTGGTAGAACAGGCGGTAGAAGAAGAAATAAATAGGGAGTATATACGCCTAGCGAATACGGGAACAACCCATTCATTAGACGAAGTCAGATTAATACAAGGGAGAATTGATGGATTGAGATGGATGCTTGGATTACCATATAGGAAACTAAGTAAAGGAAAGGAGGGTAAGTAAATGCCCGATTATGAGGATGAAAATGTAAATGAGGAACCTGTGTTTGAGGATTATGAGTCTGAGGAACCAGAGCAAGACAATCTAATAGCTGGGAAATTTAGAAGTGTGGATGAGTTGGCTAGGGCTTATGAAGAAGCCCAGCGCAAGCTACATGAGACTTCTCAGGAAGCAGCGGAGTTGAAAAGAATGTTTGAAGAGCGAGAAACCCAGAATGATTACAACAATGTTGCCCCACCTCCCACTGCAACAGAAGATGATAGCGGGATTTGGGAGCAGGCTATCTATGACCCTAAAGTATTGAGGGAAGCGATAGCTAGGCAGTATTATGAGATTAAGATGAGTGAGGCGAAAGTAAATGCTGCTATCAAGAAGACTGTGGCAGCAAAGAAATCCGACCCTCACTTCAATAAGGTTGGTGATACATTTGCCGCCAAACTTGAGGAACTTGTCCCGTTCTTTATGACGAATGCGGATGAGCGGGTTGTCCAACAGGTAGCTGATGATATATGGAAACAGGCAGTTGGCGATTATTATATCAGCAATCCACTTAATAACGCTCCGTCGCCGACTCGTAAAAAGGAGATAGAGAAGTTAGGCGTGGAACGACCGACAATATCTACTGAAGAGCCTGAAGTCCCGCTTTCGCCTAAAGAAAAGGCGGCATTGCAGGCATTAGGTTTGGATAATAAAGCGGTAAGCAGAGCAGTAAAACGAGCATTCAAGGAGGAAGAATGATATGGCGAATAAGAAAGAAAAATATACTATAGATGATGGTGCTAATTTGAATAATGATAGCCCGAAGGTTGATGTGCGGGAGCGCACGCCTCGAATGGTGGCTCCAGCCGATAATGCCGAGCCTGTGGACGCAAATGCCCATACTCGTTGGGTAAGAGAAGACCCTAGACGGATTAGAGAAATGGAGCTTAAGGGTTATCAGATAGCGAAAGAAGAGGACGTTAAGCCTAATCATGATGGTAAAAAATTTGAAGATGGTGCTATTCATAAGGGTGATTTGATATTGATGATAACGTCTAGAGAAGGTGTAGAAGAGCGTGAGAAGGCTCGGATAAACGAGCTAAAGGCTATGGAGCGTGGAAGTCGTCCTGATGAAGAAGCTCTCTATGCTGATAAAGAAGAAAATTATAGAATTCATAGGGGTAAAAAGTATTTTATACCCTAAAGAAATATGCTATAATTGGCAATAATATACAATAGAATATGTGGGAAAGGCGTTTATTTCTGAACGGAATAACCGCACTTTATCACAAAGGCTCCTAGTATGCGAATGAAACAACCGCAGGTAGGGCGGCTTCTAGCATACGAATGGAATAACCTCACTGTGCGTAAAACGGCTCCTCACTTACGCAGCGCTTCCCAATCTCAATACAACTAAAAAAATAAAAGGGGGTAGTTTAAATGGCTATCACAAAGAAAGGCTATTTTCTGGCTGGTACCATAAACGGTGTTGTCCCTTCTATACGAAATTACAGATTGTTGGCTGTAACTACTGCTACTGTATATGAGGGTACGCCGTTGACTACTAGCACTGTGAACGGCAGGTTTAAAGCTGTTACACAGTCAACGGACGCTGTTTATGGTGTGCTGGGTTGCACGGTTACGCCGCAGACTTATTCATCCACTGCAGAATATCCCGTGTACCTAGCTGATGATGTTAATGTATTTTTGGTAGAGAGCAGCGAATCAACTACGCCGTCGGCTCAGATTGGTCAACCTGCTTCTATCGTTATTTCAACAACTAGCGATTTCACTATTACGTTTACAGTTCCAACTACCGCATGTATGCGGGTAGTTGATACAACTGAAACGGCAGTAGACACCGCTAAGACTGGTGCTAAGTATGTAGTTAAATTCACTAGCGGTAAGTTTGGTGGATAAGGGGGTGAGTTAAATGGCAATGACCAGAAGTCAATTTACATCGCTGTTGGTTGAAGGACTTCGCGAAGTATTCTTCAACACTTATAAAGAACCTAACTTGATTTACCAGAAGATATTTGATGTTCAGAAGAGCAACAAGTATCAGGAGGTCAGGTTGGGTGTAGCTGGTCTCGGGATGCTTGCCCCTAAGGGTGAAGCCGAGCCGATAGTCTATGAGGACGCTACTCAGGGCTATACTGCAACCTTCACGCACAATGCGTTTGCGAAGGGGATACAAATTAGCCGTGAGCTCATAGATGATGAACTGTATGGTGTAATGAAGCAGATGACTAAAGCACTTGCAAGAGCTGGAGAACGCAGAGTTGAGTATGACCATGCGTCTATATTCAACAATGCCACTTCTACTGCTTATACGGGTGCTGATGGACTTCCGCTTCTTTCGGCTTCGCACACCTATGCTGCGTTGCCTGGTGAGACTTGGAGCAACACTTCGGCTTCTACCGACCTGTCGTTAACCGCATTGTCTCAGGCGTTTAATGCCATGCGTAGGTATAGAGACGATAAGGGACAGATTATCATGCTTACACCGAGAACGCTCCTTATCCCACCTGAGTTGGAGATGACCGCCTATGAGATACTCAACTCCGTAGGTAAGCCATATACAGCGGATAATGAGGTGAACTTCTTCAAAGGCAAGCTAGATGTAGTGGTGTGGAATTATCTTACCGACACCAACGCTTGGTTTGTTCTTTGCGATAAATCCGAGATAGCGCCCGTATCCTTCCAGAGAATACCGATGGAGTTTGACAGGGACACCGACTTTGAGACGGATGTTCTGAGAATTAAGGCTTATACTCGATATTCGCTTGGTTGGGATGATGCACGCTTCATCTACGGTTCGATGGGTTCATCGTAGGGGGTGAGTTAGATGGGATATACGCATCATGACTCAGTATCAGCAACGACGGTATCAGCAACGACCGTAACAGCTCCAGCTGTGTCGGCAACGACTGTGTCGGCAACAAAAGCCAATATTAGTGGCAATATAGCTGTAACATCGGCGTATGCTGGGACGGCTACTATAACCACCACTACAGGAGTAAGCGTTACTATCAGTGGTATCACTACTGGTGATGTAGCAATAGCAACTGCTGTGGGTGGTGGGTATGCGATAACTGCCACAGCTGTGATTACCGCCAACACGCTTACATTAAAGGCGTACGATCCTGTAGGTTCAGCGACCACTGGTTCAGTGAACTATCTAGTTATTAAGAAGAGCTAGATGGATAAGAATGGGGCGGGAACTCCCGCCCCTATTTCTAAAAACTAAAGAAAGTCGAAGGGGGTAGTTATGAAGCTATCGCTTTGTTGTATTGTAAAAAACGAAGAAGCATGCATTGAACGAATGTTGCTTTCAGTAGAAGAGCTAGTGGATGAGATTGTAGTCTATGATACTGGCAGTACCGACAATACTATAGAGATTGCTAAAAAATTTACTGACAAGGTTATTCAAGGCGTCAAGGATGACAGCTGGGCTGTGATGCGGAATGAGGCTTTGAAACATGTAACTGGAGATGTTGTTCTTTGGCTTGATGGTGATGAGGAATTAGTTTATTGGGATTTAGATAAAGCAAGGAGGGAGATTGAAAAAGGATTTGCCGAAGGTGCTAGGATGGCAATGACACGGTGGCTTTCGGTGGATGAAAAGGGTAACCCAGATATACAAACTTGGGTGGCAAGGCTGCATGCTAATGTTCCCGAAATAAGATGGGAAAGACCACATCACGAGGTAATCGTTGATACAGCCTATACCAATCCACCGAGATTTATGATGAAAAAGAGTTTCATACTCCATGACCCATCCGTTAAAGGCACTGAGTTTCTAGAAGACCATAGGCAATGGACAATTGAAAGAACTGGCGAAATTTACGGAGCTGAGCTCGAAAAAGATAGTAGCGATATAAGAGCTATTAGCTATCTAATGGGCTACTACTTTGATACAAAGAACTATGACAAAGCCATTGAGATGAGCGTTAAACTTGCTAGATTGTCCAACAGTATGGACGAGATTGGGCATGCGCTTTATATCAGAGCATTGTCTTATTTGCTATCAGGTAGACTAAAGAAGGCAAGAGAAACTGCCTACGAGCTGCTGAAGAAAGATTGGCGTAGGTCAGAAGCGTTACTTATCTTAGGAGATTGCGCTTATAACGAAGGAAACTATATGGAGGCTCAGCATTGGCATAATTTGATGTGTGCTGCAGAACCTCCGATAACATCGCAGGTGGTTAATCTAAGGTATTTTACCTGGATGCCGTATGTTGCACTATTCAAGGATTTGGTGGCGCAGCACACTGAAGAGGAAACAATGGCTGCAATGTCGGTTGCCGCAAAAGCGTTGTCGCTTTTTAGAGATGCAATACCTGAACATTTTGCGAATGAGATGATAATGTACGTAAAGACTAGAGTAATGTTTCCAGGAGAGTCGTGGGCGTTTTTGATAGAACGAGCCAAAGACTATTGGGCTAAACCTATCATGGATGAGCTTGAGAAAGAAGAGAAGATGGTCTATCCTGCGATTGTACCGTTGGATGTGCCGAGTACCTGTGCAGGGGTTGACTCAATTTGGTGTGAGGGCTGCGGAGAACTGGCGCAGATTGCAACAACTGATTTTGGGGATAGACGGATAATCATCCATGTGCTTGGTGAAGAATGGGAAACAGAGTACATTGACAAGATAAATTGGGACGTGGTTACGGATGTTATTTTCCCTAACAAGAAGATATATGATACCTTTGTGAAGAAAGTTCCGAGCCTGACAGAGAAAACGAAACTATTTATTATATCACCGCTTTCAAATAAATATGTTGAGCGGGTGATGCGAATAATCAAGAGACCAAAGGTAACAGTAGTTGTGAATGAAGATATATCTCCTGATGTTGCGGGAAAGATAGCGGGTAAGATGTCAGCGCTGGGTTATAACATCCTAGATGTAACTGATATGTCCGATGCTGTGATGATGGTTGGAGATGTTAGTGGTATTTACCTAGATGGTAAAAAAGCCGCTAAATGCGATGAAACGTTAGCAGAGGTAAGCCATTCTGATGTGTTTGAAAATATCCTAAAGGAGCTAGGGCTATGAGATTTGAAAATGGTAAGGCGGTATGTGATAGATGCGGGTTTGATTATGACCCAGCTGAGTTGACAATACAAAGCGGCTATTGGGTTTGCCCTAATTGCTACGATACGGATGATGTAAGGTGGGATATAAATGGGACTGAGTTGGCAAGATATAGGCAGAATAACGAGGCAATACCTGAATGAGATAAGCACGGATTATGTAACTGATGAAGTGCTGATAGATGCTATTAACTCTGCGATTGAGCAGGTTAATGCTGATACAGAGATAAATTGTCAGTCGGTTACAATCACGCTAGAAAGCGGCGTTGGTGAATATACACTTAACAATAGCATACTCAACATTTACCGTGCTACCTATCTTACGGCTGATAGTGTTTACAAATTAAAACCAATCTCAATCCCCGAACTGGATAGAGACTTTGCAGGTTGGGAAAGTTACATATCCGATGCTCCAACCTATGTTTATGCGCAAGGCAATATTTTGGGTCTGTTCCCTATACCTGGCGAATGGACTACCTTTGCAATTAATACTAGTTATGAAATCAACGATTTATTTATCCCGCCCACACCCAATGGCTATATTTACCGAGTTACTGCCGCTGGCACGTCTGGTTCTGAGATACCTTCCTTTCCTACCTCCTTCGACGAGACCAATACCAGCGGCAGTATCACTTTTAAATGCGATAGAGAAGACCATATTCACTTGTTAGCTTGTATTAGTCCTGACCCGATAACAGCGTTAACAAGTGATGAGCCTGAATGGTGTCCCAACAGGTTCAGACAAACTATCGCAAAGGCTGCGGCGTTAGCGGTTGCGAGTGGTTGGGATATTAGCGGGCAAGTTTCGCCTATCCGTATACAAACTCTAATGGCTAGTTATACTAAAGATGTTGGGCAGATGGCAATATTATCTAGAAGTAGAATATCGCCGAGACAATCAAGTGTGTTACCTAATGGATATAGAACATTTACAAGGAGGGTATGAAAATGTTTGTAAAACTGTTTTCGAAATTTGTCAAACCAGATACCAATGAAGAGATTGATGTAGTGGATACTACTACGCAGGGACTTAAAACTACTCCAGTAGATAATTTGGTTCCCCTATTGTATGAAACTAGTTCGAGTATATCTCTCCCAACCACTAATATCGCTTTTATGTTGACAAGGGGGAAGCGGAATATAACGCTATTGGTATGGGCAAAGTCGGCAAGTGGAACGGGCAGTATAACAATAACACCATATTATAACGATATTGCTGAATGGAGTTCTAATGAAACCGCAGCAATTGCTGCCTCTAGCGGCACTACGCTTTCACTTCCAGATACCAGTAACTATTATTCGACCGTGATACCAATAACAGTATATGCTCCGTATATGAGTGTCAAGATTACTGGAACTGGCGTAAGTTCTGTATATATCCGTGTAGTCGCTTACGCATTTTAAGGGGTGATACAAATGAAACCCGTATTGGTTTTGTTAGAAAAAAGTGCTGATGCTTCGGAATATGCTCCGTTTAGGGAGATGCAATTGCTATATGGGTTAGTCCCTGTAGAAGTTCAGGTAGTAAAAGATGGTTTTACCTTCCAACGGGAAGGCGATAAGTATTCAATGGTAATAGTACCTACTTGCAAGATGTTGACTACGCAACTCCCTTCGGGTGCTAAAATTAGAGATATATTAGCAACATGGCTTGATGGCAGTATCCCTGCGTTTGTAGCTAATGCGATTAACGCTGAAGATTTCACTACTACAGATGGGAAGCAATATACGGCTGGAGTTACTAATAGAACGGCTTTTGATACAAGTACTTGGGGGATTGGTGAGTTATATGATATTAATGAGAATAGGATAGGCAGTGATGGGCAACTACCCTTTTATGCTACTACTGCCCATGCTGGTTACTATCGCAATTCTTACGATTGTAAACCACTTTTGCAATATGAGGGAAATTATACAATAGCATGGGCGTGGACTGGCGGTAAGTATCCTGTTGTATATTTCTCGGCTAGGATGGGATTTACGCCGTTTCTACTCTATGCTATGAAACTAGCTAACTTACCTATCTCCATACCAGTAG
>Ga0078972_1015573_pt1 | contig 11595 bp, 4 predicted proteins | sample YelNatPaOPGAMG01_FD_67568 | JGI IMG/M metagenome (GOLD analysis project Ga0078972, IMG submission 67568) | Hot spring thermophilic microbial communities from Obsidian Pool, Yellowstone National Park, USA - OP-RAMG-01 (SPADES assembly) (version 2) | ecosystem: Environmental > Aquatic > Thermal...
CACACGCTCCTCCCAGCTCCCCTCTCCCTGTAAGGGGGAGAGGGGTGGCGAAGCCGGGGTGAGGGGAACCACGAGCCTTGCCTATTCGCCTTCTCCATCATACAAGGGGCAGGGGTGAGGGCAACTGCTCCCACGAGCCCTCCCTGACCGCCTCTTCCATCACACAGGGCGCATAGGCAAACAGCGAAGCGCAGAGACCCGCCAGAAGGTGGCGCCGGAGCAGCCAGCCCACGCGGTCTGCATCACCCCCCTCCGTAAGCCCCCACTGCCGACAGGAGGACTCCCCGCCTATCCGTGGAAGAAGCAGGCTGAGGTCAACCATAGCGCGGCCTCTGCCTCTGGCCTCTTGCTAGGCACACAATCACACGCTGGGCGCCCAAGTGGCGTTTCAGAAGAACCGGCGCGCCCCGGGGGAGGGTCAATATGGGTCGCAAAGGCTTCACCCTTATCGAGTTGCTGGTGGTCATCGCCATCATCGCGATCCTGGCAGCCATCCTGTTCCCCGTCTTTGCCTCAGCACGCGAGAAGGCCCGCACTACCACGTGCCAGTCCAACCTCAGGCAGATCCTGCAGGGCATGAAGATGTACTCCTCCACCTACGACGAGTACGAATGCCCTCCGTTCAAGTACGTGGCCAACCGCACTTACCTCTACTGGTGGCAAGATCTGCTTCAGCCTTACTACAAGACCTACGACACGTTCATCTGCCCAAGCGATCAGGAGCCGTTCGTCTGGAACAGCCTGCGACCTAAGGGTTACAAGCCACTGGTCGGTAGCTACGGCATCAACACCATCGAGTTCTGGACGGTCACCAAGGAGTGGACCGGCAAGACGCTGCTGCACCACGGCTACCGCGACCCCACCTACGGCAGTGGGGGCACGCAGGACAGCGGCGACGACGTAGGTGCCAGCGTCTCCGAAAGCGATGTGAAGGATCCCGCCAACTGCATCTGGGTGTGCGATTCTTCCTTCATCGAGATATACGACGAACGCTGGGTGGATTACGCCAATAAGACCGGACGCACACGCTCCGACTACGGCGTGGAGGGCCGCCACAATAAGGGGTTCAACGCCCTGTTCGGGGATGGCCACGTGAAGTGGATCAAGTACGGCTCGTCGCAGCCACACCAGTGGTCGATACAAGACGACGCCAACGTCCCTGGCGGTATGCGCAAGTAGCGTTGGGAGGTGCGCGACCTCGCAGGGGAGGGCGGCACGAGCGTATGATGCGTCCGGGGCCGCCCCCTTGGACTACTGGCCTCCTTGCAGCGCCCGGAAGGATGCGCCCCCGCCCCGGCCTTGCAGGCGGGCCCCGCCCTCGCCTCGAATGAGCAGAAGGGAGCGGGCTGAAACGACGTCTCCCCAGAAAGGAGCTATCTCATGCCTCTGCCTCCGGTGGGCGCCCAACTCATCGTATTCGGGCGCCACGACGACATCAACAAGAACCCCGATGGCATTCTAGACACACTCCGCAACGCTGGCTACGACGGCGTGGAGGGCGGAGCCAAAGACGCGGAGATGTACCGGCGCAAGCTCGACGAGCGGGGCCTCAGGTACGCCGCGTCGCACACGGGCCTACGCGCCCTCCAAGACCCGAAACCGCTCATCGAGTACCTGAAGGTGGTTGGGGGCTCCGATGTGTGCAACTCGGGCCTGTTCACCTGGGAGGGCCGGAGCTTGCAGGACTACAAGGACGCCATCGTTGCGCTGAACGAGGCCGGCCGCAAGCTGCGCGACGAAGGCATCCACCTCCACTACCACAACCACGACTTCGAGTTCCATAAGGTGGATGGCGACAAGCGCGGCATCGACCTGCTGCTGGATGGCCTCGACTTCGACGTGGTCGACCTGTGCGTAGACGTGGCTTGGGTGATGCGCGGCGGCGATGATCCAGCGTCTTTCCTCCAGAAGCATAAGGACCGCATCGGCTACCTGCACCTGAAAGACCACGATGGCGAAGACTGGGCAGAGCTCGGTAGGGGCAAGGTGGACTTTCATGCGATCATGAGGATCCTTCCGGAGATGACCGGCGTCCGCTGGGCCGTCATCGAGCAGGACACCTCCAAGCTGAACCCGCATGAGAGCGTCACCATCAGTCGCCGCTATCTGCGAGACACCTTCGGGTATTGAGCCCACCAAGTCTCCGGCCACGCCGCGGTGTGCGAGGTGGCGTGGCCGGCCCCCCTCACTTGGCGCCCTCCTCATTGACTAGCCAGCGCGCCCGCGGTCCAGCCGGAAGGAACCTGGCTTGCCCGCCGCGCAATAGAGTCCACGGCCGGCGGACGCCCGCCCATTGATGAGCCGTTTCCGCCCGCCCCCGCTAACCTTAGGAGGCCAACCAAGAATGCCCAACAACTCTCAGGCAGCTAACGACTGGGAGAACCCCGCTGTCCTGTCACGCAACCGCGAGCCCGCTCACGCCGCTTCCATCCCATACCAAGATGCCCAGAGCGCCCTGACCGGCGACAGAGGCGAGTCGGACCGCTTCCGGCTGCTTAGCGGAGTGTGGCGGTTCTGTTACCTTCCCCACCCCGATTCCGTTCCCAGCAGCTTCTCTGGAGAGGAGTACGCGGACGACGATTGGGACTCCATCCCCGTGCCCAGCAACTGGCAGATGCACGGCTACGGAGCGCCCAACTACACCAACGTCGCCTACCCGTACCCCGTCGATCCGCCTCGGGTGCCAAAGAACAACCCCGTCGGCCTCTACAGGCGCCGTTTCGCCATCCCCGAGACGTGGTCTGGCAAGCGCGTGTGGTTGGTTTTCGAAGGCGTCGACTCGGCCTTCTACGTGTGGGTCAACGGCCAGATGGTCGGCTATAGCCAGGGCAGCCACTTGCCCTCAGAGTTCGACGTGACCCGCTTCGTCCGCCAGGGTGAGAATCTTATCGCGGTCCAGGTGTTCCAATGGTCCGACGGCAGCTACCTTGAGGACCAGGATATGTGGCGCCTCAGCGGCATCTTCCGCGACGTCTACCTTCTGGCCACCCCGCAAGTCAGCATTGGGGACTTTCACGTAACCACCGACCTGGACGCCCAATACCAGGACGCCACCCTAGGCCTGGCGGTGACCGTGCGCAACCGAGGAGAGACGCCGTGTGCGAGCTGTACCGTATTCGCCAAGCTGATCGATGCCTCCGGCGCCGCCGTGCTGGATTCGCCAGTCGCCGGCGACATCTCCCTCAACCCAGGCGGTACCGCAACGGTTAGCGCCGCCTATCCCGTTGCGAACCCCCACAAGTGGACCGCGGAGACCCCCTATCTGTACACCCTCCTCATAGCCCTGGCCGATGCCGACGCAAAGGTGCTGGAGGTGCACCGGTGTCAGGTGGGCTTCCGCAAAATAGAGGTGAAAGATCAGCAGGTGCTGCTCAACGGCCGCCCCATCCTCTTCCGAGGCGTCAACCGCCACGAAACGGACCCTGACTTGGGCCACGTGGTAACCATCGATTCGATGGTGCGCGACATCGTGCTGATGAAGCAGCACAACATCAACGCCGTCCGCACATCCCACTACACTGATGACACCCGTTGGCTGGACCTCTGCGACCGCTACGGCCTCTACGTGGTGGATGAAGCCGATCTGGAGACGCACGGCTTCGGCCTGACCGGCGATACCAGCCAGATCTCCAAAGACCCCGCGTGGCGCGAGGCCTACCTAGACCGCGCAGAACGCATGGTGCAGCGAGACAAGAACCACCCATCCATCATCATGTGGTCGCTCGGCAACGAGTCCGGCTACGGCCCCAACCACGACGCCATGGCGGAGCGGATTCGGCAAGTGGATCCCTCGCGCCTGATCCACTACGAAGGGGCCGGCGAGTCCCCTGTGATGGATGTGGTCAGCGTGATGTACCCCACGGTGGACTGGCTGATCGAGCAGGGCAAACGTACCGACGATGCGCGGCCGTTCTTCATGTGCGAGTACGCGCACGCCATGGGCAACGGACCCGGCAACCTGAGGGAGTACTGGGAGGCCATCAGATCGTACCCGCGCCTCATAGGAGGTTGCGTGTGGGAGTGGGTTGACCATGGCATCCGGATGCGGACGGAGGATGGCAGGGAGTGGTTCGCTTACGGAGGCGACTTCGGTGACCAGCCCAACGACGGCAACTTCTGCATAGACGGCCTCTGTTGGCCAGATCGCAAACCACACCCCGGACTCTTAGAGTACAAGAAGGTACTTGAGCCCGTGTACGTGGAGCCGGTGGACCTCCTCGCCGGCAAGGTGCGCATCCACAATCGGTACGACTTCCGCTCACTGGATGGGCTTGAGGCGGCGTGGCAGCTTACCTGCAATGGCCAGGCGCTGCAGCAGGGCGTGGTGTCGTTGCCCACCGTGCTCGCCGGGCAATCGGCAGAAGTGACCGTGCCCTACGTTCTGCCAACGCCCAAGCCCGCCGATGAGTACCGCCTGGAGGCGAGCTTCACCCTTGTCGAAGACACTTTGTGGGCCAAGCGAGGCTTTGAGGTGGCGTGGGCGCAGCTGGATATTCCGATGGAAGTGCCTCGAGTGCCGGGCATGAACCTCGATTCCATGCCCACACTGCGTGTGGACCGGGCTGGCTCCTCCATCCTGCTGGCCGGCGAGGAGTTCGCCATCGAGTTTGACGCACACGCAGGAACCTTCTCATCCTGGCGCTACCAAGGTCTGGAACTGCTCACGTCGGGGCCCAGGCTGCACATCTGGCGCGCTCCCACCGACAACGACGTGAACATAGCCAGGGAGTGGCGCCGCGCGGGGCTGGATCGCTTGGAGCAGCAAACACACCATGTGACGCTGGAAGCTCTGCGACCGCAGGCGGCGCGAATCACCGTCGATGCCGCACTGGCCACCTACAGCATGACGCCTCGGTTCACGTGCCGATACATCTATACCATCTACGGCAGCGGCGACGTGCTCATCGAAACCATGCTAACGCCAGCGGAGGGCCTTCCCAACCTGCCGCGCGTGGGCCTTGAGCTGCGAATGCCTGACGAGTTCGACCGATTCACCTGGTACGGCCGCGGCCCCCACGATAGCTACGCCGATCGCAAAGAGAGCGCCAAGATTGGGGTGTACAGCGGGACCGTGGCGGAGCAGTACGTGCCACACATAATGCCGCAGGAGAACGGTAACAAGGCGGATACACGCTGGGCCGTTGTAAGCGATATCCGCGGTTTCGGCCTGCTGGCCGCCGGCATGCCTCTGCTGAACGTGAGCGCCCTACCCTACACCGCCGAGGACCTCACTGCGGCCAAGCACACCTTCGAACTGGAGCCGCGGGGCGAGACCGTGTTGAGCCTGGATTACGCTCAGGCCGGGCTGGGAAGCAACAGCTGCGGACCCGGGCCTCTGGCCCAATACCTCATTCGCCCGGAGCCGATGCGGTTCACCGTGCGCCTGCGCCCAATAGCCACACAGGTCTCATCGCCCATGCAGATCGTCCGCTCCATGCCGCCGCTGCCGTAGCACACTGCGCACACAAAGACCAAGGGCCCGGCCTGGGTTGGTCCAAGCCGGGCCCGTACTTCATGTCCTTAGCCAGCCGGCGGGGCACTAGGGCCACGGATCCGGCGCCAAACCAATGGCTCGCAAGAGGATGCGGGAGACGTCATTCACGCCAACCTTGCCGCTCTTATCCAGGTCCGCGGCTTGCCTTTGCACGTCGGTGGCGGGCTTGATGTCCAGGGCGATGAGTAGCGCCACCTGGGCGTCCCTGACGGTCACCTGCCCATCGCCATCCAAGTCGCCGGGCATGATGTTGGACAGGTTCCGCAGGGCGATCATCTTGTCCTGCGCGCCGATGTAGAGCGTGCCGTCGTCGCCGATCACGGGGGAGGACGAGATGCGGCTACCCACGTCCCAGGTCCACTTCACCTCACCAGTGCCAGCGAACGCGTACACCCGCTGTTGCTGGTCTCCGCTGGACGCCACGTAGATCACGCCGTTGTGGTCAACGCACGGAGAGCCGAGGATGGCGCCGTTGGTGGCGTAGGACCACTCGGTCTGACCCGTGGCCAGGTTGATGGCGTACAGCACTCCTGCCGAGTTGCCCACGTACAATCGCCCATCCGCAAGCGCGGGCGACGACATGCCAACCGTGCCCGTCTGCGCCATCCACTTGGGCTGCGAGAGCTTGGCCGGGTCTATGGCGTACGTATAGCCGTCGTCCGAGGAGATGTAGATGGTGCCATCTGGGCCAACCACGGGCGAAGAGCGTATGACGGACTGAACCTTGAACGTCCACTTCTTCACGCCCGTCTTCGCGTCCAGTGCGTACAGGGTGGCATCCTCGCAGCCGAAGACGACGGTTGCACCATCACTGGTAAGCGCTGGCGAGGAGATGACGGGAGCCACCGTGGGGAACTGCCAGAGCTTGCTGCCGCCGGGAGTCACGGCGTACATGCCGCGGTCGGTGCCCACGAAGATGGTGCCGTCGTCGCCGATGGCCGGAGAGCTGCGGATGGGGCTCTGGTCTTCGTCGAACACCCACTTGCGGGTCCCATCGGGGTTCACCGCGTGCAATCCGCCGGACGGCAAGCCGATGTACACCGTGCCGTCCACCGCGATGGCAGGCGAGGAGTAGACCCAAGACGATTCGCCGTAGCTCCACTTCTCCTGGCCGGTTTGGCCGTCAAGGGCGTACAGTGCCTTGCCGGTGGATCCCACGTACAGCGTGCGGTCGTTCGTCATGGCCGGCGATGAGACCGCAGTTCGAACGCTGGCGGTCCACTGCTGAACCGGCTGCGACGGCCCCACGTACGGGCTCTGCCCCGTGTGCTGGCTGTCCCTCCTGAACATCGGCCACGGCGTGATGGCCAGGCCGGCGTTCACTGGCGGGATGGTTGTAAAGCTCCACGCATACGGCTGCGCAAGGTCGTTGCCGTTTGCGTCCTTCGCCGCTGTAACCCGCAGCTGGTATATCGTCGAATCGCCCTGGAGCTGCGCGTGTGTGAAGGTAACGGTGCGGCGGTCCGCGCTCCAGCTCGGCGACAGCGCACCGATGGGTGGGTTGGCATCGAGCACCACCGATGTGGCGTCCATCGCTTTGCTGAATGTGATGCTGATGGGCACGTCTACCGCCACCTGGGTTGCCCCATCAAGCGGCGACACGGCCGTGACGGTGGGCGGCGGGCCTCCCGTGGTGGCGCTGGCCAGGTTGGACATGCCTGACCAGTTGCCGGCATCGTCTCTGGCCTTCAGCGCGAAGTAGTACAGCGTGTCCGGCGACAGGCCCGTAACCAGCATCGCCTGTGGGGTGCCGGCGGAGCCAGGCACCGGTGCGCCAGGCACTGGAGTGGCGGACGAGAAGCTCGATTCGCTGATGGGCGAGGTGGACATGCGGACGTCGTACGCGGCCGCCACGGCCACGCCGCCGGGCGCGGTCCACGCCAACCCAATGCGATCCGTGCCCTGGCGGGAGGCGCGTAGATCAGTAACGGCGCTGGGCGCGCCCGTGGCGGCGGTAACCACCACCTCCACGAAGCCGGTGGCACCCCAGTTGCCCTGAGCATCCCTGCCGCGCACATAGATCCGGTGAGTAGTTCCCGCCTTCCAGGCATCAGCAGGCACCGTGGCCACCACGTACTCTCGCGCGCTGTTGAACGCCCCATCCTCGGCGCTCATGGCCACGCCGGACCCCGCTGGCGCCGCGGTATCCACGGAGTACTCGGCGGCTGCAATCTGGGAGTCGCCAAGGCCTAGATCGGAGATGAGCGCCCTAACGGTGACCGCCTTGGCGCCGGCCGTCGGGTTGGGAGCAGCCCGCACCTCCGCCACCGCCGGGCCTACCGTGTCCGATCGCTCATACACGGCCGTGGCATTGTGAGGGGCGTCCATCTTCACGTTCAGCGGACCAGCGGGCGCCTCCACGTTGTCCAACCGCCACTTGCTCAGCCTGTAAGCCACCCCGCCGATCGAGATGGAGTCCCTAGCCGTAACCGTGGCGGTACTGCCCTGCGCATACCAGTCTTGGCCCGTGGTGACGCTGGCGTCGGCTATGTTCGGCGAGGTGTTCACCTGCAGGAAGAACTGCGCCGTGTACTGCGCGGTTAGGTTCGTGTCGCCGGTGACGGACACGTCTCGCTCCCTGGCCGGCGAGCCGTCCGCCCACCCGGTGAACACGTACCGCTTGCCGGTCCCCGCGTCCACCGGCGTCGGCGCGGCAACCTTGTGCGGCTCGCCAATGGCCCACTCAAGCTGGATGCGCTGGCTGGTTGCGGGCAGCACTGCCGAGTCCACCGTGACGGACCAGCCCGGCACATCCGGTTGGCTGGCGATCGTTACCCTGGCCTTGGTGGTGAACTTCTGCGACGGGTCGTTCGCCGTGCCCGGGTCGTACCCATCCCGAGAGGATGTGACGCGGAACGAGTACTGCGTCGCGGATGTGAGCCCGGCAAGCTTCACGCGGTGAGATGTGGTCAGAGCGGAGTCCTGCGCCTTCTGGTTGTAAGCGCCACCAGTCCCGTACTCTACCGTGGAGTCCGACTCAACATCCGTAACCCAGGTGATCTCGGCATCTGTGGCGTGCACGTTCTCGGCGCGCGGCGCCACCACGACGTGCACTGCCGGCCTCTCCACCGTCACCGTGAACGTTCTGAAGGCGGATACGCCCTCGGTGTAGCCCGCGGCCTTCGAGCGCACGCGGTACACGTATGTAGTGCCCGGCTTCAGGCCCGTGATCGTGACCGAGTGCTGCTTGCCCGGCGCGGCCGTCTCCACTGCGGAGCTCAGCGACGTCTCGTCGGTGCCGTACTCCACCATGCCGTCGGAATCGACGTCCGTTTCCCAAGTGATGACGGCGCTCCAGTCGCCGCCGCTTGCCGAGGGCGGGTTCAGCATCTGCGCGATGTTTCGCGCCACCACCTGTCCAGGCGCGAACGTGTAGAACGAGCCATCCTGGGTGGTATCCGTGTAGCCCTTAGCCTGGTTCGTCACGCGGAAGTAGTACAGCGTGGAGGGAGTGAGGTCGGTGAGGCGCACGCTGTGGTCCGTCGACGGATCCGATGGCCCCGCAATCGTCTTGGTGAGGCTACCCGGGTCCAGCCCGTACTCCACCTTCACGGTGGCCGGCGCGTCCGTCTTCCAGGTGATGGTGGCCGTGGTGACCTCCGGGCTGGCCACCAGGTCCTTGGGCGGCAGGTAGCGGGCGGGCACTTTGAACGTCAGCACATCCGAGACGGCGTCGTTGTAGCCAGCGGCGCGCGCCGTCACCTGGTACTGGTACAGGGTGTTCTGGTCAAGGCCGTCCAGCGTAACGGAGTGATCCACCGCTGGCGGGGTGCCGTAGTCGCCCTTCTGCCCCGTGAACTGGCCGTTAGGGCCGTACCCCACAATGCCGTTGGATGGCGCGTTGGTGCTCCAGGTAACCAGCACCGTGGTGGGGGCCACCAACTTGGCATTGGGGCCAGCAACGATCACCAAGCTGGGCAGCGCATTGGTGCGAAACACGCCGTCCGCCGTGAACGAGGAGTATCCCTGCTTGGATGAGGTTACGCGGAAGTAGTAGGTGGTGTTTGGCGTAAGGCCGCTAAGGGTTACCTCGTGCTGAGACACATCTGGGCCGCTGATGGGTACGGCGTTATCCAGCTTATCTTGCGCCAGCCCGTAGTCCACCCGTCCACTGGCCTGCGGATCCGTGCTCCAAGTGATCGTGGCAGTTGTGGCCGTTGTTGTGGCGAACGGAGGCGTGCCGCTGATTGGCGGCGCTGGCGTGGTGAAGGTGGCGTCCGCCGAGGTGACCGTGGCCTGCCCCGGCGCTCCAGACTTCACGCGGTAATGGTACGTAACGCCCGGCGTAAGCCCCGCCGTAATCAAGGCGAGGTGGGACTTGACTAGGTTCACATCGCCCTGCTTCACGAAGGCGCCGTAGTTGGTGTCGGTGCCGAACTCCACCATCCCGTCTGCGTCGATGTTGGTGGTCCAAGTGATGGTGGCTGACCTGCCATCCTTCCCTGGCGTGGCGTTGGGCCCGCCCGTGATGGCAAGCCGCGGCAGGATCAGTATGGCCGCGCTATCGCTCTTGGTTGTGTCTGCCACGCTGGTGGCGGTTACGGTGTCCGAGCCGCCCGGGGGTGGAGCATCTGGCGCGGTGTAGAGCCCATTGCTGTCTACCTTGCCGTAGGTCGCCTTCCACGTCACCCGGGTATCAGTGGCGTTAAGCACCTGCGCCGTGAGCTGAGCCGTGTTGCCCGCAATGAGGCTGGTAGGCGCACTTGTAATCGTAACAACAACCGCCTTCTTGGGCACGATGGTTATGACAAGGTGCCCAGCGAAGCGCGGATCAACGTCGGTAACGGCGTCCACCTGCACCTGGCGACTGGCCGCTACGGTTGCCGGCGCAGTGTAGGTGGCCGAGTAAGGGTTCAGCGGGTCCCACTTCACGGTGCCGTCTTTGTCTCCACCGGCAACGCTCCAGCTCAGGCCCACAACGTCCGGCGTTAGCGGCCGCCCTGCTTGCGAGACGGCAGCGGAGAGCGAGAGGGTGCTTCCGGCCTCCACCGTCTGCCCCTGCGGACTGAGCGCCACAGCGATGGGTGGCATCACGGTGAGGCTTGCACTGCCGGTAACAACGCCCGCGTCCCCGGCATAGGTTGCAGTGATGGTAACTTGGAGGGTGTCGGACACGTTGCTGGGTGCAGTGTAATGGCCCGCTGGGGTGATGGTTCCGGAGTTCCCGTTATCGCTCACCGACCAAGCTACGGGCAACCCCTCGCGGACCGTGAAGTCGATGCCGTCGCCGGCCCAGACCGAGCGCCCGTTTGGCTCCACTGTAATCCTGACCGCCGGATAAACTGTGAGCGTTGTGAATCCGGTGACGCTTGGGTTCCGGTTGCTCTTGGCGATGACCATCACGCCAGTGGGGGCGGAGATGCCGCCAGCGGGAGGCGTGTACAAGCCGGTGTTCGGGTCTATCGTGCCCACGCCGGTGGCAGGGCTCAGGCTCCAGGTCACCGTCTTGTCCACATCCGTGCCCGTCACGGTGGCCTGGAACTGGATGGTCTTCTTCGGGTCGGCATACACCTTCTGGCCGGTGGGGGCAACGGCGACCTTGATATCCTCCTGCACCCGAATGGTGAGGCTGGCTGTGGCCTTGGGGTCGTTGGCGTTGACGGCGGTAAGCGTAACGTCGCCGCCTGCCGGCACTTTGGCCGGGGGCGTGTACTTAATGGTGCCATCCGCCTGCAGCTCTGCCGTGCCGCCGTCGGTGGCGCTGAGCTGGACGTTGGCGGGCTGGACGGGCTGGCCTGTTCCAGCGTCCACCAGCTTGATGGTGATAGGTGCCGAGCCCGCCAAGGGTGCTATGGGGCCAGGCAGATCGAATGCAACCGGTCGCGGCGTGATGGCAATGGGCACATCGACGGTTGCGGTCTCGTTGTCCGTTTCGTCGATAACGGTGATGCGGAGCGTGGCGGGCGCGTCTGGGGTCTTGGTTGGCGCCTGGTACTGGGCCGTGGTGGGACCAGTAGCCGTGACGGTGCCTGCCGCATCGCCCTCCACCACCTGCCAGCTCACCTGGGGCTTAGCCGCGCCCTGTATGGTTGCTGTGAACCCCTGCGAGGAGCCGGCCTGCACCGTGGAACCGGAAGGCGTCACCTCCACCTGGAGCGGTG
>Ga0078972_1015574_pt1 | contig 11595 bp, 10 predicted proteins | sample YelNatPaOPGAMG01_FD_67568 | JGI IMG/M metagenome (GOLD analysis project Ga0078972, IMG submission 67568) | Hot spring thermophilic microbial communities from Obsidian Pool, Yellowstone National Park, USA - OP-RAMG-01 (SPADES assembly) (version 2) | ecosystem: Environmental > Aquatic > Thermal...
ACGATGATCAACTCAATCCGGCCTTAACCGTTACCGATGTGAAAAGAATGGTTGAACAGGACCATGTCTTTGCGGTCGTCGGCGGACTTGGAACACCAGGATGTCTTGCCGTGATGGGATACCTTAACGATAACGGTGTACCCTTCGTTTATCAGGGAAGTGGTGCACCTCAACTGTCAAATCCTCCAAAAAAATACGTCTTCCCTGTTCAGCCAAACTACGATCTTGAAGGGCATCTCATAGCGAGATTTTTAGTACAAAACGAGCATGAATCTAAAATAGCCGTGATGTACATGAACAACGATATCGGCCAGCAAGAACTCGATGGAATTCAAAAACAACTCGCCGATTTCAACATGAAACCTTACATCACGATAGCGTACAATCCCGCAAGCGCTGATTTCAGTTCCGATATAATCAAACTCATGTCTGCAAATCCAGATTCTCTTGTGATTGCAGGACTTATCACGGATACAATAAGGATAATAACACAGGTAAAACAGTATGGTATGAATATTCCAATCGTGACTATATATCCTAACGCCGACCCTGCATTCATACAACTCGGTGGGAAAGCGGTTGAGGGTGTCATCTTGACCGGATGGGTACCAATACCTACGAAAGATAATCCTGATTTCACGGCCAAATTCGATCAATACATGAAGATATATCAAAAATCTTATCCAAATGAAATTCCAAGTTCTTACGCAGCAGCCGGCTTCATAGCGGCAGAAGTATTTTGTCATGCACTTGAACTTTCAGGCTCAAATCCCACGAGAGACGGTCTTGTAAACGCACTCGATACTTTCGATAACTGGAATGGAATTCTTGCACAGGGTATAACCTTCACCCCAACGGATAGAGAAGGAAAGACTTCGATGTACTTCATGAAGATAGAAAATGGGCTCTTTGTCCCGATAAGTGGCTGGATAACTTTGAAATGATTTTGATATCGATAGAAGCGCTTACTGTAAAATTCAAAGGATTGATAGCCGTCAATAATTTTTCAATGGATGTGGAAAAAGGGAGTTTTCATTCCCTAATAGGTCCAAATGGAGCAGGTAAAACTACCGTTGTAAATGCCTTAACTCGGGTTGTGCCATCGACAGGCACAGCCCTTTTTGGGGGTGTGAATCTCCTGAAAATTCCAGCCCACAGGATAATAAATGCCGGAGTTGCAAGAACCTTTCAGAATCTTGAACTTTTTAAAAATTTAACTGTCATGGGAAATCTTTTCGTAGGGGCGTACCACACGATAAATTACAATTTTCTTGATGAGGTCTTCAGTACTAACTTTTACAAAAAAGAGCAATCAAAAGCAATTCGAAATATAACAGAAGTTGCCGGTTTGCTTGATATAGAGCAATACCTTCATCTTCCTGCTTCATCTTTGCCTTACGGTACACAGAAACTTGTCGAAATAGGACGTGCGATCATATCTAAGCCTAAATTGCTCATCTTGGATGAACCTTTTGCTGGATTGAACGACGCTGAATCCGAAAAACTGAAAGAAGAAATATTGAGAATAAAGGCCCTCTACGATCTTACCATCTTGATGATAGAGCATGATATGAAGATAGTGATGGCGATTTCTGATAAGATAACGGTCATGAATTTCGGTGAAAAAATAGCCGAAGGAGTACCATCCTTCATTCTTGAAGATAGAAAGGTGGCTGAAGCTTACCTTGGCGATAGAGCGTATTTTAGAGGTTGAAAATCTTAATGTGAAATATGGTCCGGTTGAAGCCGTAAGAGATACGAGTTTCAACGTGGAAAATGGTGAACTCGTCTCCATACTTGGGTCAAATGGTGCCGGCAAAAGTTCCACATTGAAGGCTCTGGCAGGACTGATTCATCACGAGGGAAAAGTAAGGTTTTTTGAAAGAGATATATCCCGCGTCGAAGCCCACAGGATACCGTATTTGGGTCTCATGCTCTGCCCCGAAAGAAGGGGGATTTTTCCGGATCTGAATGTTGAGGATAATCTTTTACTTGGTGCCTACACGATAAGAAAGAACAGAAATTTGATAAAACAAAACATAGAAAAAGTTTACGGCCTTTTTGAAAGGTTGGGTGAGAGAAAGAAACAACTGGCAGGGACACTTTCAGGAGGAGAGCAGCAGATGCTTGCAATAGGCCGGGCATTGATGGGGGAGCCAAAACTTTTAATGCTTGATGAGCCTTCTTTGGGACTTTCTCCAAAACTTGTCGATTTCATCTTCGATGCACTCAAAACGATAAACAAATCAGGTACGGCGATATTACTCGTAGAACAAAATGCCATGATAGCGATGGAAATATCCAACAGGATTTACGTCATGCAAAATGGAAGATTTGCAATTTCCGGAAATGTCAGGGACATAGATTTCCAAACTTTGAAAATGAAATACTTAGGGGTGTGAAATGGTATTTCAGCAAATAATTGCAGGCATAATAACGGGATCTCTTTACGCAATAGTTGCACTTGGTCTTGTAGTTGCTTACAAGGTAACGGGAGTGATGAATTTCGCTTACGGGTACATGGGGATGATCTCGGCATACATTTTCTTCACATTTTTTTCGATGATCGGGATGAATTACATTCTATCCTTTTTGATCTCTGTGGCCTTCGGTGCACTCGTAGGGTATTCGGTAGAGCGAGGACTTTTGAGACCTGTGAGAAATATCTCTCCCGCTTCGATGGTCATAATCACGCTTGGTCTGCTTTTGGTACTCGAAGGAACAGCACTTCAAATATGGGGAAACAATTATCAACAGATACCTAACCTTTTGAATGGAGTCCCATTTATCCTTAAATTCAGTGGTGGGATCATCGTTATTCCCCAGCAGAATCTTTTGATCTTAGGACTTGTCGCCAGTGTTATAGTCGCTCTTATACTTTATCTGAACCTTACCTTTCAGGGAAAGGCTATGAGAGCCGTTGCTCAAAGTGAAGAGATCGCAAAATTGATGGGCATAAATTCAAATCTCATCATGTCAATCTCATGGATCATCTCCGGTGCGATCGGCGCTCTTGCAGCAGTTCTTGTCGCTCCCCAGACTTTTGTATACCCTGATATGATGCTCAATCTTCAGATAATGGGATTCACAGCGGCCGTGCTTGGCGGATTTGAAAGCATTCCAGGATCGATCATCGGAGGAATATCAATAGGAATAATTGAAAATTTAGTTGGAACTTACATATCGACAAATCTCAAGACGACCTTTTCGCTTGCCATAATAGTTGCAATTCTTCTTATAAAACCTGAAGGATTACTCGGAAGTGCAAAGGTGAAGAGGGTATGAATAAAAAATACTGGTGGTTTTTGCCATTTGTTCTCTTTCCAATTCCATTCCTGGAATATCCTTTTTTATTATCAATCTTCGTGCTCATAGGCATATACACGATAGCAGCCATTGGAATGGATGTGCTTACAACGTGGGCAGGTCAGATCTCGATAGGGAATGCCGCGTTTTTTGCCGTTGGAGCATACACATCGGCCATTTTGGTCGTGAATTTTCATGTACCATTTTTAATCGCATTCCTGATTTCAGGCATCCTATCGGCCTTGATCGGTGTAATGGTAGGTTTACCTGCATTGAGAGTGTCTGGCTTTTACCTCGCAGTCATTACTATGGCCTTTGGAATAGCGATCCAGCAGATGATAGGAGTTTTTCAAATAACTGGAGGATACAACGGGATAAGAAACATACCTGTGCCAACCTTTTGGATTTTCAAAGCTGGTAATCCGATATATCAGTATTACATAGTCCTTGCGATCATCTTTTTGATCTTCACCGTGATTTCAAGAATATCCTTTTCAAAAAGTGGAATGTCTTTATTCGCAATAAGAGACAGTGAGACGGCGGCTAAGGCCTTTGGAATAAATTTGCTGAAGTACAAACTCGCTGCATTCGCATCAAGCGCAGCTTTAACTGGCTTTGCCGGGAGTCTTTACGCATCTGCGATAGGATTCATATCACCATCCCAATTTGACCTCACACTTTCACTCGATCTGCTTGCGATGGTTATAGTCGGAGGGGCAGGAAATATAATGGGTGTGATGATAGGGGCAGCCTTTTTTATCGGATTACCTTTTTTACTTTCAGGCTACAACATATCTATAACTATAATTCAGGGCGTTGCCCTTATACTTATACTACTGTTCCTGCCGAAAGGACTTTTACAAATCTTTAAGATCAAAGATCTTTTCAAGAAAAAAGTGATTTAGAGATTCCTCCGTCATCCCATCCCCGATCAGGTTGAGGGTGATGGTAAGGATAGGATTTATCAAAATGCAGGAATCACTCACACCGTCATTCCGGTTCTTCGACCGGAATGACGAACGAAGACAGAGAGATAAAAAAGGTATAAAATAAGGAGGGTTGAAATGTTTGTTCAAATCGATAATGTAAAGATCTTTTACGAAACAAAGGGAAATGGAATGCCGGTTATTTACGTTCACGGGAATTTCGCATCATCAAAATGGTTTGAAAAAGTCATGGATGTACCATCATCGAAAGTGTACGCCATCGATCTTCCAAATTTTGGAAATTCCGGATGGATAGAAGAGATATCAATAGAGAAATACTCTTATTACCTTTGGAAGTTTGTTGAAAATTTGAAGATTGAAAAGTCTATTCTTGTCGGACATTCTCTTGGTGGAGCTGTTGTACTCAAGTGTGTTATCGATCATCCAGAAAATTTTTCTGGCATGTTTTTAGTAGATCCGGCACCTGCAAATGGATTGAAGACCTTGGAAGTGGTGTATTCTGTGCTCGAAAGTTTCAAAAACCATCCAGATTTTCTTGAGAAATCTCTTGAGGGGATCATGCCTACAAAACAAGAAATGGCAAAGATACTTGTTGAAGAGGGCATGAAGATGAATCCAAAAGCTTTCAGCGGGAATGCCCGTGCACTTGAAAGGTACGATTATTCAAAAGATCTTTCAAAGATAAATATACCTGTCGAAGTACTCTGGGGTACGCTCGATCCAATCGTGTCAAGAAATGATCTTGAGAAAATGGTAACTTTGATTCCAAAAGCTAAATTTGATCTTCTCGAAGGTATAGGACACAGCCTCATTGTGGAAAACCCAAAAATCTTCACAGAACTTCTGGTGAAATTCGAAAATGGCTTACGTAAACAATGAAATTTATTACGAGCGATCAGGCCACGGGGATACGCTCATCCTTTTAAACGGTATAATGATGTCAACATCAAGTTGGACATACCATGTGAACAGATTTAAAGAACACTTCGATGTTATAACATTTGATTTCAAAGATCAGGGCAAATCATCTCGATTGAATCATGATTATCATATTTTTGACAGATCAAAAGACTTACTCGATTTGATGGATGATCTGAAAATAGAAAGTGCGAATTTACTCGGTGTTTCTTATGGAGCACATGTCGCAGAGTATTTTGCTATAAAGTATCCGGAGAGGATTAAACGTCTCATCTTGTCAAATGCAACTTTCAAAGTTGGAAATCATCTCAGAGAACTGGGAAAAAGTTGGGAAATGGTCGCACAAACCTACAATCCAGAATTGCTATTCAGAGTTTCTTTTCCATTCATCTACTCTAAAACTTTTTATGAATTGAATTTTGAATGGATAGAAAACAGGTTAAAAAATGCATCAAAAGTTACAGATGAAGAATGGCTCAATAGTTTTATAAGGTTAAGCCGATCAGGAGCCTATTTCGATCTTTCCGATGAAATAGGAAAAATAAATTTATCTACACTGTTGATCTGCGCTGATGAAGATATGGTAACTCCGAAAGATGCTATGAATGAAATGGCGAGAAAAATCCGCAACTCATCACTTATCAAAATGCGGGAGACTGGCCATGCGGCTTTTTACGAAAAGGAAGATCTTTGGTGTGAAAATGTTGAAAATTTTTTGGTACAAAATGCAAATTAAATGGTATAATTAAAGATGGGTGGAGGAGTTCACCCTAAAAGCGATAAGCCGATGACTCCTATTTTATGGGAGCCATTTTTGTTTGGAGGCAAAAAATGAATGTTGAAGATATGAAGAATAAGATCATCAATAACGTTTCCGGAGTTATATTCGGTAAATCAAAGGTGATAGAAAATCTCATGATCTCTTTCATGATAGGAGGACACGTTTTACTTGAAGATGTTCCAGGAACGGGAAAGACAATACTTGCACGTGCTTTTGCTATCTCCCTTGGCTTGAATTTTACACGAGTACAGTTCACCCCAGATCTTCTTCCAACTGATCTGACCGGGCTATCAGTTTACAACAAAGAAAAAGGAGAATTCGTTTTCAGACCTGGTCCTATTTTCACCGATATTTTACTTGCCGATGAGATAAACAGGGCGACACCAAAAACTCAATCGGCACTTCTGGAAGCTATGGCTGAAAATCAGGTGACAATAGACGGTATCACGCACAAACTTGACGATAATTTTTTCGTCATTGCAACCCAAAATCCAATAGAATATGAAGGGACTTTTCCACTTCCGGAGGCCCAACTTGATAGATTTGCATTCACACTTAAGATTGGATACCCTGATCGCGAGATGGAAGTTGACATGTTAACCTCACAGATGGATCATCATCCGATCCGTGATATAAAGGCCGTTTTAGAAGAGGATGAGGTTATATTTCTTAGAAATGCTATAAAAGACGTAAAAGTTGATGATACTGTAAAAGAATACATCATTTCACTTATCTCACATACAAGGGTGAACAAAGAACTTTATCTCGGTGCAAGTCCAAGAGCTTCTCTGAATCTCATGAAAGGTGGTATGGCAAAAGCGCTTTTGAGCGGGAGAGATTATGTCATACCAGATGATGTGAAAAGTGTTGCCAAGGAGGTACTGTACCACAGGCTGATCTTGACATCCGAAGCACGCGTCAGGTTGAGAAAGGTGGAAGACGTTGTCGAAGATATCTTTGATGAGGTTCCATTGCCTGTGGTAAAGAAAGATGAGATATAACGTTGTACCGTTAATAACACTTACAGTACTTTCACTATTTGCACTTTTCATAGCTTTGGGTACATTCACAATAGCCTTAACAGGGATAGATGCCGTTTTGTGGTTTTATTTTATCCTTTCTTTGAGGACTGTAAAAAAGCTCGAACTTTCTGCAAAGATCTTCCCATCGAGAGTTTTCACCGATGATGAGGTTACCTGTGAAGTGTCTTTAACGAATAAGTCTAAATTTACGCTCTCATCCGTTGAGATTCAAGATTTTTCATCCGACGGTTATATCGTGAGCGGAGACAGAAATACGTTCGGTTCTATTGATCCGGGAAAAAGTTTATCACTGAAGTATTCTTTGAAATACCGGGTAAGAGGAGAACATACTTTTTACAGGGTGAAGATAAAATCCGAAAGTTCGCTTAGATTATTTTCAATAGAAAGATATTTTGATACAGAAAGAAAAGTTTTGGTCTTTCCAAAGATTCTTCCGATAGAGAAATTTAAAACTATTCTTATAGAGCCGGTAGATGGAAGGAAAACAGACTTCAAGATACTTGAAGATTCAAGTCATATAGTTGGTGTTCATGAATATTCGGACGAACCTTTTCAACGTATACACTGGAAGATAAGTGCCCATACGGATCAATTGATGGTGAAAGAGTACGAGTACACAGGCTCTTCAAACGTGAGAATTTACATTGATTACAATCTTCCACGTGAGATATACGCAAGAAATGTATGGGCTTCGATGAGAAAAGATTACGAAGAGTACGCATCGATGGCCGCATCAGGTATCGTGAAATATCTTTTTGAAAGAGGAATGCCGATAACTCTCAAAGTCCTCGGAAAGGAAATCATAGAGATCACACCCCAGATGGTTAGAGATTACATACCTTATCTTGACGCTTTAGCGATTGCGAAGGGTACCGATGAGCCTGAAGATGGATTGCTCCTTCAAAATCAATTGATTTCTGACATGTATTCGATGTCAAAAACAACAACGGTAGTAATCATTTCAATGTATCTTACAGATGGAATAATTCCAATATTGTTAACTGCGAAGTCCAGAGCTGCGCGACTCATAGTTTTTGTTATGCCTTACGGGTTCAGGATGCCTTACGATAAAAAATATGATACTTACGCTATTCTTCCAGGAGAGATCAAACGGTTAAGAGATCAGAGCATCGTACTTATCGAAAACAACGTCATGATTCATGTCATGATGGATAATGAGTCCGTTGATGAGGTGATAAAAAGATATGAAAGATCGCTGGGCACTCTATAATATCCTCTTGATTTCAGCATTTTCACTGCTCTTTTCATGGTTATTTGGCATACTTGTGATCGGTCTCGCATTTTTACCGGTCATCTTTCTCTTCATCTGGATCTTCTCATGGTCATTGAAAAAAATAGAGGCATCGTGGGTTGTATGGAGCATACCTTATCTTTTCTGTTCGATAGGTTTTTTATGGTTTTTTATCGGCGGAAATCCTCTGTATTTCATTTTCGAGAAGTTCTGGCTTTCTTTATCGAAATGGTTTACACCTCCTATTGCTCTTAACGGAAAGGCATTGATATTTTTCGGGATCATGTACGTTTTAATCTATTTTATCTCCAAAAATCTTAAAAAGCTTTCCGACATGTCGGTACCTCTCGAGGTAGCTTCGGTTATTCTTGGCATAACAGCACAATTTTGGAATCCTGTGATAGTCGTTGGTGCTTTGATCCTTTTTCTGGCCTCTTTGATGATGGGAGCAAAATATCATGGAAGCATCTTTTCAAAATCTATCCGTACTTTCATAGAGGTTACCCTATTAGTATCACTTGTGATTTTTTCAATCAGTTTATTTTTAACTCCTACATCGCCATTGGGTAATCTTTTTTCATCGTCTGCATCTTCAAAAACCATTCAATCGACCAATACAACAGTACCTTCAAAAACTATCGTCAGAGTTCCAGTTAGTGCCATACCAAAGGTCACTTCAAAGGTTCCGGCAATTCCGGATAATGGTTGGCTCTACACCCTTGTGATAGATACAGTTGGAATTATTTCGATCATCTTTGGAGCCGTTGCGATATTTTTCATGATAAAGTACCATGAAAAAAGAAAGGGAAAAAGAGATATAAAAAAGATATTGCTCGTTATCTGGTTCATGATCTCCGCACTTTTCATCTTTTTTGTCGTCCTCTATGGATTCGGATTGTTGAAACCTACAGGTAAATCTTTGACAGGCGTAGAGCCTGAAAGGTTGAATAATGTCGGAAACAATGTGTCAGTCATTGCTTCTATGGTCAGTGCCCCTCAAAAAGCGGGATCACATTTCTCGATTTTATCGGATCCAATTTTCTGGCTTGTACTCATAGCTCTTGCAGGTTTTTTCATAACTTTTATCATTCTTGAACTTTTCAAGTACGAATTCACCGGTTCAAGAGAAGAAGAGTCAAAGGAAGAAGAGCGTTCCAATTTTGTGTTTGAAAAGGAAAGTTATGATTTCAAAGCTTCACCAAAAAAGACTGTTCTTTTTTACTACAGATTGCTCAGATCTAAGATTGGAGCACCATCTTTAACACCTTATGAATTCGATGAACTACTTGAAAAATTGATAGGAAATGATGATGCGAGTAAATTGACAGATATATTTGTGAAATTAAGGTATGCGCAGATCGATATATCTGATTCAGAAGCTGACTTCGTAAGAGAAACAGTTCTAAAAATCCTAACACTTTAAAAAATTTGTTTTTGTGATCTGTATCACAAACTTTGCAATCTTTTTTTGATAGAATAAGATCAGAAAGCTAATGGAGGTGATCTATATGTTTTGTTACCAGTGTGAAGAAACTTTGAATAATAAAGGATGTACGACTAACGGTGTATGTGGAAAGAAAAATGATGTCGCAAATCTTCAGGATCTGTTGATCTATACACTTAAGGGTATATCCTTTTGGGCAGTTGAGGCAAGAAAGATAGGAATAAAGGATGAAAGAGCCGATGGCCTGATAATTGAAGGACTTTTTTCAACCGTTACTAATGTGAACTTTGATGCTGGAAGATTTGTCAAGTATATCGAGAAAAGCGTGAGTAGAAGGGATACTCTGAGAGAAAAATTTTTACAGGTTTACGAAAAGAAATTTGCAAAGAAATTCAATGATACCACACCAGATTGCGCGATCTGGCATCCAACAAAATTTGAAAAGGAAGAACTTTTACAAAAAGCTGAAAAAGTCGGTATAATGTCAGACAAAGATCTGAATGAAGATGTAAGATCTCTGAGAGAGTTTCTCATAGTAAGTCTTAAAGGCATGGCAGCATACCTCGATCATGCTTATGCCCTTGGATTCAAGGATGACTCGATATACATGTTCGTTGAAGAAGCACTTGATGCAACCTTAAAGGTGAAAGACGTTGATGGAATGCTTGGATACGTTATGAAAGCAGGGACGATCGGACTTAAAGCTATGGAATTACTTGATAGAGCAAACACATCTCACTATGGAGATCCAGAGCCTACGATGGTAAATATCGGAGTTAAACAGGGCCCGGCAATACTTATAAGTGGTCACGATCTTAGAGATCTTGAAGAATTACTCGATCAGACAAAAGGTACTGGAGTTAACGTTTACACACATGGTGAGATGCTTCCGGCAAATGCCTATCCATATTTCAAACGCTATGATAACCTTGTAGGAAATTATGGAAATGCCTGGTGGATGCAAAATAAGGAATTCGAACAATTCAATGGTCCGATAATAATGACAACGAATTGTTTGACACCACCTACTGAAAGTTACAAAGGACGCGTTTTTACAACTGGGCTTGTCGGATGGCCAGATGTGAAACACATACCGGATAGAATAGGTGAAGAACCTAAAGATTTTTCTTCTGTGATAAAAATGGCTTTAGAAATAGGTAAATCACCGGTAGAAATAGAAAAAGGCACGATACCGATAGGGTACGCCCGCAATGCTGTACTCAATTCGGCAGACACTATAACAAAAATGGTGAAAAATGGAAAGATAAAGAGATTTTTTGTACTTTCAGGATGTGATGGAAGATTTAAATCACGTGATTACTACACAAATCTTGCACTTAAACTTCCAAAGGATACGATAATATTAACTTCTGGATGTGCGAAGTACAGGTACAACAAACTCGATCTTGGCAATATAGACGGATTGCCAAGGATACTGGATGCAGGACAGTGTAACGATTCTTACACATGGATAGCAACGGCAGCAAAGTTAACCGAGATATTTGGAGTTGGAAGTGTCAACGATCTTCCCATTTCATTCGATCTTGCATGGTACGAACAAAAAGCTGCCTTTATACTCAATGTTTTGCTTTCATTGGGAGTTAAAAATATAAGATTGGGTCCAACATTACCTGCATTCGTATCGCCGAATGTTTTGAAAGTGCTTGTTGACAAATTCGACATAAAACCAAATGGGACTGTTGACAGGGATCTTGAGATGATGATGCAGGGGAAATGATCATTTAAAGGCAAATCAAATATACTTGATCAATTTTTGTATACTAAATCTCTTTTAAAAGTGAAATGAATGAACAGCACGTAGCACGTGGCTCATGGCAGGTGGGGCGTAGAACAAACAGTGAATAGTGAGAAGTAAGCGGTAAATGGCAAATACTTATTTGCTG
>Ga0078972_1015575_pt1 | contig 11594 bp, 10 predicted proteins | sample YelNatPaOPGAMG01_FD_67568 | JGI IMG/M metagenome (GOLD analysis project Ga0078972, IMG submission 67568) | Hot spring thermophilic microbial communities from Obsidian Pool, Yellowstone National Park, USA - OP-RAMG-01 (SPADES assembly) (version 2) | ecosystem: Environmental > Aquatic > Thermal...
TGATCCAAAAGGCACTGGAGATAAATAAGCCTAACCCTGATGATCCGATAGATATTCTATCCAAAGTAGGTGGTTTTGAAATTGGAGGCCTTGTTGGTGTGATTTTAGCTGGTGCAAAAAACCGCATCCCTGTGGTTATCGATGGTTTCATCTCTGGGGCCGCAGCCCTAATCGCCACTTCTTTATCACAGGCGGTAAAGTCCTACCTCATTGCTTCCCATCAGTCAGCTGAGCCAGGTCACAAAATCATTTTGAAGCATCTTGGCTTAACCCCTTTATTTGATCTTGATCTTCGTCTGGGTGAGGGAACTGGAGCAGCACTGGGGATATTTCTGGCTGAAGCAAGTCTGAAGATCCTTAATGAGATGGCAACATTTAAAGAAGCTGGAGTATCTCAATCATTATAGACTAATCCGAATTACAATTTTGAACAAAATGGATATCTTTTATCATAGAATTCCCTTTTTTGTCACTCCCAATTTCCTCATTAGAAAATAGAATCTCTATAAAATCAACAAATTACCCTTAATCACCTCAATTTTCATTATATTGGTATATAAATTGCTTTTAATAAAAATCGGTAATAATCCGAAAAAAATTATAAAGCCGTATTAAATTAAAAAAATGGATATTATGCGAGAGGGTCATGACGAAGTTCTTACCACGAGGGAGGCGATCAGGTATCTAAAGATTTCGAGGCCCACCTATTTTAAGTGTATTCGGCTCGGGAAGATCAAAGCGACGAAGGTAGGCAATGGCTGGAGGGTTTTACGTTCGGAGTTGAATCGATTCTTGAGGAGTGGCTCTATAGAATCTGAAGGATCTCGAGGCGTAGAATTCCGTAGGAGAGAGTGATGGGTCGTTTTTTTCAAGGTCTTCGGTTTCGGTTAACCCTTCTTATTCTTTTTGCAATGGTTCCGGCCATAGGGGTTGTGTTTTATTCTGGTTTTGAGCAGAGGAGGGTTTTGGCCGAGAGAGCAAGAAGGGAGGCATTGATTCTTGTTCGGAATGCTTCAGAGAGGCAGAGGCAGTATGTGTGGGAGGGTCATCAACTTCTCAGGGTTCTTTCTTTACTCCCTCAGGTCCAGAGTGGGGATCGGAGGGCCTGTTTTCGTCTTTTTTCTGGTCTTTTGAGAGAGAATCCCCAGTATCTCAATATTGGGATTTTAGGTTTGGATGGGTATTTAGTGGCAAGTGGGCTTCCGGTTGATAAGCCCATCTATGCAGGGGATCGCGACTATTTTAAGAGGGTGGTTCGGACTCGGAAGTTTGCGATCGGGGAGTATCAGGTGGGGCGAATCACAGGGAAGCCTGCGATCAATTTAGCCCATCCCATCATGAGGGACGGCAAAGTGGTGGGAGTGATCTATGTTGCCCTGGATTTGAACTGGCTTGCTCAGCTTACCTCTGAAGCCCGATTACCCCCAGGCTCTGAAGTCACTCTGATTGACAGTGCTGGGATCATTTTAGCAAGATTTCCTGAGGGAGAGAAGTGGGTAGGGAAACCTGTTCTGGAAGGTTCTTTTCTGAGAGGTTCATTCTCAGAGGAGGGAGCTGTAGAGGATATCGGGGTCGATGGGGTAGGGAGGCTTTATGCTTTTAGTTCTTTTGGGTGTAATGAGAGCCGTTCGGATAGAGTCTTTGTGAGTGTGGGAATTCCTAAGGAGGTGATCTTTTTTGAGGCAGATCGGGTGACGAAGCGGAGTCTCTTCTTCATATCCTTGATAGGGCTGTTTTTTCTTCTGGCTGTAGGTCTTGGGGGAGATCTTATCCTTTTCAGAGGGCTTACTCCGATTCTTGAGGCAGCGAAGAGATTGGGTAGTGGGGACTTTTCAGCTCGGACCCACACCTTTTACAGCAGGGGTGAGCTTGGTCAGCTTGCCCGTACATTTGATCAGATGGCTCAGTCTCTTGAGAGACGGGAAGAGGAGAGGAGGGTTTCTGAGGAGAAGCTCCGTGAGAGTCAAGAGAGGTATCGGGAGCTTGCGGATCTTCTTCCGGAGGTTGTCTTTGAGACAGATGAGAAGGGGAACCTCACCTTTGCCAATAAGCGAGCCTTTGAGGTTTTTGGCTACAGTGAGGAGGATCTTTCAAAAGGGTTAAATGTGATGGAGGTGGTTGTTCCTGACGAGAGGGAGAGGGCATGGGAGTCTTTTTCAAAGGCCCTTTTGTCAGAGAAGTCGAGGGAGGAGTTTAACCTGAGGCGAAGGGATGGGAGCATCTTTCCTTCTATTGTCCAGGCTGCGCCGATTGTTCGAGATGGCCATGTGGTGGGTTTGAGGGGAGTGGCTGTGGATATTTCTGAGAGGAAGCGTTCGGAGGAAGAGTTAAGGAGGGCATTTGCCGAGCTTTCAGCCCTGTATCAGAGTGTCCCGGTCTTAATCCTTCTTTTAGATAAGGAGAGGAGGGTAAGAAAAGTAAACGATTCGGTGGTTCGGTTTACGGGTCGCTCGGCCGGGGAGATGGAAGGTTTGCGGTGGGGAGAAGCCCTGGGCTGTCTTCACTCCCTGGATGATCCAGGGGGCTGTGGTTTTGGGACTTATTGTAAGGACTGCCCCATTCGGCTGGTGATTCTAAATACCTTTAGAGAGAATAAAAGCTATTCTGAGGTGGAGGTCAAACTCTCCCTTCTTCTCGATGGGAGGGAAGAGCAGAGGTGGTTTAACATCAATACTAATCCGATCAGCCTTGGGGATGAGGTCCATGTATTGGTTTCCATGCATGAGATTACTCGACTGAAGATGGCTCTTGAGGAGTCAAGGGAGAATATGGAGGTCTTGCGGGCTTTTATTAATGCGAATCCTGAGACTTCTCTGCTTCTGGATGAGAAGGGGACGATCCTTTTAGCCAATGAGACTCTCTCTAAGCGGTTAGGGAGAAGTTTGAATGATCTTATTGGTTGCTGTCTTTATGATCTTCTTCCTGAGGAGATAGGCAGGTTGAGAAAGGCTAATATAGAGAGGGTATTCCGAACAGGACTGCCATTTCGGTTCGAGGATGAGCGTGAGGGAAGAACCTATGAGACCATTGTCTATCCCATTTTTGATACAGAGGGGAGGGTCTCAAGGGTCTCGGTATTGGGGATTGATGTGACCGAGCGGAGACAGATGCAGGAGAGCCTGAGAAGGAGTGAGGAGCGCTTCAGGGAGCTCTTTAATGATGCCCCGGTGGGTTATCATGAGTATGATATGGAGGGTCGGATCACTGAGGTCAACCAGACAGAGCTTGAGATGCTGGGCTATAGCAGAGAGGAGATGGTGGGTCGCCCGGTATGGGAGTTTGTGGTGGAGGAGATTTCTCGTGAGGTAGTTAAGGCAAAACTCGCCGGTGCTTTGCCGACAGGCCTTCCCTTTGAACGAACCTATAAGAAGAAGGATGGAACTCTTCTTCCTGTTCTGATAACGGATCGGGTTTTGAGGGATTCGGAGGGAAGGATTATTGGGATTCGCTCAGCCCATCAGGATATCAGCAGGCTTAAAGAAGTTGAGAAAGAAATGGAGTCTCTTGAGGAGCAGCTTCGTCAATCCCAGAAGATGGAGGCGATCGGGAGGCTTGCCGGGGGAATTGCTCATGACTTCAATAATCTTTTGACTGTGATCAAGGGTTACAGTCAGCTTTCTCTCCTTGGGTTTAAGGGGGATGATTCTCTCAGAGGAAGTCTTGAGGAGATCGTGAGGGCTTCGGAGCGAGCCTCTAACCTTACCCGTCAGCTTCTGGCCTTCAGTCGAAGACAGGTGATGGAGATGAAGGTCCTCGACCTCAATCTCATCCTTCGAGATCTGGAGAAGATGTTGCGCCGAATCATTGGGGAGGATATTGAATTGATTACTCACCTCTCAGAAGATCTCTGGAGAGTGAGGACCGATCCCGGGCAGATGGAGCAGGTGATTATGAATCTTGTGGTGAATGCAAGAGATGCGATGCCTGAGGGTGGGAGGCTTACGATTGAGACGGCCAATGTAGTCTTAGACGGGGCTTATGCGAGAAGCCACGTCTCAGTGGTTGCGGGCAACTATGTGATGCTTTCGATCAGTGACACAGGATGTGGGATGAGGCCCGAGGTGAGGGAGAGGATTTTTGAGCCTTTCTTTACGACAAAGGAGAAGGGGAAGGGAACGGGATTGGGGCTTTCTGTAGTTTATGGGATTGTGAAGCAGAGTGGTGGGAATATTTGGGTTTACAGTGAGCCCGCTCGGGGGACTACCTTTAAGATCTATCTTCCAGCGGTGGAGGAGGAAGGAGAGGGGTTTCAAAGGAGGGAGGTTTCTGGGGAGGTCCCTCGGGGGAATGAAAGGATTCTTGTGGTTGAGGATGATGACTCGGTTCGGGAGCTTACAGTTCGATTCTTGGAGAAACAGGGCTACCACCCATTGGAGGCAAAGCGGGGTGAGGAGGCCCTTGAGCTTTTTAAGACTAATCGGGATTCCATCCATCTGGTTCTGGTGGATGTGGTGATGCCCGGGGAGAGTGGGCCGGAGTTGGTCAAGAAGTTAAAGGAGGTTTCTCAGAACTTTAAAGTCCTCTTTATGTCCGGCTATACGGACAATGCCATCGTTCATCATGGGGTTCTAGATAAGGGGGTGGAGTTTATTCAGAAGCCTTTCAGTTTTGAAGGTCTTTTGAGAAAGGTGAGAGAGGTTCTGGACAAGAAGGTTTAGAAGATGGAATTTGAAGACTCGAAAAGATACAAACAGATTGTTCTTCGTCTGAGATGGCTGACGATTATCATCACTTCTTATCTCATTCTCTTTGGCCGTGGGATAGCGAGTCTTGAGCTTCTTCCTTCTCTGGTCATCCTGTTCTATCTCTTCTCTAATGTTTGTGCCTATTTTCTTCCTGAATCTTATTTTATGAAGGTATTGTTTTTCTATGTCCTTCTTCTTTTTGATACCTTCATGGTCTCTTTAGGGATTTATATTACCTCTCAGTTTGATACGGATTTTTACCTGGTCTATTTTTTGATCATTCTTGTGGCCTCGATTGCCCGAAGCTTTAAGCTCCTGATGGTCAATGCCCTGGTGATCTGTGGGATTTACGGCTGGTTCCTCTGGACCAGGGGATGGCATTCAAAGCCTCTTGAGGAGGGGATTCTTTTAAGGGTCCCGTTTCTCTTTATAATGAATCTCTTCTATGGGTTTCTCATTCAGAGTTATGAGAGGAGGACCAGAAAGATCAAGGAGGAGTTGAGTCAGGTTGAGGAGGAGGCCCAGAGGTATCGGCAGATTGTGGAGAGTGCTCATGATGCGGTGGTCATTCTCGATGAGAGGCAGAGGATAAGGTTCTATAATCGGCGTTTTCTTGAGCTGACACAGTATGAACCGGAGGAGTTAAGGGGGGAAGAGTTTGGGAAGATCGGGGAGGTTGAAAAGCTCCTTGGTGAGGGTCTCAACTCTGACAGTGGAGCTCAGGTAAAGGAGGTGGAGCTCTTACGGAAGACGGGAGAGAAGAGGAGGGTGGAGGTGAGTGCGGCTAAAATTCCTCTTTCTTCCGAACGGGTGGATACGATTATCTATCTAAAGGATGTCACGGAGCGAAAGAGACTTGAGGAGAGTTTCATTCAGTCCGAGAAGATGAGGGCATTGGGAGAGATGGCTGCGGGCATTGCTCATCATCTCAATAATGTTCTGAGTGCAATCCTTGGAAGGGCCCAGCTTCTTCAGCTGTTGCTCAGGAGAGAGGGAAATGGGTCTTTCCCGGGAGGGTCAGAAGGGGTTGAGAGGGAGTTGAAGGTGATCGAGGAGGCCGCAAGAGATGGGGCCCGTACGATAAAGAAGATCCAGGAGTTCTCTCGTCCCAGGGCAAAAGGCTCCCTTTCTGTCCTTATCCATATGAATGAGCTTTTAAGGGACACGATTGAACTTTCGAGAACACGGATCAAAGACGAATCCGAGGAGAAGGGGATTTCGATTGAGGTTCGAATCGAAGAAAGGGGGGACTGCTGGGTTCTTGGAGATCCTGAGGAGCTGCGGGAGGTGTTTTTGAATATCCTCTTTAATTCTATTGACGCCCTTCCTCAGGGAGGGATCATTACGATCAAATGTTATAAGTCGGAGGGGTATGTGGTCGTAGAGATAAGGGACAATGGGGTGGGGATCCCTTCCTCTGTCCTTCACCGAATCTTTGAACCCTTTTTTACAACCAAAGGGCTTCAGAGATCGGGATTGGGGCTGAGTGTCTCTTATGGGATTATTCGGAGACACCGTGGGGAGATTGAAGTGGAGAGTCAGGAAGGTGGGGGAAGCACTTTTGTCATCAGACTGCCTTCTTCAAAGGTGGAGGAATTGCCTTTGAGGGAAGGGAGGAGGGCTGAAGGAGGATGGGCTTAAGATGAAGATCCTTGTGATTGACGATGATGATCGGGTTCGCACCCTTCTCCGAGACATTCTTCGATTGGGTGGGCACCATGTGATTGAGGCTCAGGATGGGGAGCTTGGAATTCAGTATCTGGAGAAAGAAAGAACGGTGGATCTTGTTTTGACAGACTTAGGGATGCCTCTCAAGAATGGGTGGGAAGTGGCCCGCTGGATCAAGATGAGGAGTCCAAAGTTGCCGGTCGTTTTAATCACTGGTTGGGGCGAGAACTTAGATGAAGAGAAGATGAAAGAGGCGGGAGTGGACCTGATTATCTCAAAGCCTTTTGAGGTGCATGAGGTTCTTAGTACGGTCGATCTTTTAAGGAAGACCATGATGAGAGAATCTCCTCAAGAGGCATAAATTGGTACTTTTCGGACAATTTGTCTAACTCTTTTTTCTCCTTTTAAGGACCTCTCTCAAAAATCCTGTTAAATTTTAGGAAGATATAGGATGGAAGGGATTGGCACTGGACTTGCTTAAGATAGAGTGAGAAATAGAGGATCACCGATAAAGCCAAACCACGAGCAATCGTGGGACGCCTGCCCGCCGTAATCGGTGGGAGGCCCACTGTTCCAAAGATGGAGCAGGCGGGGAAAGCCACGGGTCCCTCGGGGATAGCCGGGTTGCCGAAGTGAAAAGGAGATGGTCTCTTTTCTGAGAGCCCGTGGTTTAATATCACGGGCTTTTTATTTGGTGAGATTCAGAAGAGAAAAACGATTCGGTATGAGGGGGAAAGAGGATTTGATCACGGGGGAATTCTATCAGATGAAAGAAATCGGAGGTGGAAAAATCATTTTAGAGTGTCTAAGTGAGCCCAATAGATGGTGGATTGGAGAAGAGGAGGAGTTTGCTCTGTTTTTCAGGGCATCAGAAGAGATGAAACAAAGGTGAGGAAAGGAGAAAGGAGTCATGATAGTCTTTTTGGGAGACCTATTGAGAAATAGATTCACAGGTGAGCTCTACGAGGTAAAGGGGTTTAGATTTGATAAGGTGACACTGGTTGGCAAAGGGGTCCCCGATAAAGGGTGGTTTGGGGATGAGGAGGTCCTGGGTTTTCTATTTGAGAGGGTAGCTCATGGAGAGGATGATCCCTTTAAATGAAAGATCTATAGATTTAAGTTTTGGGGAAAGGATGATCTCCGGGGGATTCTTTGGCGACAAGAGAGAGGAGGAGTCTTCTTCCCGATCAAGCAACGAAGCCCCAGTGATTGAATCCTTGGAGGTAATGAGAAGTAAATCATGGAATAGCCTGATTACGGTTTTGACTTCCCTTCCTTCGGACGATCCCCACTGGCTTTATAAAACCCCTTTTGGATGTGGCCTTTTTTATAAAAACGGAGATGGGTATGAGCCCGTTAAGAGATTTCGGGGAGAGATTTTTAGCCTCTTCAGAGAGCGCCTGCTGGAAAGATGCCTTTTAAAGAAGGATCGGAAAGAATGGGTGATCTTTTTGACCGAAAGATACACCCGGAGGCAGGGGATTTTTAAAATAAAGTATTTGGGGGCTATGGATAAAGAGATGGTACGGATTGAAAGGGTTCGAACTTTTTCAAAAGAGGAGTTTATAAGGGCTTATCCCCAGTGGAGCAGGAGATTAAAAGATCTTAAGTTCATACTTGACGAGTATCCTCGTCTTATTCTTGGAGGAAAGGAAGGTTCCTTTGTGAAGAAATGCTGTTATTCGATCATCATGGAGAAGATTGATGTTTCAGAGTTTCCTCCTCCACTTTTTATCGAGGAAAGCCTTGAACTACACTTCCCTATGGTGCTCCAGTTATGGAATGGAGAGGAAGAGAACTTTGGAGTTGAGCTTTTCGAAGGGATCGAGTTTCCTTATCTATTTTATGAATCCAGGGATTCATCATTCATAGAGGAGAGATCTCTTTTAACCAATTTTTTAATCTGTGCTAAGCATCTTATCCTTTGTCTCCCTTTTAGTTCTCCTGAGGCGATGAGGGAAGCCCTTTTAGAGGCAAAGGATAAAAAGCTCATAGGATTTAAAGCCTATTTTCTCTCTCCTCTGGAACTTACGGAAGTTTAAGAAACGGCTTTGGAATCTTCTCGGAGTAGATCTTTATGAGGAGGAAGAACTCCAAAACCATCTGCTTTTAGGACAGCTCTTTTGAGGGCCTCCATCAATGCCTCTTTCCCCAGGAGACCAATAAGATTTGGGTCCTCTTTAGGGGATCCGACTCTGTCGGAAACTTCCCTGAAGAAGAATGGATTTCACTTCGTACCACAAACATCATTGAGCGTCTCAACAAGGAGTTTCAGTGTAGAACAAAGCCGATCCTGCCTGCCGCAGGCAGGGGAGATTATTGCTGGGGAACAGGCTTGTTATAATCTTCTGGCTTTTATCTGTTTTAAGATGGAATTGCATTGCCTGCCTGTCGGCAGACAGGGAGGTCAAATCCTATTGGGGACGAAGTGTGAACGAAGTGAACTCAAGTGTGCCATAATCTCCCATTCTTTCAGAAGTTGATTGAAAAAATTTTACACAAAGAAGTTGACAATACCCCTATTATCCCCCTGGAGACAGAGTTTTCTACAGGGTAGTCTATTTGGTGAGTTATGTTAATAGGCATTTTGGAAAATATTGCCTCTGGGAAAAAAGAATCAGACGCTGAACAGAAAGAGAATACCCATATGCTTCTCAATCAGACTAAAATCCTGGGAAAAAATGGAGGCAAGAATGAGTAGCACTTAAAACTTTTAGAACCACTTCTTTTTTTAGAAGTGATTTTTTTCAGTTTCCAAAGAGATTCTAAAACTGCCAAAAAAGATTTCGCTTTACCAAACCTTTTAAATCTGCTAAATTATAATGTAAAATATTTCATACTTAATACAAATGAATAAAATTGAAGAAATAAAAAAGGAGTTAGAAGAGCTCAAACCAATACTAAGAGAAAAATATAAGGTCAAAAGTATGGGTATTTTTGGCTCCTATCTAAGAAGTGAAGAAAGAAAAGATAGTGACCTTGATATCTTAGTTGAATTTGAAGAAGATGCTCCACTCAGCCTTTTAGACTTTATTCGCTTAGAAAATTAGGTAGTGTATAATATTTTGTGTAAATTCTGGGGTTGAAAAGAAAGGCGCTTTTCCTTAAATAGGATTTGACCCCAAATCCAAATAGAAAGGAGAAGCGCCTATGAAAGTAGAGATTAATGTACCAGAAGTTGTTAGTCTTTTCAAGGAAATTGAGCGACAACCGGAGAAGATTTTTGAGATGATTCGAATGGATATCCGAGAGGCTGTGGGACAGTATCTTTCTAATCTGATGGATATGGAATTGGATCATTTTCTTGGTAGGAAACGGTATGAGCGTACAGGGGAAGAGGATCCCAATCATCGTAATGGCTCCTATGATCGTAATTTTACTTTGAAGGGGATTGGTCCTGTGGAGGTAGAAGTTCCCCGGGATCGTAAGGGAAAGTTTAAGACGAAGATCATTGCTCGAAGTAAGAGGTATGAGGAGGATCTTCGCCAGGATCTCTGTTTGATGTTTCTCAGTGGGGTAAGTACTCGATCTCTTTCGATGATTTCTTCTCGGCTCATTGGTCGAAAGCTCTCTCCCACAGAGGTCAGCAGTGCTAACAAGGAGTTAGTGGAGGCTGTAGAGAAGTGGAGGACAAGGGATTTATCTAAAGAATCGATCAAGTATCTCTTTATTGATGGGGTTTGTTTTTCGATGCGGGTAGATGGCAGTGTGGAGACGGTTTCTGTGTTAGTTGTGATTGGGGTGACGGAGAAGGGAGAGAGGCTGGTTTTGGCCTTACAGGCAGGAGACAAGGAGTCGGCTTCTAACTGGAGGGAGCTCTTTTCAGATTTAAAGAAGCGTGGTCTTAATCCTCGAAGGGTGATCTTAGGGATAATGGATGGTCTTTCGGGGTTGGAGAAGGTATTTAAGGAGGAGTTTCCAAAGGCGAAGGTGCAGCGTTGCCAGGTCCATGTGGCTCGGAATGTGTTGGCCAAGGTTCCGAGGAAGTTGAAGCGGGCTGTGGCTGATGATTTAAGATCCATCTTCTATGCCTCGAGCAAAGAGAAGGCCTTAGAGTTTTTCTCCCAGTTCAAAGAGAGGTGGGAGAAGAAGATTCCATCAGCAGTGAAATGTTTAGAGAATTCACTGGATGCATGTTTGACCTTTTTTGACTTCCCTGAAGAAGAATGGATTTCACTTCGGACAACCAATATCATCGAACGTCTCAACAAGGAGTTTAAGCGTAGAACAAAGCCGATGGAGATTATTGCTGGAGAACAGGCTTGCTATAATCTTCTGGCTTTTATCTGTTTGAAGATGGAATTGCATTGGAGGTCAAATCCTATTGGGAAGGTGCGCCATAATCTCCCATTCTTTCAGAAGTTGGCTGAAAAAAATTTTACACAAAAAAGTTGACATTACCGAAAATTATTTGGCTGAGATATTGGGAATTAGAGTCGATTTAGTTGAAAAAAATACCCTCAAGCCAAGAATAGGAGCTAATATCTTAAGAGAAGTGGTAAATATATGAAGACCGATAGACATTTCCTATTTCTAAGGATATTAGAAATGGCTGTCTTCTGGATTGAAAAGAAATGTTCAGCAAGGTGAAGAAAGAATTTTTAGATTATCTAGAAGATATTATCAAGGCTATGAATGATGCCTTGAGCTTCGTTGAGAGCATGGAATTTTTTGATTTTGAAAAAGATAAAAAACTATTTACGCTACTTTAAGAGCGATAGAAATTATTGGAGAAGCAGTAAAAAAGATACCATCAGAAATAAAAGAAAATTATCCCGAAATACCTTGGAAAGAAATGGCTGGGATGAGAGATAAATTGGTTCATGAATATTTTGGAGTGGACCTAAAAAGAGTTTGGAATACAATTAAAAAAGATATTCCTGCTTTGAAACCTCTCTTTGAAAAAATCTTACGGGATTTTGAATAAGGGAAGAAAGAAACTTGCCTGCTCTTATCCAATGTGGCCACTGAATATTAGCTAAAGGGACCACTCTCAGTATTATTCAATCCGGCTGGCCACTGACCGTCTATCACTTTTATCCCCTCCCCCTATCAGGTCATAGGAATTTCAATGCGAATTTTTTATTGACAAAAGAGAAATTTTTTTTATTATATTGTAGTAATAATACTACAAATATCGATAAAGGAGGATTATCTATGAGAGTGCTCCAAAAGCTTAGAGAGGCTCGACAGGGAATTCTTGACCAAATCGCTTTGATCGAAGAGATGAGGAGGGGTTCT
>Ga0078972_1015577_pt1 | contig 11593 bp, 10 predicted proteins | sample YelNatPaOPGAMG01_FD_67568 | JGI IMG/M metagenome (GOLD analysis project Ga0078972, IMG submission 67568) | Hot spring thermophilic microbial communities from Obsidian Pool, Yellowstone National Park, USA - OP-RAMG-01 (SPADES assembly) (version 2) | ecosystem: Environmental > Aquatic > Thermal...
TAAAAATGAAACATTGACAGGTGAAGAGGTGAAAAGGATACTTACAGATGAAAAAAAGAATTGATATTGATAAGATAGAGAGAGCAATAAGGGAGATTATTATTGCAATAGGAGAAGACCCTGAAAGGGAAGGTTTGAAAGATACGCCAAAAAGGATTGCAAATCTTTACGCCGAACTATTCAAGGGTTTGTTCTACGATGCTAAAAAGAGTATTAAGATTTATAAAGAAGAGAAGTATGATGAGATTATAATACTTAAAGATATACCTTTTTATAGTATTTGTGAACACCATTTTCTCCCTTTCTTTGGGAAGGTTCATATTGCGTATATACCGAAGGATAATAAAATAACAGGTTTTTCAAATATCATAGAATTTATAGATATTACATCAAGGAAGCCACAGATACAGGAAAGATTCACACAGGAAGTTGCTGATATGATGATGGATGTTCTTAATCCAATGGGTGTTCTTGTTATCGTTGAGGCGAGACAATTATGCCTTGAGATGCAGGGTCTTGAAAAATCAGGAACTATCACAACAACATCCGCTATAAGAGGTGCATTTAAAAGGGAATCAACAAGGCTTGAGGCATTAAATCTCATAAAGGGAAATGGTAAGAATTAAAAGATTTTACAGGAATGAAGATATAATAAGAGAACTTGAAAGGATAGGAACAGATAAGATTATAATGGAACATATTTCATCAAAGATGAGATTTTATACATTTCTTATAGAGGGTGTTTCACCTGCAATCGGAAACATTATTAAACAATCAGCACTTTCAAGAGGAACTGATGCAGGGATAAACAGACTTGTTATAAAAGGTGAACCTTCATCTTCTGATATTTTGATAGGTGGAACAAAGAAAGAATTCCAGTATATCTATGAGATGATGAAGGAGCAACCATTTAAAATAAGGAATATTTTCAAGGAGATAATGGAAACGATAGATTTTGTTGAGAAGAAGAGAAGGACAAAGATAATGGGAATACTGAATGTTACACCTGATTCATTCTATGATGGTGGAAGATACAATGATTTAAAAGCAGCGATTGATAGGGGAATAAAAATGAAGGAAGAAGGTGCTGACATAATAGATGTTGGTGGAGAGTCATCAAGACCAGGTTCAGAACCTGTTGATGAAGAGACTGAAAAAAGCAGGGTCTTCCCTGTTATTGAGGCATTAAGTAAAGAAGGAATAACGATTTCTATTGATACATACAAATCAGGTGTTGCAGAAGGCGCAATAAAAAGAGGTGCTAAAATTGTTAATGATATTTCTGGATTGAGATTTGATAAGAATATGATTGATGTCGTTAAGAATAACGATGTAGATGTTGTCATTATGCATATGAAGGGAACCCCTAAAAATATGCAGGAAAATCCTTATTATGAAGATACAATGAAAGAGATAATTGATTTTCTTAAAGAGAGAATAGAATTTGCGGAAGGAAGTGGTGTAAATCCTCAAAGGATAATTATAGACCCTGGAATTGGGTTCGGTAAGAGGGTGATTGATAATATAAAGATAATGAAAAATATTTTTGAATTCAATTCATTGAGAAAACCGATATTGATAGGTGCTTCAAGGAAATCATTTATAGGGAAACTCACAGGTGCTGATGTGAATGAGAGACTACCGGGTTCACTTTTATCCGTATTTTTAAGTATAGATGCAGGGGTTGAATATGTAAGGGTTCACGATGTGAAAGAGACCAAACAGGTGATAGAACTTTATTACAGGATAATGGAGGAAGATGATACAATTCACAATAATTGATATTATAGATATTCTTCTTGTATCTTTCCTTATTTATTTTTTCCTGCATTTCTTTAAAGGGACAAAAGCGATATTGACATTGACAGGCGTTTTTATTCTCTTTGCATTATGGATAGCAGGAAGTATATTTGATTTAAAGACATTGAAGTTTATTGTTGCAGGTCTTGGAAATATATGGCTCATTATATTTGTTATACTCTTCCAGAATGAGATTAGAAAGGCTTTACTTTCTCTTGGTTCAAAAGGTTTTTCAAGGTTCATATTTGCAGAAGAGAGGGAGAAACTTGCAAAAGAAATATCAGATGCTGCAAAGATACTTTCAGATAAAAGGATTGGAGCATTGATTGCTATTGAGAGAAATGATGTCTTGGACCAGTACATAGAAAGGGGAATAAAAATGGAAGCATCTGTTGATGCTAATCTTATTGTCTCAATATTCTCACCTTATTCGCCACTACATGATGGTGGAATAATAATAAGAGGGACATCAATAGTGGGTGCAAAATCCATATTCCCTCTTTCAAAAAATCCAAATCTTGGACCTTCTTTCGGGACAAGACATCTTGCAGCAGTAGGTATAACTGAAGAAACAGATTGTATGTGTGTCGTTGTATCAGAGGAAACAGGCTCTATTTCACTCTGTTCAGGCGGAAACATTGAGAGAAATATTGAACCTGAAAAACTGAAAACAAAGATAATTAACAAATTACAAAAAGGAGGATAAATGAAACAAAAAAGATTAAAGTTAATTTTCTTTCTTGCAACATTTCTATTTGTCATGCTTATTTATCTCTGGACAATTGCCCCAACACTTGCATTCTGGGATTGTGGTGAATTTATAACCTGTTCATACATTCTTGGTATTCCACATCCACCTGGAACTCCATTTTATGTTCTCATTGGAAGACTTTTCTCATTGCTCCCAATTTCAAAAGATATTGGATATAGAGTGAATTTCTTTTCAAGTTTATCAGGTGCACTGGCAACAGCATTTTTATACTTGCTCATTATTAAGATAATTGGAATTATATTGAAGGGCAAAGAGACCAGAATTATTCATCATATAATAGCATTTTCATCAGCGCTCCTTTCAGCATTTGCATTCAGTGTATGGGATAATTGTGTTGAGGCAGAGGTGTATTCACCTTCTAACCTCTTTCTTGTTATAGGTATGTACCTTATACTACACTGGTATGATAACAGAGGGACAAAAGGTAACAAAAACACACTTCTCCTTATAATTTATATTTCCTTTTTGTCTATGGGTATACATCTTTTGCCACTACTTATGCTTCCACCAATTATATTATTTGTTATACTTGTTGATTGGAGGGAGATCATTGATACAAAGTTTATTATATCTGGTATAATCCTTGCCATACTTGGAACAACAACCTATGCATATCTTTATATAAGATCAAAATTAAATCCTTACATAAATGAAGCAGATCCATCCACATTGAAGGCTTTATGGGCGGTTTTCACAAGGGAGCAATATGGACCTATGAAACTTTTACCAAGAAAAACACAAACAGAGACTGGTTTAAGCCTTATACCAGCATTCTGGGAGCAGATAAAGGTTTATTTTAAATATTTTTCATGGCAGTATTTCCCATTCCCAAGGGAGAAGACAAATACAATTCTCCAGATTTTTTCTATAATTGGAACATATATATATGCATTTATGGGTGTTTCTGGTATGTATATTCATTATAAAAAGGATAAAAAAACATTCTATCTCTTCTTCACATTGTTTATATTACTTTCCCTTGGACTTGTCACCTATCTAAATTTGAGATTTAGCCCATCAGACCCAAATCCAAAACATGAGCCAAGGGAAGTGAGGGAAAGGGATTATTTCTTTGCCTCATCTTACTTCTTCTTCGCATTTTATATTGGTATATTCCTTTATTACCTTTATGAAAATATAGAAGGTAAAAAATTTTATAAATATGTTATTTATCCATATTTTCTCCTTCTTTTCTTCGTCCCTATTTTGCCAGTTATAAGTAATATAAAAAGCCATGTGAATAGAAGGGGTGATTATATACCTTATGACTATGCTTATAATATGCTTGTTTCAGCAGATGATAATTCAGTTGTTCTCACAAATGGTGATAACGACACATTCCCTCTCTGGTTTATGCAGTATGTTGTTGGATTCAGGAAACACGACCTTCCAAATAAGAAAGGTGTTATTCTTGCGAATCTTTCACTTCTCAATACAAACTGGTATATAAAACAACTTAAAAAATGGGGTGTTCCTATTGATTTTGATACACCATTCAGGGGGGTTGGGAGATTTGAAGAGGCATACAAAAAGGCAAGATGGAAAGGATACAAAGGGACATTTGAAGATTTTGTAATAGACAACCTTACACCTGTTAAAGCGGATGATGGGAGTATACTTTTCGTGAAAGACCTTGCTATAAGAAACATCATACTCACGAGTTCAGGAATAAAACCAGAATTGAAAGATTTCTTCATACCAGAATCCGTGTTTGTAAAAAAATATATAAAAGAAGGTGTTTATAAACCATCCATAAATCTTTATTTCTCTGCAACAGTTGCATATGAATCAAGGGTCGCTTATCAGAATCATTTAAAACTTGAGGGATTCCTTTACAAGTTATTGCCAGAAGAAAGCACAGAAGAGATGGTTGATAAGGAAAAAACATACGACCTCCTTATGAATAAGTTTAAATACAGGTCTATTTTTGATAAAAGGGTATACAAAGATGATAATACCCAAAGACTCCTTTCAAATTATAGTGCATTACTCTTCACTCTTGGCAGAAGTTTGAGAATGGAGGTTATCACAGCACCATTTGTTTTGAATCCACAAACATACGAGGGTATTGTTCCCAATGAGAAGCAGAAAGAGATATTAAAGAAGGCAACAGAGGTTTTCTTGAAAGGTTTAAGTTATACTGATGATGAAAGAATCTGGGCAACAATCATGATTGAACTCCGTGCTATACTTAAGGTTCTTAATGAACCTGACTATGCTATGGAGATTATTTCAAAACTTGAGAAAGAAAATCCTTCATCTTATCTTTTGTTCTTAAAAGGTGAGATCTACAGGAGTATAGGTGATATTTCAAATGCAGAAGCATACTATAAAAAGGCAATGGAAGATCCAAAGAAAGACCCTGCCATATATTATTCATATCTTAAATTACAATTATTGAAAGGTGATACATCTACATTTAATACGATACTTTCCGAGGCATTTAAGGATCAGCAACTATTAGGCGGTATATTTGGATATGCGAATGCACTTGGTGATACGAGTTTGATGATTGAAATATTAAAATTTTACATGGTGGTGAATCCTTATGATACAGAGACAAAATCTTATCTTGATTCCCTTACTCGTAAGTATTATAGGATGCGAAAATAAATCTTTACCACATGCTGCGGGTAAAAGGGATGAAGTAATATTAATCTCAGATAATGAGAATATAGGTGATTTACTCTCAAAATATATAGAGAAGGAAGAGTTTCTCCCTTCAAGGGAGAAGATATACACACTGATAAATTATGATTATTCAAAGATGCAGGCATACAGGTTATGGAGAAATCTTATACTTATAGGTTATCCAGGCTCACCTATTGATACATTTTTATCTGATAGAGTGAAAGAGGAGGCGAAGAAAGGTGCTGTATTCCATGAAAAAGACCTATTTGTTCTGGGTCAAACAGTTATTGTTATCTATGGAAAACACAGGGATTCGCTTAAACAGATTATTGATGAATATGGGGATACTATTTATCAGATTTTAAGGTCTGACGAGAAAGAAAGGATTAAGAATCTCCTATATATTGATGGATACGAAAAGAAAAAAACTGAAGAGATGTTAAAACTTTATGGTGCATCATTTGATCTACCATTAGGATACAAAATCTCGGTGAGAGAGAGAAATATCTTCTCATACATAAGGCATTATCCAGACAGGCTTATAACATTGTATTATGAAATAAATGGTGAGATGAGAGAACCTATTAAATTAAGGGATTCCTTATGGACAATCTATTTTGAAGGAGATTCAGTCCTCCAGAGTCATACAAAAATTGATACTGTTGATTTTCTGAATATGAAAGCAATAAGGATAAAAGGTGTATGGCAGAATTACAGCAAAGTTATGGGTGGACCATTTGTGAGTTATATGTTTAAGAAGAATGGTGTACTTTATTTTATTGATGCACATCTATTTTCTCCACAATTTAAAAAATGGCCTTATCTTGATGAACTTGAAATTATACTTGAAACATTTAAAACGGAAAGGTGAAAATGATAAAAGAGATAAAGAAAGAGATATCAAAGATAATAATAGGTCAGGAAGATGTTATAGAGAATCTCATTATTTCAACACTCGTTGAAGGGCATACACTTATAATAGGTGCACCTGGTCTTGCGAAGACACTCCTTGTGAATGCAATAGGAAGGGTTTTAGGGCTTTCATTTTCCCGTATTCAGTTCACACCAGATCTTATGCCAACTGATATTACAGGGACAGAGATTATTCAGGAACTTGAGACAAAAGAGAAGGTGTTCAGATTTATAAAAGGGCCTGTATTCTCAAATATTGTCCTTGCTGATGAGATAAACAGGGCTCCACCGAAGACACAATCTGCTTTACTTGAAGCGATGCAGGAAAGGAAGGTTACTTATGCAGGGAAAAATTATCCGCTTGAAGAACCTTTCATAGTGATAGCAACACAGAATCCGATTGAACAGGAAGGGACTTATCCTTTACCAGAAGCACAACTTGATAGATTTATGTTTTCAATAAACATAACTTATCCGAGGAGAGAAGAAGAGAAGATGATTATAGCAAGGGGTATAATCAGTGATGTGAGTGAATTAAAGGTTATTTCAAATAAGAAAGAAATATTGAAGATGAAGAAAGAGATTGAATCAATACCTGTGAGTGAAGAGATTATAGAACTCGTTATGCAACTTGTTAATGATACGAGGCCTGAATCTACAAGCATACAAGAAGTGAAGAAATATGTTGAATGGGGTGTAAGCCCAAGAGGAGGACAATACTTACTTCTTGGTGCAAAAGCAAGAACTTTTATTTCTGGAAGACCAACACCATCTTATGATGATGTTCTCAAAACACTTCCGCTTGTCTTTTCTCACAGGATAATTTTAAACTTCCTTGCAAATGCTGAAGGTGTTAAAGTTAATGATATAATAGATTTAATTATAAAGAATGTTCGTTCAGTTAAAAGATGAGAAAGAACTCCTTGAGGAAATAAGTTCCCTTGGGGAGGAATTAAATGAAAAAGTTTATCTTGTAGGTGGACCTGCAAGGGATAAAATTCTAAATCTCCCTTTAAAAGATATTGATATTATGGTATTGGGTGACGGAATTAGATTTGCAAAAGAATTTGCAAAAAGAAAGAAAAAAAGAATAAAAATATTTTATGAATTTCTTACAGCGAAAATAGATGATTTGAAGATTGATTTTTCAACTGCAAGGAAGGAATTTTATCCTGAATATGGGAGTTTACCAGTAGTATCAAAAGGGAGTTTTGAAGAGGATGCGAGAAGAAGAGATTTCACAATAAATGCTATTTATATCTCATTAAATAAAGAAAATTTTTGTGAGGTTATAGATATTGTTGGTGGTTTAAATGATTTAAAAAATGGTTTATTAAGAATACTTCATAATGATAGTTTTAAAGATGATGCAACGAGGATTTTGAGAGGAATAAGATTTATTGGGAGATTTGGATTCAGATTTGATAAAGATACGGAGATAAAACTTAATGAGGATAAGGTTTATCTTCAAAATATAACTTTTGAAAGGATATTGAGGGAATTGCTTCTTTTATGTGAAGAAGAAGGGAAGGGATTTAAATGGTTGAAATATTATGGAATTGACGATATATTGAATATAAAAATACCTGATGAGAGAGATAAAGAGGAGATTTTGAATTTTTCAAGGAAGCACAATATAAGACCTGAAAAGAGTTTATTACTTTATCTATTTTTTAATGATGAGAGATTAAAAATAAAAGAATATAGAAGAAATTTAAATTTTATAAAGAATTTTCCTGAAAACAGATTTGATATAAACAGGATTTTGAAAATAGAAAAAGATTTTCTACCATTAATTTATGTAAAGTTCCCATTTAAAGAAGAGATAGAGAAATTTATAAAATTAAAGAATGAGATTAAGACAGAATTGAATGGTGAAGAAATAAAAAGTTTTGGATTCCCTGAAAAAGATTGCGGGAGGATAAAAAAGGAGATAATAGAAGAGAGATGGAAAGGGAATATAAAGAATAAAAAAGACGAAATAGATTATTTAAAAAGGAGGTTATATGAACATAGAAGAAATGAGAAATAAGATTGGCGAAATTAGGAGGTTACTTTGATATAGAAGGAAAAAAGAAAAGAAAAGAAGAGATAGAAAAGATAATGCAGAAAGAGGATTTCTGGAGCGATATTGAAAAGGCTAAAGAAGTAAACAAGGAACTGAAAGAGATAAAAGATAAGATAGAAGAGTTTGAATCCCTTGTAGGTGAATTTAATTTTCTTGAAGAGATTATTAAACTGGGAGAATCAGAGGATGAGATAAATAAAGAACTTGAAAGATTGAGTAAGAAGATAATGGATATAAATACGAAGATTTTACTATCTGATAAAGATGATAGAAGGGGTGCAATACTTACAATACATCCTGGTGCTGGTGGAACAGAATCCTGTGATTGGGCTAATATGCTTTTAAGGATGTATCTTAGATTTCTTGACAGGAAAGGTTTTAAATATGAGATCATAGATTATCAGGCAGGTGAAGAGGCAGGAATAAAAGATGCTTCCATTGAGATAAAATCAGAATATGCTTATGGCCTTTTAAAATCTGAAACTGGTATACACAGGCTTGTTCGTATATCACCTTTTGATGCAAACAAAAGGAGGCATACTTCATTCTCATCAGTATTTGTTTATCCTCTTGTTGAAGATGATGTTCAGATTGAAATAAAAGAAGATGAAATACAGATGGAGACATTCAGGGCATCAGGACCGGGAGGACAGAATGTGAATAAGGTTAATACAGCAGTAAGGCTTATACATATACCAACAGGTATCACTGTCACAGCAAGGAGTGAAAGGTCTCAATTCCAGAACAGGAAGATAGCGATGATGCTTCTTAAAGCAAGGCTTTATGCACTTGAAAGAGAGAAACAGGAAGAAGAGAAGAGGAAACTTGAGGAGAAAAAGACCGATATTTCCTGGGGAAATCAGATAAGGTCATATGTCTTACATCCATATAAGATGGTGAAAGACCACAGAACAGATTACGAGACATCTAATGCAGAGGCTGTGCTTGATGGAGAAATAGATGATTTTATAAATGAATATCTAAAATGGTTGAAATTAAAAGAGAAGAATTAATAAGAAAGATAAAAATAGGTTTATTTATTTTTGTTTTAATAACACTTTCTATATTTGTATTCACATTTATTTTTACATACGAAGAGGAGACAAAAGATTTCTTTAAATATTTTAAAAAATTATACCTTTTATATACCTTTCTTTTCTGGTTATTTTTTATTATATTTGATACACTCACAATTTATTTCATATCTTTCAAGATAAAAAGAATAGGTTTTCTCGATTGTTTTACTCTAATAACCACAGGACAATTTCTTGCCACCACAACACCTTTCGGTATTTTTGGTTTACCATTCCAGATCTACTATTTGAATAAGAAAAATTACGAGATTGGAGAGGGTTTATCAATATTTGGGATAAAGAGTGCGATTTATATTATTCTCTATATATTCCTTATACCGATTGTTCTAATTTATACTGGGAGTATTTTTGAAAATATTTATTTCAAGCATGCTTTCAAGGTAATCTCTTTTATCATTTTAATAGGGATATTTCTCATTATCCTATTTGCTATAAAACCTGAAAAGTTATCAAAGATTATAAAGTGGAAGAGATTAAACGATGAGATTATAAGATTCAGAAACACCATATTTAGTTATTTCTCAAGTTCCCCATTCTATTTTTTTCTATCTTTCATATTTGCATCACTATCTTACCTTTCTTATATAAAGTTTAAATTATAAAAATATCTTTTATGGGAAAAACTCTTTTGTAAAAGGGTTTTCCCACACCTTCTTCCCTAAAACTTTTGTTTCTGTAAGTCCTGGCAGTTTCTGGCTAGACTTCTAAAATAAAAGTTTTGGGAGGAGTTTTGGAAACCATTTTTCCCAAAGGGTTCCTCAAGATAATTTTTCATAAACCTCTCTTTATTTAACTTTATTTGTTTGTTTAGTTTTTTCATAACGACCGCCTAAATGTTTTGCCAGAAACTTTTCTGCAATTGCATAAAACTTAAGTTTATTTTCTGGTTTAGCAAATCCATGTCCTTCATCAGGGAATAGTAAATACTCATATTGAATTCCTTTTTTCTTCATAGCTTCTACAATTTGTTCAGACTCTGCTTGTTTTACCCTTGGGTCATTAGCACCCTGTGCAATTAAAATAGGAATTTTTATCTGATCAACTTTAAAAAGTGGGGAACGAGATTTTAGGAATTCTTCCTCGGTATCAATATTTCCAACTCTTTTTTGAAAATTTATTAACATAGAAGACCAATAAGGTGGAAAAGATTTAATTAAAGTTATAAGATTACTTGGGCCTACAATATCTACTGCACAGCAAAAGAGGTCTGGTGTAAATGTGGCTCCAACCAGCGAGGCATAACCTCCATAGGAAGCCCCATATATAGCTACCTTTTTGGGATTAGCAATGCCCTGTGAAATAGCCCAGTTTACAGCATCCACAAGGTCATAGTGCATTTTTCTACCCCACTCCTTATCACCCGCATTTAAAAATTCTTTACCATAACCTGTAGAACCACGGTAATTAACCATTAGGCAAACATAACCACGATTTGCTAACCACTGTGCTTCTGCATCATAACCCCATGTGTCACGCCACCAGGGTCCTCCATGAACTTTTACTACCATAGGTAAATTAGTTCTTTCACCCCAAGGGGGATATGTTATATAACCATAAATAGTTAGACCATCTCGTGAAGTAAAAGATATTGGTAGCATTTTAGATAGTTTATAATCTCTTAAAGATGGGCGATTATCAAATAAAAAAGTCCCACGCTGTGATTTTCTGTCAAAGGAATAAAATGATACAGGTCCATTATCCTTTGTGAAGCCTATTATCCAGGTCCTATCAGCATTATCACGACTATAAAGAAAAAAATCACCATAATCCAATTTAGAAATACTATTGAAATCATTTTTGATAGATTCATCTAGAATCATCCATTCATTTCTTGCTTTGTAAAAGGAAACAGCTTGGACTTCATAAGTGTCTGGATGAATAATTACCTCTGATACATCATATTGAGGGTCTTCAGCAATTACTTCTATTGAAGCATTAGCTATATCCATTTTAACTAAACGAGCAGTATTTGCATCTCTGGAGTCGCGTAGATATAGATATTTGCCATCTTTTGAAAAACCAATTGGTAAAAACCTTTCAACAACTTCGACTCTTACCAAAAGTTGCCTGTATTTTTCTTCCAAATATTTTGTTGCCTGTTCTTCCTTTCCTTCTACAAGATGAAGATAAAAATATGGCAGAAAATCTTCGACAAAAACTGTTACTGACTTTTTGTCGTCAGTCTTTCCGAATATCCTTATTGTTGGGTGGTCGTTGAGCATTATGTAATCGACATCAAGAACCTGCATTTGTATTGGCATGTTTAATTAATGTTTTAAAAAATTTTTAAGTTGTTTTATTATTCAAACTATAATT
>Ga0078972_1015579_pt1 | contig 11591 bp, 9 predicted proteins | sample YelNatPaOPGAMG01_FD_67568 | JGI IMG/M metagenome (GOLD analysis project Ga0078972, IMG submission 67568) | Hot spring thermophilic microbial communities from Obsidian Pool, Yellowstone National Park, USA - OP-RAMG-01 (SPADES assembly) (version 2) | ecosystem: Environmental > Aquatic > Thermal...
AAGAGTTTATCAACAGCGGAAGAACGGTTCTGCTTGTAAGCCACGACAAAAACTCTATATTGAGCTATTGCAGCGAAGCCATGCTGCTGTATAAAGGCGGCATAGCGGCAAGGGGCAGAACCGAAGATGTTGTGGGTAAATACGAAGAGATTGAACGTGGAAATGTTTAGAGGAAATAATAAAATGAACGATCAATTTTATTTAGATTTTGAAAATAAATTTCGCGGTTCACGGGATTTAATTAAAGAAAGACTAAAAGTTTATCTTCCTTTTGTAAACCGTTTAGCAGAAATTTATAAAAGAGGAAAAGTATTTGATATCGGCTGCGGCAGAGGCGAGTGGCTAGAATTAATGTCCGAAAGCGGGTTTGAGGCTTACGGATGCGATATTGAAGAAGGTATGTTGAAGGATTGTTACGAGCGCGGTTTACCGGCATCAAAAAAAGATGGCATATCTTTTCTAAAATCATTGCCTGACGAGAGCCATGTTATTATTTCGGCATTCCATGTTATTGAACATATTTCGTTTGATGACCTTAGAATATTGGTTTCAGAGTCTTTGCGTATTCTAAAGCCGGGCGGGCTTTTAATACTCGAGACTCCAAATTCTGAGAATATAATTGTAGGCACGAATAACTTCTACTTTGATCCTACACATAAACGTCCAATTCCGTCTTTATTGTTATCTTATCTGCCGGAATATTATGGGTTTAAGCGCAGTAAACTTTTAAGACTGCAAGAATCGCCTGAGCTTGCATTTAGCGACAAAGTAAAATTAATAGATATATTTAGAGGCGTAAGTCAAGATATTGCGGTAGTTGCGCAAAAGAACACAACTATAGAAATTATGGATTTATTTAATCAAATTTTTGATAAGAATTACGGCTTAACTTTAAATGATTTAACAGAACGTTATGACGCCATTATAGACCAGAAAATTGATTTTGTATCCAAAGAACTTCAAAGCGTCTATAAAAGCAAAGAAGAACTATCCAAAGAACTTCAAAGCGTCTATAAAAGCAAAGAAGAACTATCCAAAGAACTTCAAAGCGTCTATAAAAGCAAAGAAGAACTATCCAAAGAACTTCAAAGCGTCTATAACGGCAAATCTTGGCGCATTACCGCACCGCTAAGATTTACAATGAAAATGATTAGATTATCTCTAAAAATACCGACTAAAATTATAAAATCTTCGATTAAATTATTAAAAGCGTTGTTGAAGAAAATTATTGTTCCACTTATAGACTTTGTCATTAAAAGACCTTCAATTAAGCGCATTGCCAAAAAAATAATAGATAGGTTTCCATCATTAAAAGAGCGTTTAAAATCAATAGCAATTTCATCAGGTATATTAGAAGTTCAAGGCAGAATATTAAAAAATAGTAATGAAGATAAAGCCGTAAGTGTTGAAGTATCCGACTTACCTCCACAAGCCCAGAAAATATATTCAGACTTAAAAAAAGCTATTGAGGATAAAAAGTAAATGCGTATAGTACTAGATTTGCAGGCTTGCCAAACCGAAAGCAGATTTCGCGGCATGGGTCGTTATTCAATGTCTTTAGCTAAAGCAATAGCTAAAAATGCTGACGGCAATCATGAAATATGGCTTTTTTTAAACGCTCTTTTTCCGGATACTATTCCTTATATAAGGCAATCATTTGAAGGCTTAATACCGAAAGAGCGTATTTTTGTTTTTTCCGCATACGGACCGGTTGCGGAATTTGCTCAGCAAAACGAATGGCGCACAAAAACTTCAGAGCTGATTAGAGAATACGCATTATCTCAACTTAAACCTGATATAGTTCATATAAATAGTTTATTTGAAGGATACGGGGACGATGCCGTTACATCAATAGGAAAGTTTGACCCAAAAATACCGACTACCGTAACATTACACGATTTAATACCTTACGTTGACCCTAAAAATTATTTGCATAATGAACAAATGAAAAAATGGTATTATAGAAAAATTCAATCATTTAAAAATGCAAATCTTTTTTTAGCCGTTTCTGAATATTCAAAAAAAGAAGCAGCGGATAATCTCGGAATTGCGCCAGAAAATATCATAAATACATCTGAGGCCATAGGCGAAAACTTTAAACCGGTTAAATATGCAGAAGAAGAAAAACAAACCATACTTAGCAGTTATAATATTAAAAAGTCTTTTGTTATGTATTCTCCGGGCGGTTTTGACGAAAGAAAGAATATTAAAAGATTAATCGAAGCTTATGGAATGCTTCCATTTGCCGTTAAAGAAAAGTATCAGCTTGTAATTACCGGTAAGATAGCTGATGAAACTAAATACGAGTTAAGTTCTTATGCAAAAAAATTCAATATCGGCGATAACCTGCTTATATTCACAGGTTATCTTAAAGATGACCATCTTATAGCTCTATACAATTTTTGCAATCTCTTTGTCTATCCGTCTTTACATGAAGGTTTTGGATTACCTCCTCTTGAAGCTATGGCATGCGGAGCCGCAACTATCGGTTCGAACCGAACAAGTATTCCTGAAGTTATAGGCAGACAAGATGCGTTATTTGACCCTTTCAGCGTAAAATCTATTTCCGATAAAATATACGAGGCGCTTACAGACAATATTTTCTTAAATTCATTAAAAGAACATGCTTTGAAACAGGCAAAGAAATTTTCGTGGGACGAGTCTGCAAAAAGGGCATTAGAAGCATTTGAATCGGTTCATCGTAATAACAATTTAAAAAATATAATACAGTCAAACACTAAAATTTCCTATAAACCGCGCCTTGCTTTTTTTTCGCCGCTGCCGCCTGAAAAATCGGGCATTTCGGATTACAGCAAAGAGCTTTTACCTGAACTTGTACTACATTATGATATTACTATCATTGTAGATCAGCCTAAAGTAGAAGATGTATGGCTGCAAGCCAATTTCCCCATACATGATATTTCTTGGTTTGAGTCGAATATAAAAACATTTGAACGCATATTATATCAGTTTGGAAATTCGCCGTTCCATAAGCATATGTTTTTGTTATTAAAGAAATATCCCGGAGTAGCAGTGCTTCACGACTTTTATCTAAGTAGCGTAATTAATTGGATGGAAAGAGATGGATATATGCCGTATTTTTTTAAACAATCATTATACTATTCGCATGGTTATAAAGCTTTGTTGTTTCTAAATGAAAACGGCATGGATAAAACAAAATATGCTTATCCTGCAAATAAAGAGATTTTGGATAATGCTATAGGCATTATTGCCCATTCACAATATTCAATAAAACAAACTGAAAAATGGTATGGGAAAGATTATTGTAATAATTTTTCTTATATCCCTCATTTAAGGGCTATTGCTAAAGATATAGACCGCAAAGATAATATTGACATTAGAAATACTCTTGGTTTTGCCGACGATGATTTTATTATATGTACGTTTGGATTTTTAGATGAAACCAAGCTAAATCATCTTCTGCTAAAAGCTTTTTTAAATTCATCGTTATGTAAAAGTAAAAATTGTCGTTTGATTTTTGTCGGGGAAAACCACGGCGGTGATTACGGCAAAAATATCCTTGAAACAATTAAAAAAAGCGGATTGCAAGAAAATATTAAAATTACCGGGTTTGTAAATGAAAATATTTACCGGCAATATCTTTCGATTTGCGATGTTGCCGTGCAATTGCGCTCATTATCACGCGGGGAAACTTCAGGAGCTGTTTTAGATGCATTAGCTTACGGTATTCCTCTTGTCATAAACGCTCATGGACCAAATGCCGAATATCCAGAGGATATTTTAATAAAACTTCCGGACGAGTTTGACGATGGCGATTTAACAAAAGCCCTTGAAAAGTTAAAAAGCGACCATGAGTTACGTGATAAGTTAAAGGTTGCAGGACGAAAATATATTTACGAAAAGCATAATCCGAAAAAAATTGCAAATGATTATTTTAATGCTATAGAAAATTTTTATTTAAATAGCGAATATACTAAATACAAAAATTTAATAAATTCCTTAGGTAATATTGATACAAGCATAAAACCGACTCAGGAAGATTTAGTATCGCTATCAGAATCTATTGCGAGTTCTTCTTTTAAAATTTCTCAAAAACAACTCTTTATTGATATTTCAGTATTAGTCAAATTAGATTTGAAAACCGGTATCGAAAGAGTTACGAAGGCAGTAATGTTAGAACTTTTAAAAAATCCGCCTAAAGACTTTAGAGTAGAACCCGTTTATTTTGACGGGCAGCGTTACCGTTATGCACGCAAATTTATTTTTAAATTTTTAAATATCGGTCAATGCGAAATAAATGATGATGTTATTGAACTTAATAAGCTTAATAAAAACGATATTTTTTTAAATCTTGAATTGAATACTGAGCATTTGGATGCAAAAAAGAGAATATTTAAACTATATAATTATCAAGGTGTTAAAATTTATTTTATAGTTTACGATTTGCTCCCCGTTAGGCATCCAGAATGGTTTCCGCCGGGGGATACCAAAAAAATTTTTGAAAATTGGTTAGTAATGATTTTCGAGGTATCTTCAGGGTTGTTTTCTATATCAAAATCAACAGCAGATGATTTAATAAATTGGTTTAAAGAAAACAATTATAACCGCATAGAACCGATAGACAGCACTTATTTTCACCTTGGGGCAGATATAAAAAGCAGTTCTGCTAATACAGAAAATACAGAAAATACAGAAAAAGTGCCAAAAAACGCTGAGCTTTTGTTAGAAAAATTATATACAATGCCAAGTTTTTTGATGGTCGGCACAATTGAACCGCGTAAGGGTTGTTTACAGACTATAGAAGCATTCAGTTTATTATGGCGAGAAAAGATAAATATTAACCTTGTAATTGCGGGGAAAGAAGGATGGAAAGATTTACCGACAAATCAAAGGCGAACTATTCCTTTGATTTTATCAAGGCTTAAAGAACATCCTGAACTTAACAAACATCTTTTCTGGCTTGAAGGTATCAGCGATGAATATCTTGAAAAGGTTTACAAGGCAAGCACCTGCCTCATTGCAGCAAGCGAGGGCGAAGGATTCGGTCTGCCGTTAATAGAAGCGGCTCAGCACAAACTGCCGATTATTGCGAGGGATATTCCTGTTTTTAGGGAAGTGGCAGGCGAATACGCTTTTTATTTCAGCGGCGGCAAACCTGAAGATTTGTCTGATGCAGTAAAGGTTTGGCTTGGCTTGCATAAGGAAGGAAAACATCCGAAATCCGATAATATGCCGTGGCTCACTTGGAAGGAAAGCGCTAAACAACTTATGGATGTAATTTTGAATGACAAATGGTATTATAAATTAAAAAAATGAAAAATGAAAAATATTTTTTTTGATATACTTAAAAAACACAATATAATGATATTAATGAACACTATAAGAAAAGCAAACGCTCAAACTTTACATTCTTTGAAAACCTTGGACATTTTGGACAATATTATTAATGACTCCTTGATTGAACAGAAATCAATGAGCGACCATCTAAATATTATACATGCAACTCGTTGCACTTTGGTTAGATATTTATTACCACAGGGCGAAATTATTTTAGATTTGGGCGGCGCAAATTCTCCGCTTTACAAGATGGAATACACTCATAGATTTAAAAGATTGATTTTAATAGACCTTCCGGCGGAAGAAAGGCAATTTTATAAGGAAATAGTTATTGATAACGAATGTGAATTAGGAGAGGTTATAGTTCGATATGCCGATATGACGAACTTGTCTGGTATAGAAGACTTAAGCGTTGATTTTGTTTGGTCAGGGCAAAGCATAGAACATGTTTCTCAAGATTTAGGTAAACGTATGTGCAAGGAGGCTTTCAGAGTTCTTAGAAAAGGCGGTTCTTTTTGTTTGGATACTCCTAACCGATTAATAACGGAAATACATACTCGTTCAGTAGGGGGGGGGGATTTGTTCATCCGGAACATTGCATTGAATATTATCCTCAACAGCTAATGACAATTTTAAAAAATACCGGTTTCGAAATTAATAGGGCATTAGGATTATGCGAGATGCCATTAACGATATCGACAGGTGAATTTCATTATGCAGATTTCGTTTTTGGCAGACACTTTACTAATGATGTCACTAACGGTTATATTCAATATTACCATTGCATAAAGCTATGAATTATAAAAATTTAACGATTTAAGAAACTTTAAAAATAATTAAAATAACTGGACATGCTATAATTTAATAGGCACTCAGTTAAGAGTATATTAAAATAATTAATATAATCTAACCGGAGATTTTTTATTATGGAAGAAAGAAGGTCGTGTATTAGCCCCCCCAATTGACTGAATAAAATTAGACACTATAATTAAGTCAATCGGAGGGTAAAAAATGGGATTAAATTTAAGAAGAAAATTTTTGGACGACGATAAGATTAAAATCCTGCAGGAAGGATCTATTAACGGAGTTCCGCAGAAATTAAGAAAATACGGAATAGGTCAAAGTCTTTTTTACAAATGGAAAAAAGCTTTTATAAAAGGCGGAGTAACCTTACTAAGAGATAAATCCAAAGATCTGGAGGTAATCCTTGAATAAGAATGAGGGAAAGCCTAAAATTGCTGTTATTATACCTTGCTATAATGAAGAAGACAATGTGAAGGCAGTTTACGATAGGCTGACAGAGGTTTTAAACTACACAAATTATCAATACGATTTAATTTTTATAGACGATGGTTCAAAAGATAATACGCTTAATGAACTTTTAAAGCTTTATGAAAAAGATCCTAAAGTTAAAATAATTGATTTTTCTCGTAACTTTGGGAAAGAGATCGCTCTAAGTGCAGGATTAGATTACGCAGATGCAGACGCGGTTATACCATTTGACGCAGATCTTCAACACCCGCCGGAGGTTATATTGGATCTTCTTTCTAAATTTGAAGAAGGCTATGATGTGGTAAACGCTGTAAGAAGCAAGTGCGATAAAGAAAGCTTTTTAAAGAAGTTCACCTCAAAAGCTTTTTACAAGATTATAAATAAACTATCAGATATTGATATACCTCAAAATGTTGGGGATTTTAGATTAATATCCAAGGATGCTTTAAACGCTGTTAAACAAATAAGGGAGAGGAAGAGATTCATGAAAGGCATATTTGCTTGGGTAGGGTTCAAGACAACGTCAGTTTATTATGAAAGAGCGCCAAGATATTCTGGCAAAACAAAATGGAATTACTTTAAGTTAATAAATTTAGCAATAGAGGGTATAACTTCTTTTTCTATTGCACCTTTAAGACTTGCATCGCTTTTGGGTTTATTTGTATCTTTTGTAGCTTTTTTATACGCTATGTGGATTATTATACAAAAACTTGTATACGGCAATCCTGCGAAGGGTTATCCATCAATAATGGTTGCTATATTGTTTCTTGCCGGTGTTCAGCTTATAACCATAGGTATAATAGGAGAATACATTGGAAGAATATACGAAGAGGTAAAGCAAAGACCTCTTTACATCGTTAAAAAGATATGGGATAAAGATAATAAGGTGAAAATATGAGAATATTAGATTGGCTACATAGAAAGATTTTTAGCAGAGATTTTACTATCAAATTGAATTATTTTCTTGATAATTTTTTGCCACCAATAATTAGGGATAATGTTATATTTATGTACCCTTTATTTTGGTTAATTTTTAAGCACAAAACAAAATTACTGTTTCAATTTAAAGAACATTTTCCTTTTTTAGACGATGATCAATATATAAAATATTATGAAACTGTTGGTAGTATTGTTCGAGAAACTGATTTAAATAGTAAATGTATTAATTATATTTTAGATAATATTTACGGAGAGACGGTGTTAGATGCAGGTTGTGGTAAAGGTTTTCTTGTTAGACAAATAGAGCTAAAACTGCCTAAAGTAAAAACTATTTATGGTATGGATATATTAGTAAATGAGACAAAAACAGGGAAGATTACCTATGTTAGAGGATTTTTAGAAAAAATGCCGTTTGACACAAAATCTTTTAATACAGTAATTTGTTTACATACTATAGAACATGTTATTGATATAAATATAGCAGTGTCTGAACTTCGCAGAGTTGCACGTAATAGGATTATTATACTAATTCCAAAACAACGTGAATGGTTATATACACCAGATCTACATGTATCTTTTTTCCCTTATAAATTTGATGTTTATATGAAGCTCAAACTTTCTAAATCAGCAAAAGTTATAGAGATAGGTGGAGACTGGGTTGTTATAGAAGATATAAAATGAATACGAAAGTATATTGCAACAAATGCAGCAAAAAATCATTCTTTTTCTTAAGATATATTATGGTTGGCGTTATAAATACAATTGTTGGATACGGAATTATATTTTCTCTTATGTTTATTGGTGTATCCCCAGAAATAAGCAATATTATTGGCTATGCTATAGGCATAATGGTATCTTACATTCTTAATAAAATCTATACATTCCAAAGCAAGGCTCATCCAAAAAAAGAGTTTCCTAAGTTTGTTTTATCGCTTTTAGCATCTTATACATTAAACTTTTTAACGCTTGTTTTGTGTATTCACATACTTAAAATAAATCCTTACATTTCTCAAATTTTAAGCGGCGCAGTTTATACACTGAGCGGTTTTGTATTTTTGAAATATTTTGCGTTTAGAGGGTCAAGAGATGAAAGATATGTTTAAAAACTTTTTCAACACAAAGTATTTTGCTTTCTTTGTTTATCTTGCTTTAGCAATAGTGTTCTGGGGAATACCAATGGATTTTAAGTTTGTGTCAAGGTTAAATATATCTGGTGATCCCGCTTTTGAATTATGGTCACTAAAATGGTGGCCTTACGCTATAATACATGGCTTGAATCCTTTTCTTACAAAAGCATTTTGGGCTCCTTTTGGCCAAAACCTTGCATGGACTGGGTCTGTATCTTCTATAGCGCTACTATTCTCACCTATAACACTTAGCTTTGGGCCTGTTCTTTCATATAATTTAGCAACTATTTTATCGCTTGCTTTGGGACCTTTTGGGATATATCTGATATGTAAAAGTCTAAATTTAAACCAAACCTCATCTATGTTTGGCGGACTTGTTTTCTTTTTTTCAAGCTACGTGTGGGGACAACTTTTAGGACATTTAAACCTGTATGTAGTATTTGCTTTACCATTCTTAATTTATCTATTTATACTAAGATTTAAGAATGAAATTGGCTCTAAAAAGTATGTGATATTTTCTGGGATACTTCTCGCTTTTCAGTTTGGTGTGTCAAATGAGATATATGCTACTTTTGTAGTATTTGGATTTATCGCACTATTTATACTGTTTTTAATCTTTATTAAAGATGAAGTGTATAGAAAGTTAATAATAAAAACTTCTTTGGAGTTAATCGCTGCAGTTATATTAAGTTTTATATTAATTTCTCCCATTATATTATATACTGTTTTAGGTTATTCAAATGCTAGTATAACAGTTCCATTTAATGCTGTTAAAACATATGTGGTTGATCCCATTAATCTGTTTGTTCCTACTCCTATAACAATGCTTGGAGGGAATCAACTTCTATCAATAAGCTCTAAATTCAGTGGTAATTTTTCCGAAGAAGGAGCATATTTAAGTATTCCATTACTTACGATTATTTTATTTTTTAGTATTATAAATTGGCGCAAAAGTAAATTTTATAAATTTTTAATAATGTTATTAGTAATTGTTTTCTTGTTTAGTTTAGGACCGTTCTTAAGGATATTTAGTCACGATATATTGCAAATGCCGTGGTATATTTTTACAAAGTTGCCATTAATAAAGCACGCTTTGCCAACACGATTTTCATTATATATATGGATTATATCTTCAATTTTAGTTTCCTATTGGATGGACGAAACAAAATTAAGAAATTTTTATAAATATATAATAGCAGTATTAGTAATTTTATTTTTGATTCCAAACTTAAACTTGTATCGCGGACAGCAAATTCGATATCCGGAGTTTATTTCACCTGGAGTATACCAAAAATATATAAAACCATGCGAAAATATAATTGTTTTTCCAATTTATGCACTCGGTGGTTTTCAAGGTCCTTTATGGCAACAAAAAACAAATTTTTACTTCAATCTATCTCAAGAAATTGCAGGTGCACCACCAAAAGAGTTGCTTTTAGATCAAGAAATAAAACCTGTACTTTCTGACTTTTTTTACGGTGAAAATTCTCCAAATCCAACCTTTAATAATGCATATAAATATTCTTTTTTTTCGTATCTTTCAAAGTGTGATGTAGGGGTAATAATTTTACCTGAAGATTATTACAATCCCAAAGTTCAAAAACTATTAGATCTTTTAGATATAAAACCTATTAGAGTTTATGGAGTTGTGATTTATCAGATTGACAAAAATTATGTTAGCTCTGCTTTAGAAAAAGCACATAGTGAATATTTAAAATATTTTAGCGATACATTCTCTACCCTTCTCTCTTCTTCCCAAAAATTCCTATCAGACGGCGGTGATCCATCAAAGCTACTACCACAATATTTGGAAGAGCACGGCTATCTTTCTAAATTATTTGGATATCAAACTGGCACTGCTATCAATTGGACGCAAAACGGTGGATGGATCGGCAGATGGGGATGTCCTGACGGCAAAGGCGAATGTTTCGGAGTTGGCATAACAGGAAACATAAATGATTTAAAGCCCATACTAAAAAAATATCGCTCAAAAGCAATACAGATATTTTTTCCATATCCAAAAATATATAATGTTAAAAGCAGTAAAGGCTCAGGTCAATTATTGATGATATTTAAGATAAATAAATAAGTTAATATAAACAAATGAATCAGTTAATTTTAATTTGATTATCGGTTTATTTTTTATTAAAAAACGCTGATTAAGCTAAATTTAATCTCTTTACACGCAAATATTAAAATATAAAATAAAAAATATAAAACAATACTATAGCATAATACTAAACCTACTAAAATACGATAATACACTATAGCACTGTACTAAAATTAACTTATGCATATTCTATTGACAGGCGCCTCCGGATTCGTCGGCTTTTATGTCAATCAAGCCTTATTTCATAACCATATCTGCACTCCGTTAGCAGACGAACACGGCGCAATTGATTTACGAGATATTGACCGAATTAAATCGTTTTTATCTTATTTTAATTCTCATTCTAATCCTAATCCTAATTCCCGCCCCCATTCATTTTCATCCTCATCCTCATTTTCATCTTCAGAATCTAACCCCGACGCCTGCGCCTGCGCTTTTGATGCCGTAATCCATTTAGCAGGTCAAAGTTTTGTCCCGGAGTCTTTCAAAAATCCTATTGAAACTTATAATATTAATTTCATAGGCACGTATAACTTATTCAGCGCATTAAAGGAATACGGTTTTCACGGTAAAATTCTTTATATAAGTTCGGGCGACATTTACGGTTTGGTCGGCGAAGACAGACTTCCCATAACGGAAGATTATTCTTTAAAGCCGAGAAATCCTTACGCCGTAAGTAAAGTTGCGGCTGAAGCTCTGTGCTATCAGTGGTCGGTAACCGAAGATATGGAAATTATAATAGCAAGACCTTTTAACCACATAGGACCCAATCAAAGCGAAAGATTCGTAGTGCCTGGTTTTGCAAAACAGATAGCAGAAATAGA
>Ga0078972_1015588_pt1 | contig 11582 bp, 5 predicted proteins | sample YelNatPaOPGAMG01_FD_67568 | JGI IMG/M metagenome (GOLD analysis project Ga0078972, IMG submission 67568) | Hot spring thermophilic microbial communities from Obsidian Pool, Yellowstone National Park, USA - OP-RAMG-01 (SPADES assembly) (version 2) | ecosystem: Environmental > Aquatic > Thermal...
TCTTTCCCTCTTCGTCCCAGTGCTCTTTCGTGCGGCCGAGTCTCCTGCGAGTCGATATCCCCCGAATTGGACGAGACCCTCTTTCGACAGGCCATGGAGGGCGTGAAACCCGTCTCGAAGGGGAATTACGTGGAAAGGACGTTCCGTTTCGAACTTCCCGAGTCTCTTGGTAACAGTGAGGATGCTGAGATCGTCTCAAGGCTGAGAGAGCTCATCGAACATGGGAAGGGGTTCAGGGTTTCGGATACGCCCGAATACGTCGAAGGGGCAGGATACCATGTGAGCCCGGGGATCACGGAGCGCCTTCATCAGGGAGAGTTTTCGATTCAGGCCCATGTGGACTTGCACGGGTTGACGGCTGAGGAGGCAGGCGTGGTTTTTGAGCAGTTCATGAAGTGGGCCGTGACTGTAGGCAAGAAAGGGGTTCTCATCATCCACGGCCGTGGCCTCTCTTCCCGGGCGGAGCCTGTTTTGAAGAAAAAAGTGGTCGAATGGCTAACCCGAAGTCCCTGGCGGAAGTGGGTCATCGCCTACTGCAGCGCACGTTCGTGTGACGGGGGTGCAGGAGCCACCTACGTCTTGCTTCGGCAACGTCCTGTTTCGAAGGGAATGAAAAGGGGGCCGAAAGCCCGTCGCATATAGCGCTCTTACGGATCCGGCACGGAGAAAGTGATTGGGGATACCTGTCCATTGCATATCGGAGCCCCGGCGAGGACGCCTCAGAGGTCTTGTCGAGGGGGTTTTGTTAAGACGGGAGCGGTGATCGCAGACTTCACCAAGGGCGAAGTTGAGTAGAGGTAACGGGACTTAGTATTCAAAACTCCTTAAGATGATGCCATAAGCCCTCCCCGGTGCCCTTGAGGAGAATTTATTGCAACATTAGGTTTCGCCCTTCGAACGAGACCAGGATGTCCAGGATTCCTGCCAAATCTTGGTGCGTATTGCCACAATTCCCATAAAGGTGTATACTACTGCGGTAGGACGGGAAACGGGATGGGCAGAAAGGTAGAGAAGAAACGAACAGGCATCTGGCTGTTTTTCATGATCTTTCTAATCGGTGCCGTTTCTTCTCAAGGGAATGCCCAGGAGGGAAGCCAGGGCAACCTTCGACCTGGCTCGATGCTGCCTCGAATTCTTTTTCGTGCGTCCTCGCCTGAAGACAGTCAATATCTCGGCATCGGAAAGAAGAAGGTTTTCGCCTTTGAGGACATATCAGCCAAGGTCCTACTTGTCGACTACATTAATACAAACTGTTCAAACTGCATCCGATCGGCACCGATCTTCGTGGAGCTTTACAGGAAGATCGAAGAAGATTCCCTGTTGAGAGGAAAAGTAAAAATGCTCGCCATTGGAGCGGGCGATACGCAGACCGAGGTCAATTATTTCAAGGAGAACTTTAAGGTTCCGTATCCAATCTTTCCGGATGAGGAGTACAAGGCCCATGACGCTGTCGGAGCCCCTCGAGTTCCCTTCTTAGTGATCGCAAGGAGAGATAGCCAAGGGAAGTGGGTGGTCGTAGACACGAGGCTTGGGATGATTGGCGAAGGCGAATACAGATCGACGACCTACCTCGAAGAGGATTGGTTGGTTCTAAAGGCGGAAGGAGGGATCTCATCCCTTGACGATTTCTTGGAAGAACTGAGGGGGATTTTATCGATAAAAGAGGAACCCGATCGGTCGAAAGGGAAGAAAAGACGTTGATCGACTTGAGGCATCACGGGTCGTCGACGGCGTTGTTACCCTGTCTGTTGCATAACGGAGCCCCCGAGAGGACGCCTCAGTGGCTTTGCCAAGCGGCCTTTCTGGCGTCCTCTCCGGGGCCCTTGATTAGGATTTATTGCAACATGAGGGTTACGTCTCGGCTCGACCGACCAAGCTTCAGGACCGAGAATTTTCTGCAAGAGGATCATAACCCTTCCGAAAGAACGAAGGAGAATGAATATGCGACAACGGCCGGGTTGGTTTTTGTTTTGGGTTGAGGTGGTGATCTTTTTTTCCCTCCTTGCCCTGTTCTCGGGGTGCAGCCAAGAGAGCAAGAAGGAGCGCCATTGGGGTCGTGCAGAAAAGTACTTTTCAGAGGGCAAATTCAAGGAAGCGGTCATTGAATATAAGAATGTCCTTCAGATCGATCCCCGAAACGCCAAGGCCCAGGAAAAACTGGGACTGTCGTACCTTCGTGCTGGTGAGATTCGAGAGGGATTCCTTGCCTTGTCCAAAGCGGTGGAGTTGAACCCGGAATCGGTCGATGCCCGTCTTCAACTGGGGCATCTCTACCTCTTGTCGAGAGACGTTCCGAAAGCGAGAGAACAGGCTGAAAAAATCCTGGCCAAGGATCCTCGCCATTCGTCTGCTCATCTCCTGATGAGTTCAATCTACCTCGCCGAGAAAAAGGTCGACCAGGCGATCACGGAGGCCAAAAGAGCGATTGAAGTGGACCCCCGGAAGGCCGAGGCACACCTTCATCTTGCGTCCTTGTACCTGTTGAAACGAGAGACCGCTTTGGCCGAGCAGTCGCTCAAAGACGCGGTCAAAGTTGATGAGAAGTCAACAAAGGCCCGATACGCCCTGGCGGAGTTTTACCGGAGAACGGGGAAGACCGCTCAAGCTGAGGCCGAATACTTGGAAATCATCAGGCTTACACCGAACGAAGCAGGCGGTTTTGTGGCTTTGGGCGATTTCTATGTTTCCGTGAACCGCATGGAAGACGCAGAAAAGCAACTCGTCAAGGGGCTTGAAAAATTGCCCAAGAGCGTCCCGCTTCACCTCCATTTGGGCGATTTTTACCTAAAATGGGGGAAGAAGGAGAAGGCCCTGGAAGCCTACAAGAAAGGAGCGGAGGTTGACTCGAAGAACATCGCTCCCCTGGTCAAGATAGCCGAGTACTACCTCAATGAGAAGAGATACGATGAAGCCTTGCGGGAAATCGAACAGATCGACAAGATCAATCCGAAGAGCGACGAGGGAACGTTTTTGAGAGGCCGCCTTCACTTTGCCAAGCAGGAGTTCAACGAGGCCATCACCCTTTTTCAATCTTACCTGAAGGAGCATCCTAAGTCCTCTATGGGCCATTATCTTTTGGGGCTTGCCCATCTTGGGAACAAGGATATTCAACAGGGAAAGGCGGAACTTCATGAGGCCGTGAATCTCAACCCTCAGTGGGATGAGGCAAGGCTTCTTTTGGCCGATGTAAACCTGCGAACGGGTGCGCCAGATCTTGCCATCGAACAAGCCCAAGAGGTTTTGAAGCGGGATCCCCGATCGATTCAGGCCCATCTGATTCTCGGGTCGGCCCTGATGCTCAAAAAGGACCTTGCGAGGGCCCATAAGACATTTGACGATCTGATCCAGGTTGCCCCTCATCACCCGATGGGATATCTGCAGAAGGGCCGTCTCCTTCTCCTTCAGCGAAGAGAGAAGGAAGGGCTGGCTCAGCTCGAAAAGGCCCTCTCCATCGAACCGAACATGGTGGAGGCCCTTGCCCTGATTGCAGGCGTTTACATTCAGCAGAAAGAGACCCGAAAGGCCATAGATCGGGTGGAATCGCAGATTAAGATTTCTCCGAAAAATCCCTATTATTATAATATGCTTGGCCGCCTCTATGAGGCGGGCCGCCAGGCAGACAAGGCCGAAAGCTATTATAAGAAGGCTATTGAAATGAACCCGAACATCTCGGGATTTTACGTCTCGCTGGGGCGCTTTTACGTGCGCCAGAACAAAGCCGCAAAGGCGATTGAGGAGTACACCACTGCGATTCAAAAGTCTCCGAATTCCCTCGAAGCCCATATGGGGCTGGGGATTATCTATCACGCCCAGAAACAATACGACAAGGCCAAGGAAGCGTATCAGAAGGCACTGCGAGTCAACTCCCGCTTCGCCCCTGCGGCAAATAATCTTGCCTACCTCTATTTGGAACAGGGGGGTAACATTGACGAGGCCCTCAATCTCGCTCAGATGGCCAAAGAACAGGTTCCTGAGGATCCGAACATCTCTGATACGATCGGCTGGATCTATTACAAGAAGAACATCTACACACGGGCCATCGCCTATCTGAAGGAGGCAAGCGAAAAACTTTCGGACAATCCCATCGTCAGGTACCATCTCGGTATGGCCTATTACAAGAGCGGAGACAAAGCATCGGCGAAGCGCGAATTGAAGAAAGCACTTGAGCTCGATTCGAAGTTCGAAGGAGCGGAAGAGGCAAGAAAGACACTTCAGACCATCAGTTAGCAGAGGGTCCAGGAAGTAAACCTGCTGCTCGGTCGGAGGCGAAGACATGAAGCTTCGCGGACCCAATCGGTTTAGTTTTCTCCCCATCGCCATGCGGGGTTTGTCCCCCCTAATCGTTCTTTTTTTTGCCGTGGTCTCGTCGGAGGGCGCAAAAATTCGGGTTGCCTGGGATCCAAACACCGAAGAGGACCTCGCTGGATACCGGATTTACTACGGCACAGCTTCAAAGAATTATCTCGAAGTCATCACGATCGGGCTCGAAACCACTTACACGCTGACCGACCTTATCCCTGGGCAACAATACTGCATCGCCGTTACGGCTTTCGACCGGGTGGGCAACGAAAGTGATTTTTCCGATGAGGTGTGCGGGGTTGCTCCCGATTCTCTTCTGGGCAGGTGGGAGGTCGAGATTTCCGGCCGCGACATGGGTGGGGCGGTTCTCTGGTTCGAGGAACATACAATGAATGTAGGAGGCTACGGTTTATCAGCGGCGATGGAACTTTTTGGAATCAAGGGGAAGTATACCCTTAAACCGGATGGGGAAGTGGAAGGAACTCTCATTCCTTACGATCTTAAGAAAGGGGAAGACCTTCCGAGCGGTTTTCTTTCTATCAAAGGAATGATGAAGCCCGAAGGAGGAAAGATAAGGCTCTGGGCTTACAGTCCGGGAGGGAAAAGCCTGTTTCTGAAAATAAGGGGCTGGGCCTCCCTGAAAGGGGTCGTGGCTCCTGAAGGTTGGGTGGCCACGCTAAGGGGTCTGACGAAAGGAAGGGTGAAAAACCTCAATATAGAGCCCTTCGAACTGAACGGACGGGTTTACGATAAACTGTTCCGGATGACTGGGGAAGGATTCTGGGAGAGCGGGGGACCCTTCCTCATCGAGGGTCTTTTTTTACTGAACAGCCGGAATAAGACTTTTGGGATGTGGGAAGGGATGGGGCTTAAGTCGATTCGAGGGACCTTGCGCGGGAAGTTTGATCCTTCTGCCGAAACATTGAAGTTCCGGATAAAGGGAGAAGAGGGAAACATTTATGTGCTTACGGGGCACGCGTTGACCCCTTGAAATTCAGGTGGTGGCGAAGGGTATTTTCGGCATGGCATGACGTTTTGGCTCATATTTTGCTTGACAAGGGTCTTGGAATATCATTAGAATAGTAAGCCGAGAATATCATATCGCTCTTCAAAGGGAGAGATCCTTATGAGAAAACGGGCGCGGTTCATTGGAAGGAAGACGGTGGTTTTCGGTATGGGGCTCTTTCTCCTTCTTGCGCTTTGTGAAGGGGCGAGCCATGCTGATCAATGGGCGAAGACAATCGGTGGAGAGAAGGCAGAACTTCCTGCCTCGCTCCAGCAAACGATAGACGGAGGCTATATTCTCCTGGGCTCAACGAAGTCATTTTCTTCGAGCGAGGATCTTTTCGATCTGTGGGTCTTAAAGCTTGACATGTTCGGAACCATCGAGTGGCAGAGGGCCTATGGGGGAAACGGCACCGATGAAGGGGTTAAGGTCTTTCAGACGGGAGATGGTGGGTATATTTTAGGGGCAAACACCGATTCGTTTGGAAACGGAAAGACGGACATTTTGCTCCTCAAGCTGGACGTTTCCGGAGGAATCGAGTGGCAGAAGCTTTACGGAGGGGAGGGCGATGAAAAGATCGTCGACCTTCAGGCTACAACGGACGGAGGCTATATTGTTATCGGAAGTACGGATTCCTTTGGAGCAGGGAAGAGCGACGTCTGGGTGTTACGGCTGAACGATACAGGTGAGATTCAATGGCAGAAGGCCTATGGCGGGGCCGAGGAGGAAGCCGGATCATCTGTTCGAGAGACCTCCGATGGAGGGTATATCCTCTGTGGGACCACCTCTTCTTTTGGTTCTGGAGGAGAGGACATTTGGGTTCTTAAGTTGAACGAAGACGGAACCATCAAATGGCAAAGGGCTCTTGGAGGTACGGGAGATGAACAATGCATCGCCATTGTAAAAAGGGAGGAGAAGGTCGGCGAAGAGAAGAAGGAGCGCTACCTTGTGGCTGGGAACAGCAATTCCTTTGGTTATGGAGCCGCTGACGCCTGGGTTCTGGATTTGGACGATAGAGGAAACATCCTTTGGCAGAGGGCCTACGGAACGAGCCTTGGAAACGAGCGTTGCCGCTCCATTGTCCGAACCTCGGATGAGGGGTACGTGCTGGCCGGCGAGATCGATTCCTACGGCGCAGGTTCAGAGGATTTCTGGGTCCTGAAGCTCAGCTCAACCGGAGGCATCCAGTGGCAGAGGACCTACGGAGGAGAAAAGCGTGATATCGCTCGGGAGATCATCCAAACCTTGGACGAGGGATATGGCTTGGTAGGGAGCACAGAATCCTTTGGAGCGGGGCAAGAGGATCTTTGGATACTTAAGCTGGATTATAATGGAAATATTTCCGATTGTGCGAAACAGGGAACGGCTGGAGCCTCGGCCCGGAGCACGAGCGTATCGGCTGTCATCACAAGCGCCACCGTGACGGATACGACGCTTTCAGCTCAATCCGTAGAAGGGGGGTTTGTCGACACGAGCGTTTCGCCGGAGAGCCAGTGTCTTGTGGAGGGGCCCGAGATAGCCGTTGAACCTACCTCGGTAGATTTCGATCGGGTTATCGTGGGAAGGACGGCTCTTAAGACGGTGACCCTCAGTAATACGGGTTCAAAGGATCTGCGAATCGAAAGGGTTGACGTCACGGGGGCGGACCATCCATCCTTTGCCATACAGGGGGATCTCTGCTCAGATCACACCCTTCCCTCCGGAGAAAAATGCGAGATTGAAGTGCTCTTCTTGCCCACCTCGAAAGGGGTGAAGAGCGCTTATCTCCACATTCCCTCCAATGATCCCGTTAAAGGGGATGCCTATCTATCCCTCCAAGGGGAAGGCATCCTTTCTATTGATCTGATCGCACCGGCAAACCATGTTTCCTTCTCAGGGTGTTCCCTGTTTGACCTGCCCACGTTTTCGTGGGATCCCGTGGAACCTTTTCAGAAGTATCAGATCGAGTTTTCGTCCGTCGCGAGCTTCTCTCCTCTTTCGATGATCTTTCGATCCTCCGAAACAGAGACGAAGATCCGTTCTACACCTTGGAAGGTCGCACTCAGAACACCCGGAGGAACGGGTGGTCCGGTGTACTGGAGGGTTGTAGGGTTCAGGAAGGATGGTACCGCTTTTTACAGCGATTCCCGGATTTTCGTCGTTGAACCGGCAAAATCCGTGACCCATGCAGAAATCGCTCCTGTGACCAAGCAGGAACTTCCCCACTTGACTTGGGAAAACAACTGCAATGTGAGGTTCAATGTGGTATTTGGTAGTGACGAAGGGTTTTCGAAGAAAAAGGTTTTTGCCTTCAAGGTAAAGGACCCTACCGACAATGAGGGGAAGTTTAGCATGACCTTGAAAGAGAACCAGTGGAGTGCAGTCAAAAAGCTGGTGAAAGAGGAGAGCGGGGCCAGAATCTACTGGAAAGTGGAGGCCTTCGACGGAGCAAACCGCTCGGTGGTGACGAAGCCCATGAGTTTTGAACTAAAGGATTGAGGTGGAGCAAGAAACTTGCCAGCTACGTAATGGCGCCTCTGCGATGGACGAGGAGGGTTGTCAAGGGTTCCAACAGGCCCTTCTCGTTCAGCCCATCCAAGAATTCTCCTCGAACCGATAACCCTACCGTTTCAAAGAGATAGGTCTGACAATTTGTTCAAGCCAGAAACTTTTTCACATCAAGGCAATCGCAAGGTCTCTCCCACCTTTTTCTGAAAAGACAGCGAATTATCCTCATTTGACTCCATTTTCCTTTTAAAGACACCTTTTTCTCGCGGCGCCCTAATTGCTTTTCTCATTCGTGCGAAGAATCGTGCGGATGAGGTCAGCAAAGATGTTTCTTTTCGATTTGTGGCGCCTCAGGCCTCTCGTCATTTCTCTCCTAGCGGGCTTTATCGTTTTTTCTTCTGTCGCATCCGGTGCCGAAATCAGGATTGCTTGGGACCCGAATACAGAGCCCGATCTGGCAGGGTACAAGGTCTATTGGGGAAAAACGTCGAGGACTTATGAAGAATCGATTGATGTGGGGAATGTCACCACATACGTCCTCTCAGGATTGACGAAAGGGGAGACTTACTTCATCGCGGTGACGGCTTATGATACGGAGAATAACGAGAGCGACTTCTCCAACGAAGTAAGCGGTGCTGCCTGGGAGCCCACTCAGAGGTATGTCATAACAACGGATCCACCGGGACTACAGGTAATCGTCGATGGTATTCCCTATTCGACGCCGACGGATTTCGAATGGGAAATCGGATCGTTTCACAGTCTATCGGTCCTGTCTCCCCAGGAAGCGACTCCTGGGGTAAGATACGTATTTGCCTCGTGGAACGATGGAGGAGGGCAGAGTCATACGGTTTCGGCTCCTCCTTCCACCGAAACCTATGTGGCCTCGTTCGAGATCGAATATCGTTTGGTAGGGTCCATGAACCCGCCGTCAGGGGGGACCCTGACCCCCTCAGGTGTTTCTTGGTACAGAGAGGGCGAAGGGGTCACCGTTCTCGCCGTCCCGAAACCGGGCTACACCTTCAGTGGCTGGGCCGGGGATATCACGGGTGGTACTAATCCCTATAACTTGGTGATGACGTCTCCGAAATCCGTGACGGCTCAGTTTACCCAGAACCAGTATGTGCTGAATGTATCGGTGAGTCCTGCGGGCTCGGGAGTGGTGAGTCGAAGTCCAGAGAAGGCGACGTATGTTTATGGCGAGACGGTGACGCTGACGGCGCAGCCGAAGGAGAAATATAACTTTACCAGTTGGTCAGGAGATTTAAGCGAAACCAATAACCCCTATGTGATCACGATCGATGGCAACAAGACGGTTACCGCTAATTTTGTGCAGATTCCCGAAACCATATCTCCTCCTTCAGCACCGACAGGACCATCAAAAGGCGTCATCGGAAGGGAGTACGTCTATTCGACTGAAGGTGCGCTGTCAAATCTCGACCACCACGTTGAATACCAGTTTGATTGGAAAGGTGACGAGTCAGATCTTTCTCCCTGGGGTCCGCCGACTCAAATCAAAGTTTGGCCGAGTTCGGGGATTTATTCTGTAAGAGTGCGGGCGCGGTGTGCTGTTCACACGGACATTGTTTCGCCCTGGTCTTCGGAGCTCTCCGTATCCGTTAAAGAGGTACCGTCGATCCAACTCATCAATCCAGTAGGGGGTGAGATCTTCAAAACTGGTTCAAACCAAAGGCTGTCATGGGTTTCCAAGAATCTCGATCCCGGTGGGAAAATAATCCTCCATTATCTAACGGAGCGGGGATGGGAGGAGATTGCCGAGCTGCCTCCGACTGCGACGTCATACTACTGGACAGTTCCCGATACCCCTATGGCGGTGACCCATATTCGGGTCGGCAATTGGCTTGAGGATGGCTGGGAATGTATCGATTCGACCAAAAAGTTTTTCACGATCTCGTCTATTGGCGGAGGCTTCACGGAGGGGGGATGGGTTTTTGACCTTCTCGAGGGCGATGAAGGGGGAGCGGCGATTTGGTTTGAAAAGAACCAACTGGTGGGCTATGGAGTCTCGTTTGAGTACGGGTTCTTTGTCATTGAAGGATACTATGAGGTGGGAGAAAAGGGGACCATCAGGGGAACCTACAGTCTTTACGACTTTGTTTCGCTCACCGAACGTGCCAGAGGAAGTTTGGCCGGGAAGATGAACAAAAAAGGGACGAAACTCACTGTTGCTCTTCAACCGTCTCCTGGGGGGACCTCTACGACCAAGATGAGCGGCGGTTTGCTTCTTTTTGACCCAGCTGTTCCAGAGAGGTGGAGCGTCGAGATCACTGGAAAATGCAGGGGGAAAATAGATCCGTTGGAGATCAATTCCTTCCAGATCGAAGAGCTGGCTTTGCCCCTATTCTTTACCTTCTCGGGCCCCGGATTCCTCTCCGAAGGTGAACCCATTGAAATGAATGGACATTTTATCCTCACCCTAAAAGACAAGGTCTATGGCACCTACCAAATGGTCGGATCCATGTCAGACCAGGGTTTTATCTCGGGCAAATTGGATCTGCTCTCAGGGAGGTTCAGATTGAAAGCAAGGGGCGATCTTGGGATGAATTATATCCAAACAGGGGTGGTCAAGCCATGAAAGGTACAGGGGAATAGCGCAAGAGGTGTAAAAAAATCAACGACTTGTCTCCGGCCGAAGGGATGAGCGGGGTTAAGGAGCCTTGGGTCGCCATCACGACAGGTGGAGGGAAGATCTTTTGCGCGGTTGAAAATTAGAGGGGGCTACCAGGAGGGCCTATCCTTGGAAGTTCAAACCAGGTCCATGCTAAAGCTTCGAAAAGACGTCCATCCCTCCGGCGGTCCTCGGGGGTGGGACCATTTCTTGACACCTTCTCAGGCATTGCTAGTGCTTGCTGGTTTTTGTGGCATAAAATGCTTAATAGTGGTAAAATGAAAACTTTCGGGGGTGCAACAATGGAACGTTTTCAATGCTATCCCTCCTCTGGGTGCCAAAGGGATGAGGAAGGTATTTCATTCCCAAGGCAAAGGAATAGGAACTGTTTAAAGGGTGATCCAGGATGGGTCATGAAATGGGCCCTCATATTTGCGTTTTCCTTTTCTCTGCTGGTCGGTAGCTCTGCCGTTGCCCTAGAGCCACCGAGCAGGCAGGAGATCCAGCAATACCTCAGCGACGGATCCCTGTCCCAACGGATCGAGAATGCTAGAGCCTTGGGGAACCACAGAGTTTCCCCAAAGATCCTTGAAAGATTCCGATATAAACTCAATCGACTCCGCCTAGAGCAGGAGGGGATAACTCCAGAAAGGATAGACGAGATACTGGCTCCCCCTCCAGCTTGGCGGGGTATGCCCACACGGGGAACGGTGAAAGTTCTCGCCTTGCTCATCGAATTTAGCGATTATCCCCACCAAAGTCAGAACAGCAAGGAGTCGATCGAGTCAAAGCTTTTCGGAGACGGAACAGGAGTACCACCCTATGAAAGCCTTCGGAATTACTACCGCCGCTCTTCATATAACCAGCTCGAAATCCAGGGTAATGTGTTGGGTTGGTACAATACCGGCTCTCCACGAAGTTCGGTTCTCCAGACAACGGCAGGAAGAGAAAATCTGATCAAGCAAGCCCTTAACTACTACAACAGCCAGGGGCATGATTTCACCCAATATGACAATGATGGTGACGGAGCGATCGACTATCTGGTGGTAATTTGGACTGGTCCGGATAACGGGTGGGCGAACTTCTGGTGGGGGTACATGACCACGTTTACAGATTCTTCCTATCGCCTGGATGGGAAGAGGCTCGATACCTATTCCTGGCAGT
>Ga0078972_1015589_pt1 | contig 11581 bp, 10 predicted proteins | sample YelNatPaOPGAMG01_FD_67568 | JGI IMG/M metagenome (GOLD analysis project Ga0078972, IMG submission 67568) | Hot spring thermophilic microbial communities from Obsidian Pool, Yellowstone National Park, USA - OP-RAMG-01 (SPADES assembly) (version 2) | ecosystem: Environmental > Aquatic > Thermal...
CTGGGGCTTCATGATCTCTAATTAACTTAAGAATTTCGAAATCGCTGAAGATCCTCTGCATATCTTCAATTTCATACCTCCAAAAATCATATGGATAGCTATGAAGAGGGAAACCGAAGGATCTTGTTGTGATATATATGTATCCTCCACGCTTTAAAACAGTCTTCATGTTGTTCACGACCAACCTCCAATCCTGAACGTGCTCCAACACCTCAGTGGCGATTATAACGTCGAAAGATTCTGGTCCAAAGAATTCAACAATTTTCTCGGCTGGTAAAACTAAATCGACGAATTTTCCGGGTTCAATGTCGATACCTAAATATTCCCTAGGTGAGCAGAAACGCTCAATCAGTGGTCTAACGCTGCCGTTGACATACTTGCTGCCTACTTCCAAAACTCTCTTATTCTCGAACTCTTCCCTTTCTATATTCTCGATGAAGAATTCGAGCACTGCAACATTACACATAGAGAACACCTATTCCAGCCCAATTTTGCCTCCAATCCTCAACAATCTCTATATATTTTCCATAATTGTACTTTATTTCGTTCCAGAATATGTGTACTTCGCACCCCGTTTCCGGCGGGTGTGGACAAATATCATGAAAAGCTATTATTCCTCCCTTCCTAACAAGCGGGCCGTACATTTCGAAATCCCTTCTGACTCCTTCATATCTATGATCACCATCTATGAATAAGAAGTCTATCTTCTCGCCACCTAGAATCCTCTTCAATTCCTCCAGTGTCTCAGGATCATGTGAATCCTTCCTTATGAGATAGATTCTCTGCTTTCCTCTGGAAAAGGCTCTGTATAATCTCATCCTCCACTCCGGGTAACCGCCTCCAAATGGCCCTCCCGGGAGGTCTATACTTATGATCTTAGCCTCTGTATCTGCGACTCTCGTGAATAAAAATAGAGTCCCTCCTCCCGCTGTCCCTATTTCTAGAACTACTTTCGGTCTTAAATCCGCCAGTATCTCTAGAAGCTTAGTTATCTCATATCTGATCTGCGCGGGCTCTATAGATATCCCACAACATTTAAATGAAAATACGAAATCCACAGCATCATATATGTTATTGATAAAGCTAATTAAAATTTTAAATTTTATTAAGAAGAAAATGCGCTTAATAGCTTCATTATATTTAATAATAATGGTAAGTAACTTAAAATACACATATAATACTGATTTTTTAATGAATGCTCTCACGCCCTCCTTCTGCAGTACCTCCAGCCCCCTGCTGAGCATTCCATGACCCCTGATCCAGATCTCCATATAATTAAAAATTAATGTTAATTATACCATGAGTCGGCTCCCCTGCAGTAGATTTTATGATAACTACGAGACCGCTTTACTCAGAAGAATATCTTAAAGGTTTTTAAGTAAGCACCTGATGAGATGGACGTGAGTTTACAGAGAGATTGCAGCTCAGATAAGAGGAGCTTGAGGGTGCTTGTGATAGCTCCTAATGATCTGCAAGTTTACGATGGCACTACAATGCGTTTGATAGGTAGTATAACTTCTGTCTGCAGCGATATTGAGATTTCCCTCGCATCTAAGAATTTAAATGAAGAATTGAAAAAATGTGAACTTAAATGGATAAAAATGAAAAATATAAATCCCTTGACTAGATTAATTGTTATAACTTTTTACTCAATTAACAGATCCTTGGGGAAGAGCATAGCTCTCGATTTATTCGGGAGACAGGAGATCGATTGCGATCTCATACACGCTCATTGGATTCACTCGATCCCTTTAGCTAAGGGATTGAGTGAAGAAACTCCACTTTTATTAGATCTACATGGTCTCTTCGAACTCACCCCTGTAGATCTGAGAGCCCCACATTTTTGGGCTTTCGTAAGGATTTCCAGGGTATTGGAGAGGATCATCTTAAGTAATTCTAACAATTTCACTAACTTAATTGTCCCATCTCTTCCACTGAAGAATTACATTGCTGAGAGGTTCGGCATTCAGAAAGATAAGATATTCGTGATCCCGGACGGTTTGGATCTCGAAAAGATCCCTCCATATGAAGAGCGGAGTATAAGTTCGTTGAGGGAGGAGCTCGGATTGAATGGTGGATATTTGATAGTATATGCAGGAACGCCCTCATTCTATCATGGCTTCTGGGATCTGCTCAAAGCCTTCAAGCTCGTCAGGAGGTATCTGGAAAACGTACATCTCCTTATAATAACTCCCAGACATATGAGGAAAAAATTTGGTTCTGAAGGAATTATATTTATAGAAAATGTACCTAAGGAGCGTATATATAAATACCTTTATGCCTCCGATGCTCTAATATTACCGCATAGATGCGGTACGCAATTCGAGTACCTCCCTTCCAATAAACTCTTAGACTATATAGCGGTCGGCAAGCCTATAATCGCTTACGCTACATCCTCAGTCACTCAAGCTCTTGAACATTATCCGCTGAAGAAGATCGTTGAATGTAATAATCCTTCGGCACTCGCTCAAGGGATAATTGAGGCATTGAGGGACTTAAGAGGTGCTAGAATAGATGGTAGTAAAATTATTAAAGAGTATGATTGGAGGGTCATAGGGAAGAGGCTTCTGGAGGTATACAAGAATGTCCGCACCATCAGTTGAGGCCTCAGTCATATGGTTGAATTATAATAGCTCCAATTTCTTGAGAATAGCTCTGAAATCACTTGAATCCGTCCTGAGCATTGATTTAAATGGTTCATTAGAGGTGATATTAGTAGACAATGCCTCAACAGATGGTAGCTTTAAGGTTTTGAAGGAATTCGCTGAGAGGAAGAAGCCCAGTAATGTCAGATTAAAGACCGTAGAGTTAAGGAGAAACAAAGGTTACTCAGGAGGGATGAATGCTGGTTGGGATGCAATAAGCCCTAATTCTAAATATGTAGCCTTCTTGAATAACGATTTAATCGTGGAACCACGTTCTCTCAGCGAATTAATCGATTTCATGAGGAGCAGCGGAGTAAGTGCGGCAAGTGGTCTTGTCTATTACGGCGATGGGAGGACGATATATTCAGCTGGTTGCTTTGTAACAGAGCTTTGGGGCACTTCTGGTATCTGCATGACTTTGCCTGAGACCGAGTGCTCCACACTCTCTAGACCGCATTATGTCACCTATGCTGATGGATCTTATATGGTCGTGAGCGTTGAGGCCGTGAGGGAAGTTGGTTATTTGGGTAGACCTTTCATAGATGAAGCCTTCATTTTTTTAGATGACTATCTCCTTGGCCTGCTCCTATGGAATCGAGGGAAAAGAGTTGCATATTTTCCAGTTAAGGCAGGATATCATTTTTCACATAAGACGATAAAACCCGTAATCTTTAATTATAGTATAAGAGCAGGAGCTGCCTTGAGTAGAATACTCAGGACTCGTTTCAGTAGAATCTCTCACCTTTATATGTCTGGAATACTTTTATTCCATATCTTCCTTAATGCCTTTAATAGGAAAATGGTATATGAGATAATAAGAAACTTCTTTGATGGCTACAGGCTGGACGAGAGCGTAAGAGAGAAAATCGGTACACTGTCTCTCTATAGAGCTCCCTTCATCAGAATCACACCAGCTAAGTTTCGTAAGCCTGCTATACCTACACATAGCGATTTAGTCTACTATGGCGAATAAGCTACGAGCGACGCCCTAATTCATGAATTAAAAAATAACTAATACTTGTCAATATGGTGAAAAGATCGATGATCCCTTTATACACGCCGATCTTTATTATTAAAAATTTTTATAGAGAACTTCGCCCTGGCAGGTTGAGGAGTACCATGACAGTAGCGATCATAGTGACTCATGAAAGTGATAAAAAAAGATTTCCTATTGTTTTAAGAAATGCTTCTCTTCAAACAGATCGCGTTATAATAGTTGATAATGCTTCGAGTAATTCCGGAGAATTAAAAACTTACTGTAGTTCTGTTAAAAATTGCGATTTCATAGAAGTTGGATTTAACTCAGGGATCGGGCATGCTTTAAATATTGGTGTGATCCATGCTTTAAGGTATAATCCTGACTGGATCTTATTGCTGGATGATGATACTATATTGCTCGATGGTAGCATTGAAAAAGCCCTAAGATCCTTAGATTCTCTACCGAGGAGCATGAGGGAGAAAGTTATGGTCGTCTCTCTAGGATCTCAGATAGGAGATTGCTCTCTGAAACGTGCCCTCTCAGGGACGTTCTCTGGATCTTTAGTCAGGGCCGAGGTATTTAAAGAGATAAAGTTTAGGGAAAACTTCTTCCTCGATCAAGCTGATTTCGACTTCTACTCTAGGGTTTGGGAGCACGGTTATATAGCATTACTCGTCGATTGCAAATTGATAGATCATCCAATAGGCAAGCGGGAGTGGATACCTGTACTGTCAAAGCTTAGAGGTGAAATGCTTCAATATGAGCCTCCGTGGAGGTATTATTACATTGTGAGGAACTCGACGATACTCCTCATAGAGAGAAGGCTTTATATTGGATTCTACTTGAGTCAACTAGTCAGATGGGGACTAAGGATCCTTTTCAAAGACGGTTTTTTTGCATTTATAAAACCTCTAGCTCTCGGACTGTTCCATGGGTTGCTACGCATGGAGGGTTATATGGATAAACGAGTTTTCTCGTAAAAAGGATAAAATTTTACAAAAAAATACATAATAAGAGATAGAGATATCATCTGATGCTTGGCTCTTATGATCGTGAAAAATATTAAGTGTAAATCATTTAATAAACTCTGTATTAAAATTTATAAATTCTGTGATCTTTTATAAATTATGATAATCCGCTGATCCCCTATTTACTGATGATAGGAATTCCTTAGAAGTCAACCTTCTGCGAAAGTTTTTATTTTGTTTGATATTCCATCTCGATAATTAATGAGGTGAAATATACAAATGAAGGGCCTCGTTCTCGCTGGAGGTGAGGGCTCCAGGCTCAGGCCTCTGAGCTTCTCCATACCTAAGCATTTAATCCCGCTGCTCGGTAAGGCTGTCATAGAGTATCCCATAGACCATTTACTCGAGGCTGGCATAAGGGAGATCGGAGTAGTGATAGGGTACTTAGGCTTCATGATACAGGATTACCTCAGCAGATCCCGTCCCAATGCGTCTATAAGCTATATAAAGCAGGAGGAGAGGCTCGGAATAGCTCATGCGATCTATAGAGCTATAGAAGAGGGATTTATAGATGAGGAATTCGCAGTCTATCTGGGAGATAACATAATAGAGAGCGGTGTCGGGAGGCACATCAAAAGCTTCGAGGAGAGCGATTTCGATTCTTACGTACTGCTATATAGGGTTAGAGATCCATCGAGATTCGGGGTAGCCATCCTGAGGGATGGTAAAGTGGTCAAGTTAGTTGAGAAACCGAAGGAACGCATATCCGATCTCGCTGTCATAGGTTTCTATATGTTCAAGGATCCTGAGTTAGTAGCCCGAGCATTCAGGACGCTCAAGCCATCGTGGAGGGGTGAGTACGAGATAACTGAGTTGATACAATGGTTCATAGATAACGGTTATAGAGTGGGGTATGATTTCGTGAACGGTTGGTGGAAGGATATAGGGACTCCTGAGAGCTTATTGGATGCTCTCTACTTCCTGATAGATCGCATTGAGAACTCTATTAAGGGAGAAGTGAGGAGGGATTTCTCAGGGAGGGTATTCGTCGAAGACGGGGCTATCGTCGAAGGAAGTATATACGGTCCAGCTTACATCGGGAGGAACTCGTATGTAGCGAAGGAAGCTGTAATAGAGCCCTTTACTTCCATAGAAGCTCATGCGAGAGTTGAATCCGGTATCATATCTAGGAGCCTCGTATTGAACAATGCCCGCTTGAAGCTCAATAAAACGAGGCTCATTAATAGTATAATCGGGAGGTATAGCGTGATAGAGTCCACTAGAGAATTGCACGGCGATGTAGAATTTATTATAACAGATTACAGTATCGTGAGGCTCTGAGGGGATAGTATGAAGCTCTTGATAACTGGTGGGGCGGGCTTCATGGGGAGCAACCTCGTTAGGTTCATAGCGGAGACTACGGATTTCGAGATAATGGTGTACGATAAACTGAGTTATTCGGGGAGAATTGAGAATATAGAAGATCTTATTGAGAGGAAAAGGATAAGATTTGTCCGAGGGGATATATGCGATGAAGAGATGCTCACTTCCGTAATCGAGGAATTCCGCCCTGACGCTATAGTGAACTTAGCGGCTGAAACCCATGTCGACAGATCAATAAATGAACCATCTCCGTTCATACAGACGAATATTTTCGGTGTATATACAATATTGGAAGTGATGAGGAGGAGGGATATCCCCCTGCTCCTCCATCTATCGACAGACGAGGTATACGGGGACCTCAGTGAGCTAGGTATAGAAGCGGATGAGTCCTCTAACCTAAACCCATCCAGCCCTTACTCAGGGAGCAAGGCCGCTGGAGATCTCCTGATTAAGGCTTACTCGAGGACTTATGGCCTGAAGTATAAGATCGCTAGGCCATGCAACAATTACGGCCCGTATCAGCACCCAGAGAAGTTGATACCCAGGACCATCATAAGGTTATTACAAGGTAAGCCCGCTACGATATACGGTGACGGATCTCAGGAGAGGGATTGGATCCACGCATTGGATAATGCTAGGGCATTGCTCACGATACTAACTGAGGGGCTCAGTAATGAGATCTACAATATATGCAGACACAATTACGCTAGTGTGAGGACTATCGTGGAGCTTATAACTAAGATAATAGGGAAGGACCCTAGGAGAGATATTATATACGTTAAAGGTAGGCCTGGTGAGGACCTCAGGTACGCTATGAAGTGCGATAAGCTGTTAAATTTAGGGTGGAGACCGATTTACGATCTTGAGACCGGTTTGAGGGATACACTGGAATGGTATTTAAATAATGAGTGGTGGTGGAAGCCGCTACTGGATCACTACGTATTATCGGATGCACCCTGGTGAGAGCATGCTGATACTAGTGACAGGTGGGACGGGCCTGTTAGGTTGGCACTTAGTAAATAAGTTAGCGAGGGATTATCGAGTGATCGCGACTCACCATATCAATAGACCGCCATCCGAAGACCAACGAGTTGAGTGGGTCTACTTGGACCTGCTAGATTACGAGGGGATAAAGCGGATAATAGGGGATCTGAGACCTGAGATAGTCATCCATACAGCAGCATACACGGATGTCGATGGTTGTGAGATTGACAGGAAGAGAGCTTTCGATGTGAATTATTTGGCCACGAAATCTCTCGCTAGAGCATGCCGGGGAGTATGCGAATACTTCATTTATATCTCAACAGATTACGTCTTCGATGGGGAGAGGGGACATTACTCCGAGGAAGATCTTCCATACCCAATCAATTATTACGGTTTGACTAAACTCCTGGGAGAAGTAGCCACTACAGATCTCTTAGATAAGAGCCTAGTCATCAGAACTAGTGGAATATATGGCTGCAGCCCTGGAGGTAAGAGGGGATTCGCTCTCAGCTTATTGGAGAAGCTCTCCAGGGGAGATGAAGTAATGGCCTTCACTGATCAGTACTTATCACCTACTTACGCTCCGCATTTAGCATCTAATATATTGAAACTCCTCGAGTTGAGGGTAAATGGTTTCCTACATATAGCTGGCGATAGAGCTTCGAGATATGAATTCGCAATAGCAGTAGCGAGGGAGTTAGGAGCTGATGAGAGATTAGTTAAACCCTCCTCAATGGATACTTCATCACTCAGAGCTCGTAGGCCCCGAGATTCGAGTTTAGATACGAAAAAAGCTAAGGAGGAACTCGGATTACCTTTTAAATCTATGCGTGACTGTATTAAGGAATTTATAAGGGATTGTGGTGAGGGGAATGCCGTTCAAGAGTTTTAAGAGACTCGAGATACCAGATTTATTATTAATAGATCATGTTTTATTTCCCGATTCGAGAGGTTTCTTTACAGAGCTTTACAAGAAATCGGATTTCACAGGGAATGGCATCCCGCACGACTTCGTCCAAGTGAACTTGAGCTATTCGAGGAAGGGCGTAGTTAGGGGGCTTCACTATCAACTGAAGCCGATGGAACAAGGGAAGTTAGTATACGTTATAAGTGGTAAAGTTTTTGACGTTGCAGTCGATATTAGAAGGGGTTCAAAATGGTTTGGAAGGTATGTTAGTGTATTGCTCGAGCCCGGCCTCGCTCTCTGGATACCACCTGGATTCGCGCACGGTTTCCAAGCCCTAGAGGATACGTACTTCCTCTACCTCGTGACGAAGGAGTACTCACCTCAGCATGAGAGATGTATTAAATGGGATGATCAGGAGATAGGGATCGAGTGGCCTCTGAAGGAGGCTGTATTGAGTGAGAGGGACTCTAAATGCCCGCCTCTCAAATCATGCGAGACGAATTTTTGAAAATATTCTCCCTCTTCAAGCTATTCATCTTCTTAACTCATTCCCTTTTCATGTTCTCTAACTATTTTACTTCAGAATGAGGAACGGATCCACTATAGTTCATCGCATACATATGGCAATCCTAATTAGGGCCGGGAGGATAGTTCCATTATTTTCCTCTCATAGGACAGTATCAGATCCGCAATCCTCCCTATCAGCTTTATTCGGGAGAGGACCTCCCTTAAGAATTCCAAATCAGCTTGCTCGAGTAATATCAATGGGATTAAGGATATGTAGAGGAGGAAGTAGAGAGGGAGGAGTATTATCCTGAGAGGAGAAATTAAGAAATGCCCTATCGCGATCACTGGCACTGCCGAGACTATCGAAGCTACGTATACTTTAATCGAGCTCTTGATGTCGATAGATGCCCTGAAATCCCTCAGTATGAGGAGGGAGAGTGAAGTTGATGCTATACTCGAGAATATTTGAGCTATTATTATACCGGTTATCCCATAAATATTCGTTAATAAATAAGATAGTGGAAGAAATATTGAGGCACCAAAGGATGATATAATTAGAATTACCTTAGTTCTTCCCAAACTGCCTAAGAGGGGCCCTATTGAGAGGGATCCTATACCTACCAAGAGGTAGCTAAGCAGGAATAATGATAGGTAAAATGGTGTCAGTATATACTTATCTCCGAAAAATATTTTTACAAAATCTACTGAGAATATCATTAATGATACCGTGATAGGTACTATTAATAGAGAGGAGTACTTCACTGAGAGCTTGAACATCCTCTCGATACCTCCCTCGAGAGTCCTCGAGAAAGTCGAGAGGAGAGAGGGGCTTATGGAAGATGTCACTACCCCGAGCACAGATGAAAAAGTGGCTGCTGCATAATAGTTCCCTATCTCGAAGTCCGTGAATGAAGACAGGAGTAATGTAGTGTACTGGTTCACGGCTATCGCTATTATCGAGGAGAGGTGGAGGGGTAGGCTGTAGCTGAGCATTGAGGATAGGCTCCCGCTCGCCCTCCTGCTCAAGAAACCTCTTACTAAAAGGAGGCTCGCGATAGCAGCGACTATATAACCGGATAAATGACCGAATACTGCACCGAATATACCGAGACCAGATAAAACTAGTGTCGTTGACACTAGGAACTTAGATGTGGATTGGAAAAGCGGTACTGTAGAACTTCTCTCGGACATCCCGAGACCTAAGAGGATCGAGGAAGATAGATTGCAAACAGTTACAAAGGGAATGGCTATCGCAGCCAACCTTACATAATTGCAGAGGTCGGGCCTCCTCAATACATAAGATGAATAGGGCTCCGCTATAGCCACACCGATTAATGAGAGAAGAAGACTCAGTGAGAGGGAGATCCTAACAGTGAATGAAGCGATTTCCTTAGCTCTCTCATCCCCTCTCAATAGAGCCATGGTTCTCATTAAGAAAGGGGGTATCCCCATGTCAGAGAACACTACTAGGAGGGAGAATAAGGCGAGAGAAAGCGAGTAGAGTCCATATCTATCAGGTCCAAGCAATCTAGCTAGTAAAATCGAGTTTATTGATAAAATAGCTGTTGAGATGATATTTCCGGACATCAGGAAGATGCTCCCTCTTACAGCTTCAGCCATGGCATCCCTCAGATTTTCCTCCACGAGCTCACCTCTGTGAAGCGATCCTGCTATGAATTCAACGCAATATTAAAGAATTATAGCTCCAAGTTGTGCTAATTATGGAGAAGCTCTATTCTTTAGGATTCACTCCCCTCTAAATCCTTCAGAGACTCCTCCATCTCTTCTATAGGTTTCGGGGGAGGCGTTCTCACTAACACATACCCTATGAAAGCTAGAACACCAAAGACACCAGCTACCGCGATAAATCCCGTGAGCTGGAGTAGAAAAGTCGACCATTCAGTGAAGAAAACGATCCAACCATAGGTAATGATGATTGAGATGCTTAATACTATCATACAGACTCCTATTATGGTATCTCTACCCATGGGACATCACTGCGCCATCGGAGAGGCTCTTAATATAAAAATAATGAGCCCCCTCGATACGGCCCCATAATAAATTCTAATTAGACCCCTGGCTCCTAATATATTTGTCCTTTTTCCCTTATTAGATGGCATAAATCCATGAGATCAAAATATAGTGAAGATAATGTTGCCCTAGTACTAACTCATCGTAGAGACTATTTTATCTTCCCATAATGGAATTCACAATGGGCTTTACTCCCATATTGAGATTCTAAGCTGAAGGTACAGAGATGCCCAAGTTAGACTTCTTCAGAGGGATCTGGTAGTCGAACATCTTCTTCAGTACTCTTGATCCGGGGTAGGAGTACCTGTAGAATGGAGTATGAAGGTCATCTAGCCCTCTGAATGGCGATAAGTAGAGGACTTAAGACGAAAAGCTTATGCTAAATGATAATGAAAAGCGTAGAGAATATGAGAGAATCCCTAATTAAGCAAAGCCAAGCTAAAGGAACTCCGCATCTGTACTGAAGTCCTAGCGTAGAAATACTCATGAACTTCCGTAAGCTTTACTGGCTCTCATCCATTTATCTCGAGAATCTCATGTTGCCGCCCTCTGGAAGTGGATTATTATGGATATCTCCTCAGCTTGATATATCTTCTCATCCGAGAGCTTTATTAAGACCCTCCTGCTATACCTCAGCAGCCTCAGCGTCCCAGTAAGAGAACTAGAGCTTCTCGGCACCTTCTAAACAGCAATTTTCAATACTCCCATAAGCTTAGAATCTTATTATTATAACTTTTTCAGATCAATCAGACTGAATATTAGTGGGCCTCCTTCTGACAGTTAGGGGTTCTTATCAACTTCTTGAGCTCGGCCACTAGCTGCTTCACATCCTCTGAGTACTCCCTGACCACATCCCCACGCAACCAGTTCTCATAGAAGTTCTGGTGCAATGTGCTGGCTACGGAGAAGAGCCTCCTCAACTCAGGGTTCCTCTCCTCCTCCCCCAATCTCCTGACGAAGCTGAAGAGCTCACCATGAGAGGAGATCGAGATCCCCCTACTGGCAGCCACCGCCTTGACCATTAAAGCTGCAGCGCCCCACAGTTTCTCTGATGCCTGAACGTGATCCTTAGATAGGAGATCCTCGGCCTCCCTGAGGTACTTCTCCGAGAGCCTTGCATATAGCTCCGCTCTATCGGATGGATCTATCTCCTCGTCCATTCCCCTGCACAGAGCCT
>Ga0078972_1015590_pt1 | contig 11580 bp, 8 predicted proteins | sample YelNatPaOPGAMG01_FD_67568 | JGI IMG/M metagenome (GOLD analysis project Ga0078972, IMG submission 67568) | Hot spring thermophilic microbial communities from Obsidian Pool, Yellowstone National Park, USA - OP-RAMG-01 (SPADES assembly) (version 2) | ecosystem: Environmental > Aquatic > Thermal...
CTTTGGCTGGGTGGTTGATAAGATGTTAGAATTATCGAAAGAGTAGAATAGTCTGGTGGCGCAGTTGCGTCGAGACTAATCAAAGCGGCGTAGCGAACGCTTGCGGTTGAAACTGATTGGTCTGTACATGCCGTGACTGAAACACTAGCCATAAGGTGGCTGTGTGTGTTTAGTCCTTGAACGACCAGATTGAACTTATGTGAGACTTCATGAACGCTGCCAATCATCCCTGGGAATTAATTTATCAACGGGAGGGACGCGTATTCATTGATCCTCCTCTGGGTTTCAAAGCCGTGGTAAAAGAATTTGTCCAACATCAGTGCCATTTGATTTTGGATTTAGGCTGTGGAAATGGTCGGCATACGGTAGCTCTTGCAAAGGAAGGATTCAACACGGTTGGGCTTGATATCTCATCGAGCGGGTTGCGTATATCCCATACATGGCTTGAAGAAGAAGGCGTACAAGCAGGTTTAGTCAACGCGGATGCACGCAATTGTTTTCCATTCAAGGCAAATAGTTTCGATGGCCTCCTTTCAACACAGGTCATCCATCATGCCTTGCTTGCGGATGTGCGAACAACAATTGCGGAGATATGGCGGGTTCTAACCAATGGTGGGATTGCTTTCGTAACAGTGGCAGGAAGAAAACAAGAAGGGGAAGAGCACGAAGAAGTTGAGCCAGGAACATACGTCCCGCTTGGTGGCACAGAGAAGGGGTTGCCCCATCATATCTTTACAGAGGAGGAGCTTCGCTTGGAATTTAAGATGTTCCAAATTCGGGAAATCAGTCAGCGGGATGAAGGAAGAGTGATTGCATTATGGATTGCAAAGATTGTTGGGGACGTCTAACTAAGCATGCAATCGAAGTGTGGGATTCTGCTGCATTTTCAAGCATTTTTCTGGTCTTGGGCTTTTCATGCTCTCAACCGGAATGCACGCCTTCCCACCAGCGGTTAATGCACGTTCGACCACTTATAGAAAAAATCTCATTTGGTTAACCAAACTTATACAGGGCAAAATGGAAACAGTTATCGAAACGAACAACCTTACAAAACGGTACGGTGATATCACCGCCGTTGACGGTTTGTCGTTGCGCGTCGCCAAAGGCGAAATCTATGCGTTCCTTGGTCTCAATGGCGCAGGCAAGACGACCACTATTCGCATGCTGCTGGGCATGGTCAAACCAACTTTGGGCGAAGCGTACGTCCTGGGAAGCAAAATCCGCATCGGGGAGAAAAAGCCGTGGGATTCGGTCGGATATTTGGTTGAGACGGCAGACTCATATCCGGAACTAACAGTGCGCGAGAATCTAGAAGCGATGCGTCGTCTGCGGCCAGGCACCGCACCGCAAGCCGTTGACCGGGTCATTGAGAGATTGGGTTTGACCGAGTACACTGATCGGCGTGCGGGTACCTTATCGCACGGCAATAAACAGCGTCTGGGGCTTGCCAAGGCGCTGCTGCACAATCCCCAACTACTCTTCCTGGACGAGCCGGCTATCGGATTGGATCCGGCAGGGATTGTCGAAATCCGCAACCTCCTTATCGAACTGGTGCGCGAACAGGGCGTCACCGTCTTCATGTCGAGCCATATCCTGGGCGAAGTGGCGCGGCTGGCGCAACGCATCGGTATCATTCATCACGGGCGATTGCTGCAAGAACTTGATGTAGATGAACTTGAACGCAACAGGCGGCGACGATTGCTTGTCCGTGCTCGAAATGGTCAAGCTGCGCACGCAGTACTTGCCAGCGCGGGATTCACCACTGAAATCACATCGGATGGCACAATTGTCATGAAGGACAGAATGGCAATCGAACGACCTGATGATATTGCCACACTACTTGTCAATAGCGGTCATCCCCCGACAATGCTCAATGTAGAAGAAGAAGACCTGGAGCATTACTTTCTGCGGCTCATTGGTATGGAAGAGGGAGGCACAAGATGAACAACCTTGCTCAAGCGATCTGGGTCGAGTTTCTCAAAGCGCGCCGATCCAAAATGCCTTTGTTCACCGCGCTTGGATTTGCCCTGGTTCCACTGGGGGGCGGTTTCTTCATGATCGTCCTGAAGGATCCCGAAATGGCGCGGCGGGTTGGGCTGATCAGCACCAAGGCGCAACTTACGATGGGTGCCGCCGATTGGCAGACCTACCTTCGATTTCTGACAATGGCGGTCGGAGGGGGCGGCATTATTCTCTTTGGTCTCATTGCCAGTTGGGTGTTTGGCCGTGAGTATTCTGATCGCACGGTGAAAGATTTGCTCGCACTGCCTACTGCGCGTTCCACTATCGTGTTGAGCAAATTCTTTGTGATTGCGCTATGGTCAGCTGCGTTGACGATATTGATTTGTGTCCTTACTCTTTGTGTCGGTGCGGCGCTTGGACTTCCGGCCGTATCGCCGCAAGTTTTCTGGCAAAGCGGGATTACGATAACGGTAGCCGCATGTTTAACCATCGCGCTCGCCACGCCAATCGCTTTTGCAGCGAGCGCGTGGCATGGCTATTTACCACCGATAGGTGTCATGATGCTTGCAATGGGACTGGCGCAACTCATCAATGCGGCGGGATGGGGAGAATATTTTCCCTGGTCTGTCCCCGCCCTGTATGTCCAAGGGGAAAAGCTTGGCATGGTCAGTTATGTGATTGTCATTTTCACAAGCATTGCCGGCCTCTTTGGCACTCTCTTCTGGTGGGAATGGGCAGACCAAACACATTAATTAATTAGCGAGGTGACATGCGCAACCGTTTAACGGCTACGCTCAGGCAGCCGCAGGTGAAGCGAAACTCGCCATGCGGCGTCGGACAAAATGAGATTGAAAGATGTATAATCTGCTAAAACATCATAATCGTGCTGCACATAGTTCATGCATTTTTAATGGTGACCATGATTCAATTCATTGGCGTTCAAATCGAGATTGGTCGAATTAATTTGTGTATAGAAAGGGTTAAGGGAACAGTTTTGCTTATATTCGGGTAAAGAATGCCAAGCCATCCCGCCAGGTGTATTGGGACGCTGCAATTCTGCCTAGCAAGCATACTTGGTAGAGCCACTTGGCGACAATCATGCCGGTATCGAAAACTGGACGTTTGGCTTTGTATGTGTTAAGGCATGTAGGGCTGTAAATGCAGTAAACCGCCCCTGAGACTTTTCGGCTAAATCAGGAGAAAAATGAACGATAATAATCCACCCCTTATATTGGTCACTGGCGCCACCGGATATATCGGCGGGCGGCTTGTTCCGCGTCTGCTCGAAAAAGGGTATCGCGTCCGGTGTCTGGTGCGCGATCTCACCCGCCTGCAGGGACGTTCCTGGCAAAGTTCTGTCGAGATTGTCACCGGCGATGTACTCCAACCAGACAGCCTTGCTCCAGTTATGGACGGGGTATCCGCCGCTTATTACCTGGTGCACAGCATGGCGGCTGGTTCGGGATTTCACCAGCGCGACTTGGCAGCCGCCCATCATTTTGGCGCGGCGGCGCGTTTGGCAAATGTCGAGCGCATCATCTTCCTTGGAGGGTTGGCAGAGGCTGGGGCAGGTCTCTCGGAGCACTTACGTTCACGCCAGCAAACCGGTGATGCCTTACGCGCTTCCGGTGTACCGGTGACAGAATTTCGCGCCAGTGTCATTGTGGGCTCGGGCAGCCTCTCGTTTGAGATGATCCGCTACCTGACAGAACGCGTGCCTGTCATGATCTGCCCCCGCTGGGTTTACACACGAACTCAACCAATCGGAATCGATGATGTGCTGGACTACCTGACGGCTGCCCTTACTGTGCCAGAGAGCACCGATCGCATAATAGAAATAGGCGGTGCGGAAGTCCTTACTTACGGTGAAATGATGATGGTGTATGCAGAGGTGCGTGGCCTGAAACGCTGGATGCTGCCCGTGCCGGTTCTCACCCCGCGCTTATCCTCCTACTGGGTAAACCTGGTCACGCCCATACCGGCGGTCATTGCTCGCCCGCTCATCGAGGGATTGCGAAACGAAAGTATCGTGCATGATCCCATTGCCAGGCAACTGTTTCCTCATATCCAGCCGGCAGGATATCGTGCTATGGTGGAGCAAGCCCTCGCCCAACTGGAGGCCAGCAATGTCGAAACGATCTGGAGCGACGCCCTAAGCACCAGCCAGGGAGATGGCCGGCCTGTTACCCTGACCACGCACGAGGGAATGATCATAGAGCACCGTCAACGGGTTATCTCCGCCCCACCGGGTGAGATATATAAGATCTTCACCGGGCTTGGAGGGAAACGGGGCTGGTTATATATGAACTTTGCCTGGGAGATTCGCGGCTTTATGGATCGGATGATAGGAGGGGTAGGCTTGCGGCGTGGCCGCCGGGACCCGAATGAATTGCGGGTAGGCGATGCCCTTGACTTTTGGCGGGTGGAAGCTGTCGAACCAGGACATTTGCTGAGATTGCGGGCTGAAATGAAAGTGCCGGGAAAAGCCTGGCTGCAATTTAAGGTGACACCCCATGAAGGGGATAAAGCACTGCTCTCGCAAACTGCTTTCTTTGCGCCCAAGGGATTGATGGGGTGGCTATACTGGTATGCCTTATACCCCATTCATAATCTGATTTTCAGCGGGCTCATTGACCAGATTGCAAAGCGCGCTGTCACCCAAGAATCGAATCGTTCATAAGGCTCACCACAAACTGAGATTTACCATGGCAAGCAAAACCAGGGCAGCATGTACCATATTATTTTGACATGCTTGATAACGTTTGCCATAATACCTTGCTCCCCAGCGTGCATCCGGGTCATGCAGGTTTATTCCCTCACCGACGCGTTTCTTGTTCTTGAATGTTTTTATTTCTGCTACACTTTACTCACTTTATATCATGTGGGTACCCATGTTTTCTTTGAAGAGCATGTAGTTACTTTAGCTGCCAGGGTAAATCAGTTATGGCATCCTAATCTGTTCGCCCTTTAGCATATAACCCTTTTCGTTTATCTCAGAATTGCTTCGCTCACTGACTTGCATGATAGAATTAGAGCCGTGAAAAACTGGCGCTTCTGGTTGGGAGTGGCGATCAGCCTGTTCTTTTTAGGCTGGGTGCTGAAAGACCTGCTCCCCGAACTCGATCAATTCTGGGTCGCTTTACGCACGGCAAATTACTGGTGGATTTTGCCGGGTATTTTTGTCTATTTCTTAGGGGTGTGGGCACGCGCTTGGCGCTGGCACTATCTCCTGCGCAAGATCAAAGCGGTTCCGACTCGCACCATGTTTCCCATTGTGGCAATCGGTTACATGGGTAACAATATCTATCCAGCGCGTGCCGGTGAACTCCTACGGGCGGTGGTGTTGAAGCGCCGCGAAGGGGTGGCGATTTCGGCGTCACTGGCAACCATTATCGTGGAGCGGATTTTCGATGGCGTGGTGATGCTGGCGTTTGTGTTCATCAACATCCCCGAATTAACTCGTTTGACTGGCGGCTCGGGAATTGTGGGCACCTTTAGCATCCGCCAGGTGGCAATTTGGGGGAGCGTTTTGTTTTTTGGTGCTTTGCTGGTTTTCTTGATTGCTGCCATGTTCCCGGTTTATACCCAAAAAATGGTGGAGTGGTTTGCCATGCGTTTTTTGCCTAAAAAATGGCGCGCGAAAACGCTGGACCTATCCGAACGATTTATCAGTGGCTTGGCATCCCTGCGTTCTCCCCTCGATGTTTGGATGGTCTTTTTGACATCGGTGGTGATTTGGCTGTTCGAAACGGGGAAATATTGGTTTGTGATGCACGCCTTTTCTTTTCAGGTAAGTTTTTTCGCCCTCATGCTGATGAACGGCATCGTCAACCTGGCTACCACCCTGCCCTCTGCGCCGGGTTATATCGGCACCTTCGATAAACCGGGCATTGCCGTTTTGGTTGCCTATGGTGTCAATATGGCGGTGGCGACCAGCTATACCATTGTTTTACACATTGCTTTATGGGTGCCGATCACCGCCTTGGGTGCCTATTATCTCTGGCGGGAGGGCATCCGTTGGGAAGAAGCGGCTCAGGAGAGGGAAGGAACATGAACGGAAAGCGTATCGCTGTTATTGGGGCTGGTTTTAGCGGGTTATCGGCTGCTTATGATTTATTACGCGCCGGCAACCAGGTTACTATTTTTGAGGCAGACGAAAAAGCGGGTGGTCTGGCTCAAGGTTTCAAGGAACCGTATTGGGATTGGACGGTGGAAAAGTATTATCACCATTGGTTTGCCAGCGATCGCCATGTCCTCCAACTCATCGATGAACTCGGTTGGCGCGATCAGGTTATCTTTCCGCGTCCTTACACCGTTATTTACTATAATGGCAAGTTCTATCCCTTTGATTCGATCCTGCAAGCAGCTCTTTTTCCTGGTTTAGGCTGGGGGGTAGATAAAATCCGCTTTGGATTGGTGGGGCTTTATTTACGCTTGACGAATAATTGGCAGGCTTTAGAGAAAACGACAGTGGATGCATGGATGCGCCGCTGGGCTGGTAACCGCGCATACGAATTGATGTGGCAACCGTTGATGATTGGGAAATTCGGTGAAAAATATGCAACCCAGGTGAATATGGCATGGATGTGGGCGCGCATCAAAGCCCGCACCACCCGCTTGGGGACTTTCAAAGGCGGATTCCAGGAATTTGCCAATCGGTTCGCTCAGCGTTTGGTTGAGATGGGGGGGACGCTCCAGCTTTCCACTGCCGTGCAAAAGATCCGAACTCAGGAAAACGGAAAGTTGCAGATTCAAACACCCTCCGCTACCAGCGAATTTGATCAAGTGTTGGTGACGCTTTCGCCAAAGATGTTAGCCAGCCTGGTTGATACCTTGCCAGAGTCGTATCTCGAAGGACTATTAAAGTTAAAGAGCATGGGGGCGGTAGTGCTGATCTTATCGTTGAAACATCAGCTATCGAGCGAAGGATATTACTGGTATAACATCCCCAAAGCGGCGGGTTTCCCATTCTTAGCGCTGGTAGAGCACACCAATTATCTCTCCCCGCAATATTTTGGCGGAGATCATATTGTCTATTGCGGGGACTATTTAGAAACCGACCACGAATATTTTCAACTCAGTCAAGAGCAATTGTTGGAACGGTTTATTCCCGCCTTGCAGCGGATCAATGCCAGTTTTTCGCGGGATTGGATAAAGAACGTATGGCTGTTTCGCACCGCTTATGCGCAACCAGTGCCCTTAGTTAACCATTCTCAGAACATTCCCGCCATTCCAACACCCATCCCGAACGTGTTTTTTGCCAGCATGAGTCAGGTATATCCCTGGGATCGGGGCACGAATTTTGCGGTGGAAATCGGACGGCGGGCAGCCCGCTTGATGCTGCAATCTGCAGCCTAAAATGAACAGCCATGGATTTGCTGAGTTTTCGCCAACTGGTTAGCCCGGGCGGATTGGAGCTTTTAAACCTCGTCTGCCAGTTAAAACCGAAAGAAGAGGACTACCTCCTTCATTTTCAGCGCTTGAGCCGCCAGTTCTCACCCAATTTGGTGCAAGCGGCTTTAGAAACAGCGATCCTGCGTCAGAAAGCGTCCGTAAAATTTCCTTTTGCCGAACGCCTTTTCTTTACCCGTGATGCTTTAGAACAGGCTTCTGCTTGGGATATCGCTTTCTATCGCGCCAAACGTTATGCTCGTTTTGAACGGGTATTCGATTTGGGTTGTTCGGTTGGGTGTGATAGTTTGGCTTTAAGCCAGTTCCTCCCAACGATTGGGCTGGATCGGGATCCGTTGCGTTTGGCAATGGCACAGGCGAACCTGCACTTTATAAATCGGGCAAAAGCGGCGGAGGTTATTCTGGCTGACCTGAATGTTTCTATACCTGTATCATGGGAAAACCCCCATCAAGCACTCTTTTTTGACCCTGCCAGAAGAGAAGATGGAAAACGCCTTCATCATGTGGAGCAATATCAACCCCCTCTCCACCTGATTCAAATTTGGCGGGAACGGTTTCCAAATCTGGGAGTCAAGGTTTCACCCGCCGTGAACCTAGAAGAATTGTCGCAATATGACTGTGAGGTGGAATTCATCTCCCGGGCAGGCGAGCTCAAGGAAGCGGTGTTGTGGTTCGGAGAGTTACGTTCGGCTGCGTTTCGGGCGACAATCTTGCCAACTCAAGTCAGTATGAGCGGTGAAGCGGATTTGGCGAATAATCTGGAAAAAACGTCTATCTCTCCACCGCGCCAATATCTTTATGAACCCGACCCGGCTATTCTACGGGCACGTTTGGTGCGATCGCTGGCGACGAAACTGAATGCTGTTCAGTTGGATGCTGATATCGCTTTTCTGACCTCCGATCAACTTATCCCCACGCCGTTTGCACGCGTTTGGGAAGTGGAAGGATGGATGTCTTTTAATGTCAAAAAGTTGAGGGAGTATTTGCGCAGCCGAAATGTGGGCAACGTTACTGTAAAGAAAAGGGGATCGCCCGTAGGTCCGCAAGAATTGGAACAGCAGCTTAAATTAAAGGGCACGGAAGAACGAATCCTTTTTCTTACGCATTATGATGGAAAACCAATTGTGATTGTGGCGCACCATGAAATAGATAATGAGAAATTTTAAAGGGATATTCGTTAATAGGGGGATGATTTGGAATATTCGAAGCTAAAGATTGAGATGCATTTGTCCCTTGTGATTTGTGGTTATGGGATGTAATTACTCGGTGAACCTTACTGTTATAGCGCGATTCGGCCTTTTTTAAATGAGGTCATGGCGAGCATTCTTCACGACAGAAGCAATCTCCATGCCTGGGCGGGAGACTGCTTCGCTTCGCTCGCAGCGACAATAACCATACCGTCATTGCGATGGAGCGCTCGTCGCGACAGAAGCAATCTCCATGCCTGAGCGGGAGACTGCTTCGCTTCGCTCGCAGCGACAATAACCATACCGTCATTGCGATGGAGCGCTCGTCGCGACAGAAGCAACCTCCATGCCTTAGCGGGAGACTGCTTCGCTTCGCTTGCCGTGACAACAACCGAGCTGTCATTGCGATGGAGCACTCTTTGCGACAGAAGCAATCTTCATGCCTAAGTGGGAGACTGCTTCGCTTCGCTCGCAGCGACAATAACCGAGCTGTCATTGCGATGGAGCGTTCTTTGCGACAGAAGCAATCTCTCTGCTCGGGTGGGAGACTGCTTCGCTCGCAGTGACAACAACCGAGCTGTCATTGCGATGGAGCGTTCTTTGCGACAGAAGCAATCTCTCTGCTCGGGTGGGAGACTGCTTCGCTCGAAGTGACAATAACCGAGCTGTCGTTGCGATGGAGCGCTCGTCGCGACAGAAGCAATCTCCATGCCTGAGCGGGAGACTGCTTCGCTTCGCTCGCCGTGATAATAACCGAGCTGTCATTGCGATGGAGCGTTCTTTGCGACAGAAGCAATCTTCATGCCTAAGTGGGAGACTGCTTCGCCTTACTCGCAGTGACAATAACCGAGCTGTCATTGCAATGGAGCACTCTTTGCGGCAGAAGCAATCTCTCTGCTCGGGTGGGAGACTGCTTCGCTTCGCTCCCAGTAACAACAACCGAGCTGCCATTGCGATGGAGCGTTCTTTGCGACAGAAGCAATCTCCATGCTTGGGTGGGAGACTGCTTCGCTTCGCTCGCCGTGACAACTGGCAGGTGATGATTTCGACAACGCTCAACCAATGCAGCTCTGCGGGTCAAGACGCATTCATTGCGTATCAAAACCTATTCTTTTTTAAAACAATCGCGGTAATCTTGTAAATCCTTTCTATGTTTTGTCATAAGTAGTAGATTTCGCTATACCGCCGTAAAGCGGCATTCGAAGGGGAAATGACATCGTACAATATCATGTCATAGGCTTTTTGTGTGATAGCAAGCCGTCCACGAATATTACACGAATGCACGAATAGCGCCGTCATGCCTTTATTCGCGGTACCTTCGTGGACGGTTTTCGCACCAAATCTCCAGCGCAATCTGTAGTGGTAGGTCGTTCCATAAGCAGCTTATTTGCTGCGTTCTGTGTAAACTCCGCACAGCAAAATCCCATCAATAAAGACAATCGTTTTTATCTTGTACATCCTGTTTATATTTTGTCATGAGTAGCGGTCTTTATTAATAAAGCAATTTTCATCCCAGCCAGGAGATAGCTTGCTTTGCTCGCCATTATTTCTGTTTCATAAAGTAATCTCGGAAGAAAAACTCGAATAGTTGCAACGAAGTTATTAAAAATATGTGCTTGCAATTCTGATAAATAAGGTATAATAGATAATAATAGTAAAAATACTTTCAAAAAGGAGAGATACCATGTCTAATAAAGTGATTGAAATCACGGATCCACCGCTCGTGAATCGCATATTTGGCAGCCCTTCCTGGGGATGGGTATGGCTAGTCGTGCGCATTTATGTTGGTTATACCTGGCTAACATCTGGCTTGGGCAAATTAAGCAATCCCGCCTGGGTGCAGAGTGGCGCGGCATTGAAGGGTTTCTGGCAAGCCGCTATCCAGGTGCCTCAACCGCCAGCACGCCCGCCGATTGCATTTGGTTGGTACCGCTCATTCATCGAATTCTTGTTGAATGGGGGTCATTACGTTTGGTTTTCCAAACTTGTTGTAGCGGGTGAGCTGCTTGTAGGTGTAGCGATGATATTGGGCGCCTTCGTTGGGATCGCTGCGTTCGTCGGCGGCTTCATGAATTGGAACTTCATGATGGCTGGCTCGGCAAGCGTAAACCCGGTATTGTTCACCCTGTCCATTCTCTTGATTTTGGCTTGGAAGAATGCCGGCTGGATTGGTCTGGATCGCTGGTTATTGCCGCTGTTAGGCACACCCTGGCGGCCGGGTAGAGTGTTTGAAAAAACTGCAGTTCGTGCCGAACCATCCCAATCGAATATCTAGTAACATTGCTTGGCGAGGGTATTTGCCCTCGCCAGGCATATCATATTTTTCTATCCCATCTTTTATACAATCTGTAAGGTCATCATCAATGAAGCGTGTTCTGGCGATAAGATAGCCAATGATGCCGGGTGTCCGCTTCTATCCATAGTAAATAAAGGTTTTAGCCGGGAATGTCAGAAAGGACTGACAGGTCTTCGCACAAGGGAATCGTAACAAATCCGCTGTTCTGGAGGTTTGCCTGGTTTGCTGGAATGTATGGCAGCAATCCCTTGGGCGGTGATACTCGATTGGGTTGCTTTCACCTAATCTCTCCCCCTTCCATCTGTGCTCTCAGCGCTTCCAAGGCGCTTTCCCGATAAAAGGTGCGATAGGCAGCGCTTTCGGATAATTGGCGGCAAAGCTGCTGATAGATCGTATCGCTTTGGGTTTGTTTCACCCCATTGCCTTTGACAATGACCAGGTTTTGTTCATCCTGTTCATGGTAGCTAATCCAGCCATTGGCAGCTAGCCATTCCAAACCCAATTTGACGCAAATGCACCTCTGGGCAGTGGCTGCGGTCAACCAGCCCCATTCGGTTTGCCCTCCCCTATTCTGAATCACATGTTTGACTAAACCTTGCAGGCGCTGGATAAAACGTTGCGCATCATCGGTTTGGGGGTCATTGGCAAACAGGTACAGCGTGCGCGGTGAGACCAATTCGATGGCTGCTGCTAATTCATGCACTCCAGGCGGAATGCTCCAGA
>Ga0078972_1015591_pt1 | contig 11579 bp, 6 predicted proteins | sample YelNatPaOPGAMG01_FD_67568 | JGI IMG/M metagenome (GOLD analysis project Ga0078972, IMG submission 67568) | Hot spring thermophilic microbial communities from Obsidian Pool, Yellowstone National Park, USA - OP-RAMG-01 (SPADES assembly) (version 2) | ecosystem: Environmental > Aquatic > Thermal...
TGGATCTGACCCGGTGCGGCCACTCCCGCGTCCATCACCTTTCGGATGCCTCTTGCCAGAGACTGGGATTGATCTGGGACGACAGCAGCGACGACCTGTTCGGCTCGATCGAAGCGTCGATCCGTCTGATCGATGAGGCATCGCTCTTTCCGCATCCGGCTTCGGGTGCGGGACGATGAAGGCGAGCGCTTCCTAAAAATGGTTCTGAACCTGCCGCATGCCATCATGTCTAGAATAAGATGTAGCCAAACCGAGAACAGGATCCCGCATGCAAGACGCTCTGACGCAGAAAGAAGTCGACCAAATGAATGCCTACTGGCGCGCCGCGAATTATCTTTCCGTGGGCCAGATCTATCTCTACGACAACCCTCTTCTTAAGGTTCCGCTCACGATAGATCATGTCAAGCCGAGACTTCTCGGCCATTGGGGAACGACGCCGGGGCTCAACTTCATTTACGTGCACATGAACCGGGCGATCAAGAAGCACGATCTCGACATGATCTACCTCGCAGGTCCCGGGCATGGCGGCCCCGCGCTGGTCGCCAACACCTATCTCGAAGGCAGCTACAGCGAGTTCTACCCGAACATTTCCCGTGACGAGGAAGGCATGAAGAAGCTTTTCAGGCAATTCTCCTTCCCCGGCGGCATCCCCAGCCATGTTGCGCCGGAAACCCCGGGATCGATCCACGAGGGGGGGAACTCGGCTATGCGATCTCCCATGCCTATGGCGCCGTTTTCGATAATCCCGACCTCATTGCCTGCTGCGTGGTGGGCGATGGAGAGGCCGAAACCGGTCCGATGGCCGCATCCTGGCACTCGAACAAGTTCCTCAATCCGAAGACGGACGGCGCGGTCCTGCCGATACTGCATCTCAACGGCTACAAGATCGCCAACCCCACCCTCCTGTCGCGCATTTCCCATGACGAACTGGACAATCTGTTCAAGGGCTATGGTTACCGGCCACATTTCGTCGAAGGGTCCGACCCCGAGGAAATGCACCGCAAAATGGCCGCAACGGTGGACGACATCATTTCCGAAATCAGGGCAATTCAGCAGAAGGCAAGGCAGGAAGGCGTAGCATCGAGGCCCCTTTGGCCCATGATCATATTGCGCTCCCCCAAGGGCTGGACAGGCCCCAAGGAGGTGGACGGACTGAAGACGGAAGGGTTCTGGCGATCCCATCAGGTTCCCTTTTCCGAAATGAAGGAAAAGCCGGAGCATGTGAAACTCCTGGAATCCTGGATGAAGTCCTACAGGCCCGAAGAGCTGTTCGACGAAACGGGAAGACTGGTCCCTGAACTTGCCGAACTCTCTCCCAAGGGCGAGAAGCGCATGGGGGCCAACCCTAAAGCGAACGGCGGGATGCTGCTCAAGGACCTCAGGATGCCCGATTTCAGGGATTATTGCGTCAAGGTGGAAAACCCCGGCAGGAGCATCGCCGAAGCCACGCGGGTGATGGGTTATCTGCTGCGCGACGTGATGCAGAAAAACGCTGACAATTTCCGCCTTTTCGGCCCCGACGAAACGGCATCGAACAGGCTGGGCGCGGTGCTGGATGCGAGCCCCAGAAGCTGGATGCTGGACATCTACGACTACGACGACCATCTCGCGAAGAGCGGCCGGGTGATGGAAATCCTATCGGAGCATACCTGCCAGGGCTGGCTGGAAGGCTATCTGCTGACAGGAAGGCACGGATTTTTCTCCTGCTACGAGGCCTTCATTCATCTCGTCGACTCGATGTTCAACCAGCATGCCAAATGGCTCAAGACGACCAGCAGCGAGATCCCCTGGCGGCGCCCCATCGCTTCGCTCAATTATCTGCTCACTTCCCATGTCTGGCGCCAGGATCACAACGGCTTCTCGCATCAGGACCCCGGTTTCATCGACCATGTGGTAAACAAGAAATCCGACGTGATCAGGGTGTACCTCCCCCCGGATGCGAACACGCTGCTCTCGGTGACCGATCATTGCCTGAGAAGCCGCAATTACGTCAACGTCATCGTGGCCGGAAAGCAACCCGCCCCGCAGTGGCTGGACATGGATGCGGCCATCAAGCATGTTTCGGCAGGCATCGGCATTTGGGAATGGGCCTCGAACGACGGGGATGCCGAGCCGGATCTGGTGATGGCCTGCTGCGGTGACGTGCCGACGCTCGAAACCCTGGCTGCAGTCGACATATTGAGGCAATCCGCCCCTGAGCTCAGAATCCGGGTCGTCAACGTGGTCGATCTCATGACCCTGCAGCCCAGAGAAGAACATCCCCACGGCCTATCAGAAAAAGATTTTCTTTCTCTCTTCACTCCCGACAAACCGGTCATCTTCGCCTATCACGGCTACCCCTGGCTCATCCACCGCCTCACCTACAGGCGAAAAAACAGCGCCAACATCCATGCCAGGGGCTACAAGGAGGAAGGAACCACCACCACGCCTTTCGACATGACCGTGCTCAACGACCTGGACCGCTTCCATCTCGTCATGGATGCCATGGACAGGGTTCCTTCCCTGCACCAGAAGGCACCCCATATCCGGCAGAAAATGCGCGACAGGCTGGTCGAGCACAAGGAATACATCGAGAAGCATGGTGAAGACATGCCGGAAATCGCCGAATGGACATGGCCCTATTGAGCGTTCTCACGGTCAACAGCGGCTCGTCCTCCCTGAAAGCCAGCCTGTTCACAAAGGATGGCCGCAGGGATTTCAGGTACCCGCACCTTGATAGCCAGCAGGCCGCTTTCGATGCGCTGATGCGGGAAATCGGCAGGGCGCCGGATTTGATCGGGCATCGCATCGTGCACGGCGGCGATATCGCCGAACCGGCAAGGCTGGTGGATGAGCGGGAAAGAGCCCGGCTCGACGACCTGATCCCGCTCGCCCCGCTCCATCTCCCCGGAAATCTGCTGGGGATCGATCTTTGCTCGAATTTCGGGGTCCCTCAAATCGCCTGCTTCGATACCGCCTTCCATGCAGGCATGCCGGAATTGTCCAGGCGCCTTCCGATACCCGGGAAATTCGGGCTGCGCAGATACGGCTTCCACGGCCTGAATTACGCCCATGTCGCCAGCAAGCTCCCGGAAATCCTAGGGGAAGCGGCCAGGGGCAGGGTCATCGCGGCCCATCTGGGAAGCGGGGCGAGCCTTTGTCTGATGCAAAACTTGCGCTCGGTCGACACCACCATGGGTTTTTCGCCTGCGGGGGGCATCGTCATGGGCACGAGAAGCGGAGACCTCGATCCCGGCGCAATGCTCGAGCTTTCGCGCAAGCTGGATGAAGAGGCGCTCGAAAAAGCCGTCTATCACGAGATGGGACTCCTCGCCCTCTCGAACGGGGAAAGCCCGGAAATGACCGATCTACTGGCGAGCGAAAGCCGTCATGCCCGCTTCGCCATAGCCTATTTCTGCAGCTCGGTGCGTGCAGCGATCGGGGCGCTCGCCGCAAAAGCCGGGGGAGTCGATGCGATCGTCTTCAGCGGCGGCATAGGGGAACATTCCCCAAAAATCCGCGGGGAAATAATCGCCCCCCTGGCATTTCTGGGGTTCTCGCTCAACGAAGACGCCAACCAGGCCGACCGCCTGAGGATTTCGGAGTCAGGTTCCAGGCCCGTCCTCGTCGTCCCGGCTGACGAGGAAATCATGATTCGCGACCTCTGCCTCGATCTCATCTCGACCTGACCTCGAGTTCCCCAACCAACACCCGTTCGGGAAGGGCGTCCCCGGCAAGGTTCAGGCTGGAAAGGCGTCGCCTGATATTCTCTGCGGAGAGAATGATCAGGATGCGCTTTTCCACGTCTTCGGCATGCGGCTTGACCAGGCTTTCAGTCAGGGACCCACCGCCGAACATCATCTCCGGAACCGGCTCAATGCGGGAAGAGGCGATCTCAGGAATATCGCCCAGCTCATCCACCAGGATGCCGAAGCTCGCTCGCTGCTCGGGCGCCTTGACCACCACGATCTGCCCCGCTTTCGATGGGGAAGACGCTCCCTGCAGGAAGTCGGAAAGATCGAATATCGTGATGGCCTGATCCTGATACAGGATGCAGCCCTTGACCCAGGCAGGCATCCCCGGAATGGGCGTGACCAACTGGCTGTCTATCGCCTCGATCACGCAATCCGATCTTATGCCATACCAACCGCTTCCGATATAGAAAGTGGCAATTTCGACCGTTTTCTCGCCCTCCGCGCGGCGAATCGAATAATTGTCCTTTGCCATGGAGCGCAGGGAATGCCGCTCTTCCGGAAAAAGCACCCGTTGCGACAACGGAACGAAAACCAGCGCCACCACTTCGTTGCGATACGAGTCGATTTCGCTCTTGTATTCCCTGTAGCCGGAAGACATGCGCGACCCCACGGCATAATAGCGGCCCCGGTACTCGATGATGTTGGCGCGGCCTTCTCCCTGCTCGAGGCTGAAGAATTCGCGTCCGATATCGAGCTTCATCCCCGGCACCAGATTCTCGTCGGTGCTGGCAATGACCCGCCCGTCCCGTTCGGCGAAAATTGCGAAAGCGCCTTCGACTATCGTCCCGTTCTCGCTTCTCGGCAGCGCATCCTGCAGCATTGCTGCAAACTGGGGAGTGGAATCGAACACAATGGCAACTCCGCCGACAGGAACGCCACTCTCCCTGATCGCGGCGGCATAGACGTAGGTATGGCGATTGCCGTAAAGATGGCTGGGCTCGAAGGCAGAAACGCAATAGCTCTGGGTATCCGGTAATCCCAGCGTCGTGCGCACCCAATCGGCCTGCAGGGTTTGGCCGACGAGATCGTTGTAGGCCGGGTTGGATACCGCCATGATTTTCGCTGCAGCATCGAATATGATCAGGTTGGAATACACGGTATACAATCCGTTGATGCCCTTGAGGGTGTCCGCGAGGCGCTCCCTGCCATCCGCTGCAGCACCCTTCGAGAGCACTTCTCCGAAAGCGCTGGTGAGCGCCCACCAGCGGCAATCGTTGGCCCGCTCGTAGAGATTCCTGTCCATGATGTCCATGGCGAGCGCCGCCATGGAGGAGCAGTCGTAAAGCACGGAGGAAACCACCGTTTCGTAAAGGTTGGTGGTGGACTGGCTGAAGACGTTCCTCGTCTTGACTCCCGTGCTGCCGATCTCCCAGAGCAGCACCTTGGCGAAGGAAGCATTCAGGGCATAATTGTCCCTTGAGAGCCAGACATTCCCGTTCCAGACTGCCCGGTTGAGTTCGCGCTGGATGCTGGCTGCCCGCACCGGAATATCGCGCAATTCGGCAGAAAACAGGGTAGCCGTCTCCAGCACCCCTTCGAGCAGGCTTTCGGGTACCTGCTCTAGTTCATGGGCAAGCGCCATGTCGAAAGCATGGTTGAGCGGGGCGAGCGCATGCCCAGTCCAGCCAGGCCCCATGTAACCCTGATAACCCTGCGTTTCCTGAGTCGTCGCGAGATATTCCCTGCCCGCAAAGCGCACGATGCTGCATTCATCGCCAATTGCGCGCTCCACCCGCGCTCCCACGGGGAACTGGTAAATGTCGCTGCTGGCGATGATGCGCCCTTCCGCGTCGAGTATGGTGACCACAGTCCAGTCGTCTTCGCTGACCAGATTCCGGAATATGCGCAGGCACTCGTCCTGAAATCGGAAACAGAGGCAAAGCACGCCGACGGGACGGCTGCCGTCTTCCGACATCACCCTGTAGGAGTAAATCAGCGGCGAAGCTTCTCCCGGAAGCAGATCCGTTTTCCTGAAGGTCTCGACATACTGCTGGTCGGTGGTCAGGGAAGCCTCGACCAGAGTATCCAGGGAAATCCTGCCCGCCCCTTCCCCGTCGAGCTGCACCAGCACTTTGCCGTCCGGAGCCAGCAAAATGATGTTGTGATACACGGAGTACTTGCGCACATATTCCCCGAAGCGCGCCTTGAGGGAAGCGAGACGTACTGTATCGCGGGCCGCAGAAGGATCGCGCTCGTACGCTTCGGCATAATCGCGGATGTCCGCATCGGTCGCGAGAAAACCGATGTCCGCCGTGCGCTCGAACAGGTTCCTGATCAGAATGTCTATCGCGACGCGCGCATTCGACCTCAGGCTGAGCACGGCTTTCTTGCGCAGCTCCCGAGCCAGCTGGTCGAGCAGCACGCCGGCCAGATTGTTGAAATCGGTACGCATGACGGTGATGTCAGTGCCTGCACACAACAATTGCCCGAGCAGCGTCAGGTTGTCGTAAACGGACTGGATTTCGCGCAGCTTTTCCTGATCCCAGTGCAGTCCGCTCATGAACTTGGAGAGGTAGCCGATATCAGTGGCCTGCTTTGCTGGCAAACGTTTTCTCATGAGAACCCCGAATTAATGACACAGGGCAACTCTTGCAACAGTCATGCCAGAATCATAGCCTTTTGAATCGGTTCAGCTCTCAGGAAATGCCGCCCTGCAGTTCGCACCGGATCAGGACATTGCCGCACTGCTTTGGTGCGGCACTTTCGGATATTCAGGCCAGCCTGGACTTGATGAAACCGGCGAACTCCTCGGGAGAGAGCGGCGTGCTCACATAATAACCCTGCGTTTCATCGCATTGATGCTCCCTCAGGAAGCCGATCTGCTCTTCGGTTTCGACTCCTTCGGCAATTACCTTGAGCCTCAGGTTGTGTCCCATGCTGATGATTGTCGTGGTAATCATGGCATCGTCTTCGTTGGTGGCAATATCGCTGATGAACGACTGGTCGATTTTCAGTTTGTCGATTGGAAAGCGCTTCAGGTAGCTCAGGCTCGAATATCCCGTACCGAAATCATCGATCGAGAGCATGATCCCGGCTTGCTTCAATGCATTGAGCGTCGCAATCGTCGATTCGGCGTTTTTCATGATGATTCCCTCGGTCAATTCAAGCTCGAGATAGCGCGGCTCCAATCCGGTTTCATGCAAAATTCCGACGATCATTTCCACGAGATCCTTCTGATGGAACTGCAGCGCGGAGAGATTGACCGCGACCGGGATTTTGACGAGCCCCTCCTCCTGCCATTGCTTGTTCTGGGCACAGGCCGTGCGCAACACCCACTCGCCCAGCTGACCGATGAGCCCGCTTTCTTCCGCGATCGAAACGAACCTGGAAGGCGGCACGAAACCTCTTTCGGGATGAAACCAGCGGGCCAGGGCTTCGACGCCGACTATTTCGCCTGTCGCATTGTCGATCTGCGGCTGATAATGGATCATCAGCTCGCGATTCGCCATCGCCCGCCTGAGATCGGCCTCCAGGGAAAGCAGGTCAAGGGCCTCTGCATTCATGTCGGCAGTGAAGAACTGGAAATTATTGCGGCCATGCTCCTTGGCATGATACATCGCCGCATCGGCACTCTGGATCAGAGCCTCGGAATTGTCGGCGTCGTCCGGGTAAATGCTGATGCCGATGCTGAAGGAGACGATCAAATTGCGGCCGTCGACATGATGCGGCTCGGACATCGCAGCGATGATCTTTTGCGCAATGGCAGCCACATCGTCCCTTTTTTCAATTCCGGGCAGCATAATCATGAATTCGTCGCCGCCCTGACGGCAAATGCTGTCCATTTCCCTGATGCACAATTTCAATCTGTCCGCCACGGACTGCAGCAGCAAGTCGCCTGCGGCATGGCCGAGCGAGTCGTTGATGCCTTTGAACCTATCGAGGTCGAGGAAAAGCAGGGCGACTTTCCCTCCTCCCCGCCTGGAAGCTGCAAGCGCCTGTCCCAGCCTGTCTCCGAACAGCACCCGGTTCGGCAGATTGGTCAGCGGATCGTAATAGGCCAGAAAATGGATGCGCTGCTCCACTTCCTTGCGCTTCGTGATGTCCATGAATATGGCGACATGGCGCATGATCTCGTTACGGCTGTTCTTCACGGTGCTGATCGAAAGCCATTCCGGATAGATTTCACCGGATTTGCGCCGGTTCCAGATTTCCCCCTGCCAGTGTCCGGTTTCCCTGATGGATTGCCACATGGCCAGGTAAAACTCCTTGTCCTGCCGCCCCGAACTCAGCAGACGCGGATTTTTTCCGATGACTTCCGCTTCGGAATATCCCGTGATCCTGACGAAAGCGCGGTTGACCGAAACGATGATGTTGTTCGCATCCGAAATGATAATGGCCTCTTCGGTGTTCTTGATGACCTCGGCAAAAAGCATCAGATCCTTGGTCGCCTCCTCCAGATTTTCGACGAAGAGGTTGAACGTTTCCGCCATTTCATCGATGTTCTTGTATTTCCCGTCGATTTCCGCGCGCAGGGACAAATCGCCATCCCTGCGGATTTTCAGCATCGTGGACTGGAGCTTCTGGCTGGGCTGCTCGATATCCCGGACGATGACTATTCTGGTGAACAGGGCGATGACGATCGACAGCCCGATCTGAAAAGCGATGTTGCCCGTCCAGAGCAGTCTTCTGATTTGCTGGATTCTCGATTCTTCCTTCGAAAGATCGATGGTGATGCTGGCCGCCCCGTTCACGCTTCCGACCTTGACGTGATGGCACATCAGGCAGTTCGTGCCGCGGAAATTTTCGCTGACGATGTACGGAATGACAGCCCGGAGCAGGGGTTTTCCGTTTTCCGACTGGGTCCTCAGGAAAACCGGCTTCCTGCTTTCGATGGCTTCCCTGTCATAACCGTCTACAGCCTGCTCGGAAGGCAGCCCCGGACCGAACTGATCGGATACCTGCTTGGCCCTGACGATGCGCAACCCCACAACCCCCGGAGAATCGCTCATTTTCTTCAGCAGCAGCAGGCGATTCGCGGGATTGCCGATCTTGCCGGTTACCATCAGCATGTTCATGCCGTTGATCAGTCCGTCGGCAATTCCGGAAGCCTGGGAACGCACCTCATTCCCTTCCTGGGATTCGAAGCGCTGCACAATCCATTGCTGCGAAACCAGGAAGATCAGGATGAGGGTGCCTTGAATCAGGATGTGCAGCTTCCATTGCACACCCAGCCTGTCCCACCAGGCCAATGAACTCACGGACTGTCTGACAGGGTCATCCTGCCGCATGCTATTGCCATTACAATGAATGAACCTCGAAGTGCTGGACCATCGTTTTCAGTTCGATCGATGTTCTGGTGAGCTCCTCTGAAGCCTTTTTCGCATCTTCCGCGGCGAGGGCATTGTTGTCCACCAGATCGGATATTTGCGCGAGGCTCCTTGCGACATCTTCGCTCGCCAGGGATTGCTCCTTCGACGCCTCTGCAATGTCCTGCGCCCTGCGGGTGACCTCCCGGCTCGTTTCCATGATTTTTTGCAGGCTCGCTTCGTTCTCCCTGGTATAGACGATGCCCTTCTCGACCTCTGCCACGGCCTGGTTCATCGAAACGACCACGGCCTCGGTCACCGAATGGATGTTTCCGACCATGTCGGTGATATCGGTCGTGCTCGCGGTCGTCCTCTCGGCAAGCTTTCTCACCTCGTCCGCCACCACGGCAAAGCCCCTTCCCTGCTCTCCCGCCCGGGCAGCCTCGATTGCGGCATTCAGGGCGAGGAGATTGGTCTGCTCGGCAATCTCCTTGATGACCTTGGTGATGTTGCCTATTTTCTGGATCGCATCCTTGAGTTCGTCGATGGTCTTGCTGGAAGTTTGCACGGCCTCGACGACGCGCGAAGTGGAAGCCACGCTTTCCGTCATTCTCCTGTTGCTCTCGCCGATGATGACCTGGGAGTCGGCGGCCGAGTTGGCGGAATCGGTTGCCGCATGGGCGACTTCAGTCACCGACTGACTGAATTCCTCCATGGTGCTGGCGATCTCCTGCACATGCTCCTGCTGCTCCTTCGAATGTTCGGCAACGCGCACGATCTGCGAATTGAGACTGTTGCTGCGATCCACGATGATGGAAGCGGACAATTCCATTTCGTCGAGCATCACCTGGACGTAGGCCTGCATGGTCTGAAGCTCGCAAAGCAGTTTCCCCATTTCGTCGCGACCTGAAATGTCGATCGGCGGATCGAGATCGCCTTCCATGAGCGCCTCGAATTGCTTCATCGCGGAATTCAGGGGACGCTTGACGAAAATGTCGATGCAGCGCCCGATGAAAATGAGCAGGAATATCTGGAGCACGATCTGTCCGCCGATCAGCTTGAGCTGGATGCTGCGCAGCCTGTCGAAATTCGGCTTCAGATCGATCAGGATGTCGGATGCGCCGTTCACGCTGCCGACCTGGACCTGATGGCAGTTCAGGCAGTCCGTGCCGTGAAAGTTGTGGCTCACGATGTAGGGAACGACCGCCCGATATACCGGATTGCCTTCTCCATCCCGGGTCAGCTTGAAATAGCTGGTTTTCGTGTCGATGGCATTGCGCTCGATATCGTCCCTGACGTGCTCCTCGGGCAATCCCGGACCGAACTGGTTCACCACCTGCTGGGCGCGCACCAGGCGCAGCGATTTGATGTGGCCGCTGGATGCGATCTTCTTGAGCAACAGTTTCCTGTTTTCCACATCGCTTATCGTTCCCGTTTCCATCAGCATGTTCGCCCCGTCGATCAGCGAGTTGGCGACATCGATCGCATGATCCCGTGCCGACTGCATGGTCTCGCTTTTGAAGCTGTGCGCAAGCCAGAGCTGGCCTGCCGTCAAGACCACGAGGAGCGTGGTCTGGATCAGGATCTGGAGCTTGGTCTGCAGCGAGAAATTCCTGAACTTGAAGCGGTCCCATTTGGAGCCTATGGGCGCCTTCGTTTCATTCAGTTTCCTGTAAAGCGCCTCGGCCTCCTCGATCTGCTGTCTCGTGGGCGCCCGCCTGACGGACATGTATCCCACGATGCTTCCCTTGCTGAGCACGGGCACGACAAGCGCATTGACCCAGTAATGGTCGCCGTTCTTGCAGCGGTTCTTGACGATGCCGCGCCAGGGCAGGCCGGCCTTCAGCGTGTCCCACAGCCATTTGAAAGCCTGCGGCGGCATGTCGGGATGACGCACGACGTTGTGATTCTTTCCGATCAGTTCCTCTCTCGTAAACCCGCTCATTTCCACGAAGCCGTCGTTCACATAGGTGGTGATTCCCTTGAGATCGGTCTTGGAAACGATGCGCGTGCCCTTGGGAAAAGGCCTCTCGATCTGGGTGACAGGAAGATTGATTTTCATGCATACCTCATTGGATTTTATGGTTTTTTAGTTACGGCAGGGCAGGATCAACCCGAGGACTTCAATCTCGGCAATGGCATGCCGAGATAAAATCCCTGGACAAAATCGATCCCCATTTCTTTCAGAGCCTCGAGAATTTCCTGCGATTCGACAAATTCCGCTATCGTCAGTATGCCGAGCTCCCGACACATATGGCTCAGGTTGCGCACCAGGATGTGATCGACCTTCGAATTCAGTATGTTTCTCACGAAAGCCCCATCCAGCTTCACGTAATCGAAATGCAGTTCCCGAAGGTAATGGAAGGAATTGTAGCCGCTGCCGAAATCGTCCAGGGCAAAGGAAAATCCCTTCTCCCTCAGGTTGGAGAGGAATTTGCGCATGTTAGTCATGTCGCCGATGGCGTCCCGCTCCAGGATTTCGAACACGATCGCACTCGGAGGAATGCTCATTTCGATGCAGAGCTGCTCGGCAAAGCCGAGTATGCCCCTGCCCTGGATTTCCTGGGCCGAGAGATTGATGAACAGGCGGGGCGGCTCC
>Ga0078972_1015593_pt1 | contig 11579 bp, 10 predicted proteins | sample YelNatPaOPGAMG01_FD_67568 | JGI IMG/M metagenome (GOLD analysis project Ga0078972, IMG submission 67568) | Hot spring thermophilic microbial communities from Obsidian Pool, Yellowstone National Park, USA - OP-RAMG-01 (SPADES assembly) (version 2) | ecosystem: Environmental > Aquatic > Thermal...
ACGTAACATTCCCCATCAGCATGTAAAGGTAATTTATCATGAAAGTGTAGAATACGCCTCTCCTAACAAAAGTTAGAAACTGGAAAAGGCTTAGGTTGAAGAACACTTTTCCTAGGCTTTTAAACACAGAAGTTGCGGTTGTATCGCTTTTTCCCATTTAAATTACCTTTCGTTCAATTTGCAATCACGTAAACCGCACATTTGCTGTAACCTTAAAATTGGATGCTGGACTTATATTAGGAATTTGCCATTCTTACAGAAGATTTCGCCATCCTTCGCGCGCGCCTATGCAACGATTCAAATTTCGCGTGCCTGGTTTAGGAAATTGCATATTCGCTCCTACTCATCATGAATTCGATGCTGCTCTCTTTTCTGGATGCTGCGTGGATACGTACTTTTTCTTGGCTTATGTTTGTCAGTTTAGGGTTTGGTTCGCAGTAAATGCGTGTACTTGCATCAGTATTCTCTATGCGCGCGCAGGTTGAGAGAAAGTATGCGCCTCAACTTTTCAAGGACAGGCGCAGTTAGTTTGAATTTATGTGCTTATATTTTTCGGTGCACGGTGTGCAAAAACTTCGAAGGAATACGAGTTCAGACGAGACCTGATAATAGCCACAACAGCCATTTCGAACAACATGACACTAAAAGCAAGAGACGAATACTTGAAAAACTAAAAACCACAACCTGACGTTCACAGTCAGACATTCAACTGGAAGGGGCAACCTAAAATTGTTTAGAAATAAAAAGGGAGTGATAGATTTTAGAAAAGCTATGGTCTAGGGATGTAGGCGGGATCTTGTAGCGCTAATGTTGAAGGATATACTGCTACTAGACCAGTTGATGTTGAGTTAAACCATTCACATACTGGATGGTATATCGCACGCATATTATCGCCTGCTTTCGGATCCGCAGGTGGATAGAATTTGACACCGAAGCCTACGAAGGTTCCGCCGTCAGGTATATCTACATCAATAAAAGCCTTACGAATGTTTTCCTTGTTTATGCTTCCATACTTCTCTAGTGCAGTCTTGAAAACGCTCTTTAATAGAACATGGTAGGTTGCGCTAAAAGCCTTAGCGCCCCAACTTGCAGGCAAGCCTCCGTATTTGTTTTGGTAGTAATTAGTGAAAGCCTCTACATCGTTTTTTATCTGCGACTGCAACCCTTGTAGATTCATACCATATAATGGAAAGCCTACAACAAATACTCCTTTGATTAATTCACCAACAGCTTGTGCTGTTGCTGGTAATTCGTAGCCAGCACTATGACCAATTATTAATTTTGGTTTAAATCCAAGCTCATTTGATTGTCTTATAAATAGTTGCGCGTCTGCTGCATAAGATGTTATAAGAACTACATCAATGTTTAGATTCTTTAGCTTGGTAATAAGAGCTGAAAGATCCGTGGAAGTAGCAGAGTATCTCTCTCTTGTTTTCAATATGCTTGAAAGGTTATAGTAGTTTAATCTTTCAACGTCTCCATCTGCGCAACTAGTACCATAAGAGCCGTCCTCATGAACAACAGCAACGTTCAATTCTGTGATGTTCCAATTCATTCTACTGGTAAAGTTCACAAAGAAGTCGACAGCTGCATACCCATAATACAAGCCAGCTGGACCAAACCTGAAAACCCAAGTATACCCTCTTGTGCAAAGCTCATTAGGTGCAGCAATCACTTCAAACATCGGGGTGCTGTAACGCTCGGCAACTTGAGCAATAGACATAGCAAGAGGACCACCGTATGAACCAATTATTATATCTACCCCTTCAACTGTTATAAGTCTCTCGGCTTCTGAAGCAGCAACCGTAGGGCTGCTCTGTGAATCGCCTACAGCGGAAATTATTTCAATATTCGGAAGTATTGACTGATTAATGAACATCTCTATTGCCGTCTCAACCCCTTTTCTGCAGTCTATGCCAAAAGGCGCCATTGCACCAGTTAATGGAAACAGAATGCCGATTTTCACTGTTTTCTTCTCTGTCGGTTTTGGCATCAGTATGTAATATCCTGCTACCGCTATCGCAGCAACCATAATTATCACTACTAAAAGTACAGTTTGAAGTTTTGTCAAAGCTCTTTCCATATATTTTACCTCTTAATCGTGAAATGTTTTAATATAAGTTTGAGTAATTAAAACTTTCTGTAATGTGTGGGTGATTCAAAATATGATGGAAATACCTTGTCGCCCATATAGTTTAATCCCGGCAACTTTAACACCCATGAACAAAAATTTTGAAGTAGATTATGAACAGCTTGAAGAGTACATTAAATGGTTAATATCATTTAAAATAGGTGGCTTGGCAGTGAATGTTGACACGGGTGAAGGCCCACATCTATATCAAGAAGAAAAAATCAGAATAATACAAGGAATATCAAAAATTGTTAAAGGTAAAGTTCCTATAGTTGCTGGTCTACATGCAAGGAATACTAATGAGGCTGTAGATTCTGCCAGAGAAATTAAAGAAGCAGGGGCTGACGGCTTACTAGTGTTTCCTCACTCTTCCTTTATCGGCGACCCTTCAAAAGAAGTTATATACAATTACCATAATACGCTCTCAGAAAATGTCGATATATCTTTGGTGCTATTTAACTTACAGCCAGCGTTAGGTGGCGTAGAATACAAGCCAGAAACACTTCAAAAACTTTCGGAAATAAAAAATGTTGTGGCAATAAAAGAGGCATCTTTTGATGCAAAAAAATTTGTTGAAATAGCTAGAGCATTAAAAAATATTTCGCGAAAAATAACCCTTTTAACCGGTAACGATAATTTTATATATGAATCACTAATCCTTGGGGCTGAGGGCGGATTACTGGGATTCGGCACTATTGCTGTTAAAGAACAGACGGAAATGTTTGAACTTGTAAGTAAAAAAAGATATGAAGAAGCCAGTGAAATTTGGGAGCAACTTCTACCTTTGGAAAACGTGATATTCGCTCCTCCTGTGAGAAATTATAGAGCTAGACTAAAAGAAGCCCTTGCTATGATGGGTATTCTTAAAACAACATATGTTAGACCACCATTAATGCTTATATCTAAAGTTGAACGCGAAGAAATTCGCAATATACTTAAGAAGCTTGGAATGTTGTAACATAAGATGATAAAAATTGGCGAACATCGACCTCACGGTTGAGATAAATGGTCTCATTTATCCAAACCCATTAATCATAGCTTCCGGGCCCCCCTCCTCGAACCCAAAGGGGATAATAAAGTGTTTTGAAAGTGGTGCAGGGGGTGTTGTTACAAAAACAATCACTTATGATCCTATGCAGCAATTACAACCGAAACCGCGCATGTACGTAATTAATAAGAAGGATGTTTTTGCAGGCAAGTTTTACTCGCTCTATTCTATAGACCTGATGTCAGAGTATAAACCTGATAAATGGATAATTTTTTTGAAAAAAATAAAGGGGGATATGAAAAAAGAGGAAATGAATGGAATTTTGATTGCAAGTATTGCTGGGAGAAGCTATGGCGAATGGGGAAAATTGGCCAATATGGTAAGCGACGCTGGTGCTGATGCCATCGAATTGAACCTGTCTTGTCCTCATATAGAAAAAGGTGAGCTCATGGGAAGGGCCGCAACAAGTCATCCGGAAATAGTAGAGAACATAGTTAAAACTGTGAAGGAAAATTCAAATATTCCAGTGTTGGGGAAATTGACGCCTCACGGTGCAAACCCTCTAGAATTAGCAAAAATCATGGTTTCCGCTGGTGCGGATTCCTTAGTTTCTACTGCGAGATTTCAGGGGCTTGTTATTGATGCAAAGGTTTTGAGGGCAGTCTCTTGGGAGGGGTACGGTGGATACGGAGGCCCTTGGCAATTACCTATTAGCCTATCTTGGACAGCGCACATAGTTAGCGAAAGATTAGGAGTTCCAGTAATAGGTTCTGGGGGGGTGGCTTCAGGGGAAGATGTATTTAAGTTTTTGTTGGTGGGCGCCGATGCTGTCCAATGTTGCACTACCGTGATGCTCATGGGCCGTGAAGTGATTCCTAAAATAATTGCAGACTTTAAAGAGTGGATGAACCTGCATGGTTTCACTAAAATATCTGAATTTAAAGGGTTTGTTCTTAACAGTATTGTTAAAACAGAAAACTTGAATAAAAAGAAGATATACAAACTTTCAGTTACCGAAAAATGTGTAGGATGTGGAATCTGTGTCAGAGCTTGCCCTTACGAAGCAATCAGCATAAATTCTTTCAAGAAAGCCCACATAAATGTGAAAAAATGTGACAATTGTGGTTTATGTTTTTCAATATGTCCTTTTGATGCTATTGAAATGACTAAAAGGAGGTGTAAGTCCTAGGTGGATATATCTTTTATTTTACAATCCATTGTTAACGGTTTGCTTTTAGGCGGCATTTATATGACAATCTCTGTTGGATTAAACTTGATATATGGTGTCATGGGGATTGTCAACTACGCGCAAGGAGAGTTTCTTATGATAGGCATGTATATTGCCTACTGGATGTTCACACTCCTTGGAATAAACCCTTTCTTTAGCATACCTATAGTTGCAGTCATTCTATATTTTTTGGGGCTAGCTTTGTTTAGTTCAGTTGTTTACCCAATTCTAAGGAAGCCTTACGAGACACAAATAATGACATTCGTAGCGTTAATATACATTCTACAAAACATTGCGTTAATTATGTGGACGGCGGATTATAGAACAGTAAACATTCCGGAAACATCAATTCCAATAGTTATAGGAAACATTTACATTCCTTTGGGAAGGCTGATCATATTAATGATAGCGACTGTCGTAAGCCTTCTTGTATACTTCTTTCTTACGAAGACAAAAACTGGTTTATTCATAAGGGCTTCTTCTCAAAATCCACTAGCCGCAGAGATCGTAGGCGTAGACACCAAAAAAGTAAGAGCCTTAAGCATGGGAATAGGCATAGCCCTTGCTGGAATAGGGGGGTGCATCCTACTTCCCATTTATTATTGTTATCCATATGTGGGAGCTAAGCTTGGTATAATGGGGTTTATAATAATAACCTTGGGCGGACTTGGAAGTTTTTATGGAGCCATTAGTGGTAGCCTTCTAATAGGAGTTATAGAATCCTTAGTGGGCGCTTTATACTCGAGTGAGTTTGCAATGGCAACGGCTCTCATAATTTATGTTATAATTTTACTTTTACGACCGCAAGGATTGCTTAGAGCAAAATCGAGGTGAAAGTAAACGCAGATAATTGAAACAATAAAGGCACGGTTCGCATACAAAGTTTTAATAGTTCTAATACTATTTCTAGCAGTATTGCCATTGATTATGCAACAATCATACATACTCCATGTAGTAATAATAAGTATGTTTTTAGCCTATCTGTGTACCGCATGGTCTTTTGTTTCAGGGTATGCACGTCAAGTATCACTTGGGCATTCATCGTTTGTAGGTTTAGGAGCTTATGCCACAGCTTTACTTTATTATCACTTTGATTTAAGTCCCCTCATAGGGCTCCTAGCAGGAATAGCAGGTGTTTCGGCTATTTCCATCCTTATTAGTGTGCCATCTTTCAAGTTCGGGCTAAGGGGTCCATACTACACCTTTTCAACTTTGGCAATGGCCGAATTTTTCACTTACTTGTTTGTTGGACTCAGGGATTTAACTGGAGGAGAACTTGGATTAGCTTTGCCTTTTAAAAATAATCCTTTCTATTTGCAATTTCAAGGCAAAATTCCATATTACTACATTGTATTATGCATGTTAGTAACTGTGGTAATTTTAGCCCAAAAAATTCAAAATAGTAGATTTGGATATTATTTATTTGCAGTTAGAAATGACGAGTCAGCGGCAGAGGCGTGTGGAATAAACGTTTTTAGAATGAAAATTATGGCATCCCTTTTATCTGCTGTTTTGACCGCCATTGGCGGTTTCTTCTACGCAATCTACTATATGTATGTGACACCAGAAAGTGTCTTCGGGTTAGCCTTATCATTTCAAATCGCCACAACTTCTCTTATTGGCGGAGCAACAAGCTGGATTGGCCCAATTATAGGGGCACTTGTGATGGTTCCTTTCTTAGAAATAACACGTGCTACCTTGGGTGGTGAATTCATAGGTTTCCCATTACTTTTTTACGGCATTATGTTAGTAATAATAGGGCGATATCTACCTGGAGGAATAGCGTCTCGTCTATTTAGGGACAAAGAAAGGGTTAGGTGATTAAAGAATGGCGCGATGCTCTATTCTCCAAGTTGAAGGCATCACCAAGGTATTTGGAGGTTTAAGAGCCGTTGATGATTTAAGTTTCGAATTATTTGAAAATGAAATTTTAGGGTTAATAGGACCTAATGGTTCAGGTAAGACAACTGTTGTAAATATTATAACAGGTTTTCTTAAACCAGAAAAGGGTCATGTAAAGCATCTACATGAAGATATAACAGGGAAAAAACCCCATGAAATAATTTCGAAGGGAATTTCTAGAACATTCCAGGTTATGAGACCTTTTAAGGAATTGACGGTTTTGGGTAATGTCACCTTAGGAACGTTGTTCTTTGAAAAAAATATGCAAAAAGCGAAAGATAAAGCTGTTGAAATTTTAAAAAAAGTTAAACTTGAAGATAAAAGAGGTGTTTTATGTTCTGATTTAACCACTCCTGACCAGAGGAAACTTGAACTTGCTAGAGCTTTAGCTCTTAATCCAAAAGTTCTGCTTTTAGATGAAGTTGTAGCCGGGCTGTCTGCTCAAGAAACTTCTATGATACTTAGACTGATAAAGGAGTTGAGGGATGAAAGTAACATATCCTTCATAGTAATTGAACATGTGGTTAAAGCAGTAATGAGTATTGCTGATAGAATAATTGTTCTTGATGCAGGGAAAAAAATTGCTGAAGGAAAACCTAAAGAAATTGTAAATGATCCAAAAGTTATGGAAGTTTATTTAGGAGATAAAATGAAAGAATATGGTGACAATTATGCTAGAAGTTAGAGGGATCTATTCTGGATATCAAGATATAAATATACTTTGGGATGTCAATTTAGAAATTAAGAAGGGACAGATAGTATACTTACTTGGCCCTAATGGGGCGGGTAAATCCACCTTACTGAGCACTATAATGGGTACTTTAAGATGTAAAAGTGGCTCTATATTGTTCAACGGTGAGGACATAACTGATAAAAGTGTCAGAGAACGAGTCGAAATGGGATTGGCGCTTGTTCCGGAAGGTAGACAACTTTTTCCAGAATTATCAGTGCAACAGAATTTAGAAGTTGCTGCAATAGCAACAAGAAGAGGCGAAAAACGTAAAGAAGAAAATTACAGCTTAGTTTATCAAATATTTCCAAGGCTTAAAGAAAGGTTGAAACAACGTGCAGATACATTAAGCGGTGGGGAACAGCAAATGTTAACCATTGCAAGATCGCTCATGACTGACCCAAGCATGCTAATGTTGGACGAACCTTCCCAAGGTTTGGCACCCATAGTTATAGATGAAATATACGGAGCCATATCGCGATTAAATAAACAAAAAAGCATGACAATTCTTATCTCTGAACAACAGTTGACTAGAATTTTAGACGAATCAAGTTTTGCTATAGTTTTAGAGTTTGGCAAAGTGGTTTTTAAAGGGTCAACAAGAGACATAATTCCAGACTTAAAGAAAATCTACATAGGCTGAAGAACTTTATTCAGTTATCTTTTTATTATATATTTACAATTAAAGATGTTTGTGGTGATAATGCTACACTTTGAAAATACAAACAAGGAAATTGAAAAATTCGATCCAAAAATGGCTGTTTTGCCCATAGGCTCGTTAGAACAACATAGCGCACACCTACCGATATCCACAGATACTATAATAGCCTTTGAAGTTGCCAAAAAAATTGCTAATAGCTATTATGCATTATTGTTGCCTCCACTTAATTATAGCATCTCGATGGAGCATAAAAAATTCAAGTCTACAGTTTGGTTATCCCCTATGACTTTGTATTATGTTATCAAAGATGTTGCAACCTCATTGAAGTATCACGATTTCAAAGTGTTTGTCGTAGTAAACGGTCATGGTGCCAATTTTTTGTTAAGGAATGTTGTTAGAGAGATAAACTATGATGTGAATTTGTTAACCATATTGGTTGATCTTGCAAGTATGTATTTTGGTTCAAAAACGGCAAAGGAAATTCACGCGGGAGATATAGAAACATCAATAATACTTTATATTAAGCCACAACTTGTAAAAAAAGAGTTTTTAGAAGACGAAATACCATGCGTTACAAGAGATTATCTGGATTATGCACCCTTAAACGAGATTTCGAAAAGTGGAGTTTGGGGAGAACCGACAAAAGCTTCTTCAAATAAAGGGAAAAAAATATTTGAAAAAATAACTGTTGATGCGGTAAAGGATATCGAAAACATTTTAAAGTTCAAAAAAATGGATAATATTCCTCTGAGACGTGAAAATAGTGATTTATTCGGGGAAAAACATGACAAAAACTACTGACCTTATAAGTAAATACAAAAGATATATTAGTAAGGGGCATGCCTTCAAGTATTTCCCAATGATAATTTCCAAAGCAAAAGGCTCTAAAGTTTGGGATATAAATGGAAAAGAGTACATTGACTTTCTTTCAAGTGCCGCTACGTTTAACATTGGACATAACAATGAAGAAGTTGTCAATGCTATACGGGAGAAACTGAATAACTATTTGCACTATTGCTTTTACGTTTACCATGAACCAGCAATAAAATTGGCAGAACTCTTGGTTAATACTACACCTGGCAAATTTGCCAAAAAAGTCGCATTTGGGTTAAGTGGATCCGATGCTGTGGACACAGCAGTAAAGGCCTCATTGCTTTATACGCATAAAAAAAACATCGCTTCTTTCACTTATTCTTATCACGGCACAACTTTTATGGATATATCAATATCTGGAGCCTTTAAACCTCAGCTAAGATATCATTTAAATTCCTATCCGTATGTATACTTTTTTGACTTTCCTGACATTTATAGGCGTCCTATAAATATGACCGAAGAGGAATACAGCAAATGTTGCTTAGAAAAAATCGAGAATTTCTTTGAAAACATCATCGGGAGTTCATTCGCGGCATTAATAATTGAACCTATTCAAGGAGATGGAGGGGTTCTTGTTCCACCAGTAAGTTTTGTCAAAGGAGTTTACAAGCTCACGAAAAAGTATGATATATGTTTTATTGATGATGAAGTTCAAACAGGTATGGGGAGAACGGGAAAGATGCTAGCTATTGAACATTTCGGGGTTGAGCCAGATTTGATAGTATTGGGAAAGGCTTTAGGTGGAGGTATGCCGATTTCTGCTGTTATCGGAAGAGCAGAAATACTTGATTCTGCTATACCCCAAACATATTTTATGGCTCTAAGTCCGCATGCTATTTCTTCGGTTGCCGCAATAACAACATTAGAATATATCAGAAAAAACGACTTATTAAAAAGGGCTCAACAAATGGGAGATTATACTATGCAAAGGCTTCGAGAACTTTCTGAAAAATATGAAATGATAGGAGATGTTAGAGGTTTAGGATTGATGATGGGAGTTGAAATTGTTAAGGATAAAAATAAAAAAGAACCAGATAGAAAAAAAGCTATAAAAATTATCTGGAGAGCGTGGGAAAAAGGTCTTATAATGACTACTTACGGTAAATATGGCAGCGTATTGCGTATAGCACCACCACTTGTAATAGAAAGGGAAGAAATTGACAAAGCCATAGATATAATAGATGACTCCATACAAGATGTCATTTCCGGAAAAGTGAGAGACGAAATATTTAACGTAATGAAACCTTGGGATTAGAATGGAATATTCTGCCATTTGAGCTTCTTACAAAGCATTTCCCTTAGACGTTGCCTTGTTTCATGAACGCTTAACCCCTCCTCCGGGCTTCCTCTGCTAGGGCAAGCTGCTTTTCCATGTCCTTAAGCCTCATCAACGCTTGAGCATGGTCCGGGATGAGTTTTCCGCTCCTCACAGCCTCCCTAAGCTTCGGATGAAGCCTAAACAGTTTAACTCTCTGGGAGATGTAAGATCTGCTCTTTCCAAGCCTTTTGCCTATTTCAGTCAGCGAGTAACCAACTCCTTAAGCGCCTGGTAAGCCTCAGCCTCATCAAGCGGATCCAAATCCTCACGCTGCAAATTCTCAATAAGCCTAGCCTCTATGGCCTCGTCAGGCTTCAAAGCTTCATCCAAAACAAGCACCGATGTAGTTTCCAGTCCCCCTGCTTGGCAGCCATAAACCTTCTAGAAAACCACCATTATAAGGGCTTAGCAACGTCATAATCCAAGTTTGCCTAACCCTAATATGTGTTCTAGCAGATAATAGCCTCTACAAGGCTGGAAAACCCAAAAAGGACTAAAGGCAAGCCCAATAAAAGGCAAAATAGTAGCCCACACCATAATCCAAACTGACCAACCAGGTCTCCAGCCAAGCCTAAAATAAGCCTCTATGAAAGCACCCTAAGGCGGAATCCTCTCCCGAAAGCCAAAACAAACCAAAAACCAGCCAAAAACGCAGAATTTTTGCCACTCATGCGCGCGATATAATAAAAAAGCCATGCCTCGCGAAGCTTAAGTAGTACTTTTTTGTGGTTTTACGTGTGGGAAGTATGACTGAGGTTTCAGTTACTAGAAAGGGACAAATAACCATACTTGTGAAGCTGAGGAGAAAGTTCGGCATAGAGGAGGGCTCCAGAGTTGAAGTTTTGGAGGAGGAAGGCATGATTGTCATAAGGAAAGCCCCAAGCATATTTGACCTTGATGGAAGCGGCGGTGGAAAGGCGAATGTTGAGCCGCTGAAAAGAATGCTGGACCAGATGAGGGAGGAAGATGCCTGAAAGAAGCGTGTATGACACCCGCTTCTTATCGAATACTTCTATTCAAACGACGCAGAGCATCTGAAAAAACTTAAAAAAGACCTCAGAACCGTAAAAAAGAGAATGGTTTCCGCCTTGACCGTCCATGAGATACACCGCACAAGCCTAGAAAGAGAATGAAGAGATGTTGCAACCTTAAGGAGCAGAACAATACGGGCAGCCTTTAAAATTGCCAATGTAGACTATGAGACGGCTGTGAAAAGCGCGGAGTTGAGAAGCAAACATCGAATACCAATGGCTGACAGCGTAATCGCAGCAACAGCCCAAATGCCCCCTAGTCTCAGACGACCCCCACCTCAAACAAATACAAGAACTTAAAACAAGATGGTACACAAAGCATTAATTCCACACGCACTCATAAACCTGATTTAATTCCATCCCAATCAAGAGGCACAAGTCAAACGCCCTAATCTTCTTGTCCGATGCCACAGGACATTAAGACTGAAGAATGCTTGTTATTAGACAGGTTAGCGCGCGCAAGAAAGAGAAAAACTGATAGAAGCCATAACAAAACTAATAGCCAACCAAACGAAACCATAAAATAGCAAAGCCACAGAACATCAACGCACACGCGCAGCAGGTTTGTTCGCCGAAAAAAGACTACTAACGGCTGAGGGCCGGTAGTTCAGTTTGGTATGAACGCCTGACTTGCACTCAGGAGGTCGGGGGTTCAAATCCCCCCCGGTCCATTTGAATAAACCCTGGTACCGTGGCGTTGTTTTTGCTTAGTTATTT
>Ga0078972_1015597_pt1 | contig 11574 bp, 13 predicted proteins | sample YelNatPaOPGAMG01_FD_67568 | JGI IMG/M metagenome (GOLD analysis project Ga0078972, IMG submission 67568) | Hot spring thermophilic microbial communities from Obsidian Pool, Yellowstone National Park, USA - OP-RAMG-01 (SPADES assembly) (version 2) | ecosystem: Environmental > Aquatic > Thermal...
CGAAAAACTTCGACATCTCCATGTAAACTGGAAGGTTGAAGTAGTAGCTTCTTATTGGACTCTTACGTCTCCTCACCCTCTCCAGGAAACGGTCACTTACCGCAACAGGACACACTCCGTTCACTCCTGAAAGACACTTGCTCGCGTAGCCTACAGCATAGTCTACGCCCCAGCTGTCAAAGTCGAACTCTACTCCGCCGTAAGAGGAAATGGCGTCAACACATAAGATCTTATCATGTTTCCTAACAATCTTTGCGACTGAAGCTACATCGTTCAAGACTCCAGTAGAAGTATCATTTTGAACCATGAAAACAGCCTTGACATCGGGGTTTTCGTCTAGGACCTCCCTGAGCCTGTCCAAATTTAATGGAGAACCCCATTCGCTAGAAACCTCGTAAACGTTTGCACCATGAAGCTTTAAGACTTTCCCTATAAGTTCGGCAAAGAAGCCATTACAAAGATTAACAACTTTATCACCTTCTTCCACAATATTAAACACTGCCATTTCTATAGATACGATACCTGGAATGGGTAACAGTGTTACAAAACCTTCCGTTCTGAAAATCTTTTTCGCAGCATCACAAGCCTTATTGTAAAGTTCAGCCCACTCTTTACCATAATGGGTAATAACAGGTTTGGAAAGCTCCAAAAGGACATCATATTCAACTTCGGAGGGACCCGGTGTAAAAAGAATTTTTTTCATAACTTAACTCTTTCTCAAAGATGTATTTAAATTTTTTAAAAAAAAAGAAGGTGTTATAAAGTATGTTAAGTCAATTTTTCTGCCAGAGAGCCTGAATGTAGGTTTATAAAAATTATCGCTGGCCTTTATCAACTTAAGTTACAGGTGGCATATCCAACTGATTGCGAATAATCAAAAGATTAATAAGATTAATATTAAATGTTGGTTTATGTGATAGGGTGAAAGCGGATGGAAAAAAGAAGAATATTAATGACGCCAGGTCCTACGGAAATCTCCGAGCGCGTGATTAGGGCGATGGTGCGGCCTTCAATATACCATATTGATCCAGAATTTAACCTTGGCGTTCTGGAAGAAACATTTGAACTTCTGAAAAGGATTTTTCAAACCCGTAATGAGGTTGTCGCTGTTCCCGGCTCAGGTCGTGTAGCTTTAGAAGCATCTATAGTTAGCGCAATCGATGAAGGGGATAAGGTTCTGTGCGTGGAGGCTGGAGCCTTCGGCCCATGGATGACGGAAATGGTTAGGAGGGTGGGGGGAATAGCTGTTCCTTTCCAGGTTGAATGGGGTAAGCCTATAGATTTGTCGAAGCTTGAGGAAGTGATTAGTAAAGGTGATTTTAAGGCATTAACAATAGTCCATAACGAAACAAGTACCGGTGCAATGTATCCAATAGACAAGATAGGTGAGATTGCGAAAAAATATGATCTTCTCTATTTTGTTGACACAGTTTCATCTCTTGGAGGTGTAGATGTAAGGACAGACGAATGGAACATCGACTTTAACATGACCGCCTCCCACAAATGTTTGGGGGCTCCCATAGGCCTATCTATAATATCGATAAGTAATAAAGGTTGGGCGAAAATGGAAAATCGGAAGAAGCCAGCAGCAAGTTTTTCTTTCGATTTGCTCAAGTGGAAAAAATGGTGGATACCTAAAGAAAGAGGTGGGGAAGTAGTTTTTGGGTGGAGGAGACAGCCTATAACAATGCCTGTTCATCTAGTCTATGCCTTAAAGGAGGCTGCAAGCATTATAATAGAGGAAGGGTTGGAAAAGCGATTTAATAGACATAAGGTAGCTTCAATAGCGTTAAGAGAAGCTATAAGAGCGATTGGATTAAAGATTGTCGCTGATGAGGATGTGGCATCATATACTGTTACAGGCATTTTTATGCCTAATGGATTAAGTGAATCACAGGTAAGAAGATACATGTTAGAGAATTATGGAGTAATGCTCGCAGGAGGACTAGGACAGTTGAGTGGAAAGATCATTAGAATCGGGCATATGGCAATGACGGCGTCCCCGGAATACATAATACCTACCATAGCAGCCCTAGAAGATGCATTATCAAGGACAAGGTATAAATTCAGAAGAGGTGTAGGGCTTGAAAAAGCGGAGGAAATGTTTGAAAAGCTAAAAAACTGATTGCCCTATAAATTTAAAGGAAATTCTAAGGCACAATGGCATCGTCAATAATATGGATCATCTGAGCACATCTAAAAATGGAGAAATAAAATCCTTTATATCATTGTCGTCTAAACTTTATGCGATTAAAAATGGATGTTCACCCTGAAAATAAAACTAGAAAAGGCGATGAAGGTGAAATTTTTGTCGGTTCAATATTCATATCTGTAGGTTTTTCACTGCTTTCCCTTTATCTTCTAACCTTTTTATATGAAACTTTTATCTTTAATAATATTGTTTTTCTAGCATTTTTTATTTCTTCTTTCATACTTTCTGGTATAATAGCTTTTTTGCCAGCCAAAAACTATTATACTAGAAGTTTAAACACCTATGTTAAGTTTTTTATCGCACTTATTACCGCAAATTTAATTGCGTACGTTCTTATTTTTAAAACGCCTATAGGCACCTCATTTATAATATTGGCCTTTTTAATGGACATGGTTCTCCTGTCTCCATTATTGTTTAGACAGCACAATTAAATTGTTAAGATTTCCACGTTAGCTCTTGGTACAACAACTTTTTTACCGTCTTCAAGTGTTACTTCTAGAACCCTTACTCTCGATTCCGTCTCTATCTCCATCAGCTCGGAAGGTAAGGCTAAAACACGTCCTACCTTCCCAAAATACGGTCTTCTTATAATTCTAACAGGCGTGCCTATTGTGATGCCCTCATCTCCCCCTTCTTTGCCACTATCCTCCATTTTTAGCGAATGTGGAATTATGATTTCTGGACGTATTACGCCTGCACGTATCTGTGTCTGTCCATTTATTGAGCATTTGAAACCGTCGAACTTCTTTAGAAGCTCGAAAGCTCTTTTTGACATATTCATTTTTCCAAAACCTTCTGTGATAATCAGCGTTAAGCCAGGCTCCTTGCCTGTTATTGCAACACCAAGCTCCCTTGAAAGAAATTTTACAATATCTATTTGATCCACTCCACCAACGATGATGCCTGCAACTCCGATTTTGTTTGCCTTTTTTAGTACATCATACGTGGTATAAGATCCTCCAACAATTATTTTATTTTCGTCTTCCTCACTTATCATGCTTTCTGTTAGAGGTTCTGTCTCGCTATTAACGGATATTCTTAGGTTACCTACTTTTTCCCCTCCGAGACCGAAAATACCTTGTACAATGGCGCCTCTAGTTTCTACAACAGCGCCAAAATCAGGAATTATCTCAACTATTTTGCCTGGTATGTACGCTTTTAAATCTACTAAAGTCGGAGGCCTTCTTAAAACGATCTGACCAGTTACTGTTGAAACGTCAACTATTTCTCCATCAAATGGAGCTACAACAGTTTTCTTAATTAAGCCACCTAACGCCTTATATTCTGCTACTATTTCACCCTTTCTTGTCTTCTCCCCCACTTTCTTCTTAACATATTCTTGAAGCTCTTCCGGTTCCACGCCAAGCATAAGGGCTGCATTTAATATTTCAGGTACACTTGGCATTTCAGTAGACGCAATAACATCTTCTGCTTTAACCTCTTCTCCTAAAGAAACCTTAACCTTTCCTGGTATAGGTAGTTTTCTAACTTTTTGGATCACTTCAGAAAATTTTATCTTTATTCCCGGAGTATATGCGTACGCTGTTCTACTTATACTATCCAATTTTTTTTCACCTCCATTTATTTAAGATGTCTTCGGGATACATCCTTAATTGGCTGAACCATTTTATAATCTTCTTTCTCCCTGCTTCTAGGGGAAAATTTATCGGCCTTCCTCTTGTATCTATTACTATACCTACGACTCCACCGTAAATTTTTGTTTCAACTCTTTTGCCAGGCCCACATCCTACGTCTAGGTTTCGACTGGGTTTAAGTTCAACTGACGCTTCTTCATCTTCAGCTAGTGGTATAATGTCGAGGTTGTCTGCTTCATAGGTCCTTCTAATAATTTCTCCATCTTTCTTAGTTAACACTAACTCTAACACTTTTTCTCCATCATGCACTTCTCCCTTCGGCGCTATTACAGTACCTAGTTTAAGAACGCAATCATGCTCAAATATCTCAATAGCCGCTTGTTCATGAACTGTAGAGAGAACACCTAAATGTGGCATCATAAATACGCTATCCTGAAATATTCTTGTAATCCCTTCGGGTAAGAAGGCATCTATTAGTATAGCCATGGACTGCACTCTACGAGGTGCATGGGACAATAAACCACCAGTACCAACTATTAAATCAACATTAATCATCTTAATGTACGTTTCCTCCTCCACCCTCTGATAAAGTGCTTCAAGTCCAAGTGCCCTATGAACACCCTTTAATTCTCTGGCTAACGTCTTATGATGTGTAAAACCTGCTCTTATCGCTTCTCTTGCGATAGCATGTTCAATTGCAAGCTCCTCTAGCGTTTGGGGAATCGTTGTAGGTCTTATCATCTTGTTGGCCACAATGTTCCTAAATTCTCTTTCATCTAATTCGAAGGGGATCCACCTCATAATTTTATCAACTCCAACCGACGCCATAACATTCGAAATACTATAACTCATTCCAAGGTTTGCGCTCACAGTTCTCACAAACTTTCCATCGTAAACAGAATAAATGTTTGTCGTCGCCCCTCCAAGACCAACACCTAAGAGGTTTACATTGTATTGTTTTGCGAGAAGCTGCATCATTTTGCCCTCTCCAGCTGGAGTTGGCATGATTGGTGCAGAAGTCATTTCCATTAACTTTGGATAGCCAGGCGCATGTGACATAACATGCTCCATGAAAAGAGAGTGGATTGCCACCCTTGCTTCTTCAGTATTTTCAACGTCTATCTTTGGTCTAATATTTGACACGAAATATAAATCAAATTTTTCGGCCAAAATATTCCTTATGTGTTCCCGAGCGTCTTTATTACCACAATATAGGATAGGAAGCCTATATCCAGTGCCAAGTCTCGGTTTAGGGTCAGCACTTTTAATATATTCGGCTAAACTTAGAACGTGTGATATTGTACCGCCATCGGTTCCACCACTTAAGAGAATTATATCAGGTCTGAGTGTTTGTAGCGTTTCTATCCTATCATAGTCAGTTCTACCATCATCTAAAGATATAGTGTCCATTACTATTGCACCAGCACCTAAAGCTGCTCTCTGAGCGCTTTCTGCAGTTATTATTTTTATCACACCTAATACGATCATTTGTAGACCACCACCAGCACTGCTTGTACTCACGTATATGTCTACACCTTTTCCAGAATTGGAGGGCACAATTATTCGACCACGCTCGTCTAAAATTCTGTAGCCGGTCAAATCTTCAATTTCTTTTATAGAATTTTTTAGACCTAATGTGACATCCTCATATGGCTTTTCTACTGTTGTTGGTGCTTCGCCGCTTGCAACATATTGGTACCTTTTTCCATTCCATTTAAAAAAACGGGCTTTTGTTGTCGTGCTTCCAACATCCGTTGCAAGTATATATTCTACCCTTTTGGTTTCAGACTGCATCACTTACCACCTCTTTTGATTTTTTTAATCTTGTCATATTCTTCTTCTTAAAACCACTATACCCCTATCTTCTTCGTAAACGAAACCGGAAATAGTAAAACCTTTCATGAGATATAGGCTGATCGCGTTGTTTTGCTCGTTAGAAATCATTGTGGAAACAATTTTTGCAGTCGGCACCAACTTTTTTACAGTTTCAACAAATTTGTCAATTAGATCTCCTCCAAGTCCCTTTTTCGCCTGATCTTCATCTAATACTACAAGAAGTCTTATCATTGGTGAAGGCGATATTATCCCACTGACTAATCCCACAATTTTTTCTGAAACTTCTGCATATAATGTAAGCGAATTTTGGCTAGAAAATAGTTTCTTTAAATCTTCTTCCGTGTAGAAAGTTTGTTCATTTGATTTTAAATATCGGTAGACAACTTCGGCACATTTTTTAGCCTCTTCCTCCTTCTTAATAATTTGGTAAGACGCGCCTTTATCCATCAATATCCTTAAAACTTAAAAATTCATCGTATTTAAGTATTAGGTTGATGGAAAATCTTTCTCAAGAAGAAACAGAAAAAATAATTAATAAGATTGTAGAGTACGTTAGGTCAAAAAAGATCGAAGGCCTTGTAATTTTCTTTCTCGAATCAATTAAGCCTCTCTCTTTCATTGGTGGAGAATTAATTTCCTATTATCTTCCCATTTTTCTTCCTCCAACATCAAATGCTAATTTGGTCATAAAAGTTTTACAGAAAAGAGAAAACCTTGAAATTATAATCGAAAAGTTAAAAAATAAAGAAGGGGGTGCTAAGGGAGAAGCCCCAAAGCTCTCAGAATAAATATGATTCGCCCGACAGCTAGGTTTATTCTGTAAAGGACCGTGTTCCCAAATGTGGCTCCAAATCCTACCATAAGAAAATATCGTCCTAGCGTGGATACATATCCTAGAGCACCTTTATGCTCCCTTGTGAAGTAAAAGAATACAAGAACGGACAGCACGCCCACCAATATAATTAGCGAGTCAACTGTAACAGGCGTTATTACTGTCGCAGCTATTTGTTGCAGGAACATAGCATGAATCTGCCCTCTCATGAAAACCCCTAAACCAACACCCAGAATGAAGGCTACAGGATATCTCGCTAAATACCACAGTTTTCCACTGAATCTTGTAAAAAGTAGTAGGCCCAAGATTATTGGTATTATATAATCGTATCTGCCCTTCGATATCGCACTTATCCCTACATTATTTATTGTATCAAGACCTAACAGAATAGCCCAGCCTATTGATGTAGCCAAGAACGAGTATTCAGCAAACCTGAAAAGATCCGTCTCCTTTATTATGTATGAATAGACTGCCAAAGTTATAATGATAGCAATATATGTTCCAAATAGGGTAAGAACATCTGTCATTTATTTCACCTCCTTTTTCCTCCTGCTCAGAAAGTATGAAATATTTCCAATTACAAACAGTATTATAGCATACGTGTGCGTTGTTGTCATTACAGCTAACCCCCTAGTAGCGTCACCATACATTCCAAGTAATTTTTCATATTCTGCTAATCCTGATGTGCCAGCAAGGTAAGCTTTTAATTGTCCTGCACGGTAATAGTTTTCGGCCCAAGGTACATCCAAAAAGGGCGGTATAGAAATAATTGGAACATGATATGGAGTATACCATTGTCTTATAGCCTGCTCCATCCAAGTAATTGCGTTTGTTGGTTCCACAATAAGTTTGAAATCATTCATGTTTTTGACGTTTTTCATTATCGGATATTCGTCGATCGGTTTACCATATTTATAATCCACAGAAATAACCTTTCGGATATCGGCTGCAAAAGACGCTTTACCCGTTTCCTCTCCAGCAACGAATCCTAAATGTATCCAATCCTCACCATATTTCTTCTTTGAGGCTGAAGGCGCAGCGGCCACAGCTCTATCTACAAGTGGGGGACTAGTTGACTCAAACTCGACGAAGAAGACTTTCACACCATCCTTCCTAAACAAATGCTCTACTAAAGCTATTACACCCGGCCCTAATGCAGGCCATCCAGAAGTTCCTGTGTCAATCACGAAAAGAACGTTATCTCCCGGCTTAAGTGATTCAATTGTCTCATAAACTTCCATGGTGTAGTGTGATGGCGTTAAAGGCAGTGGTATGGGAACAAGTAGTGGTATTACTAGCAAAATTGCAAGCAGGATATAAATCCACTTAGAACTTATTTCACCCATCTTTTTAGCCCAACCCATCCACTTTCACCTCACTAAAGACCTTTCTCTACCTAGAAAGACCCTGACACCCAGGAATATTGCACCTATTGCGGCACCAATCACAAATCCTCTGTTTGCACCCACATTTGGAACTGAAATAAACCAGTCTCTTACTGCCGTCAATTGTGGCACATATATAGTTATTATTGGATCGTTTGCGGCCACAACTATTATTGTGACAAGTGATAGGATAGCAAGTTCAATACTTCTTAATCTCAATGTTCTATAGAGAGCGCTGATTATGTAAAACGCGAGTATAGAATACATTGTAGCAGAGGCAGGATCCAGCATGTTGTTAAAGAGCCATTGAGGTATCATGCCCTTAGAGCCTTGTATAAGGCCCGAAAACACATATACTAGAACTATAGCCACAAAATATGCACTCCAGTACCAGTTTCGCTGCTTTTTGTACACTACCTTAGAATGATAACGTAAGGCCTCTAAACCGCCATAGATTAGCATAAAGCCACCGAGCAATGTTGCCCACTTTAGAATATCTGCTGTAACAGATTGGACTCCTGGTTCAACAACAGAATAGTCAAGGAACAGCCACAAGCCTAGAAAAGCTATCAACGCAAAAACCAGTTCTTTCCTCTTAAAAATCTCGCTTGTCATCCTAACCACCATTTATATACGATAAAACTGGCACTTTCAGCAACGTTAATGCGAAAGCAATGAGCACCAGAGCTATCGCGATAAGCCTTAGGAAATCATGGGATACAATTGTCGATATTTGTTCCGGATCATTAGACAATATGGCTCCCGCAGCCATCAACTCCTCACCTAACAATACAAAGTCACAAGTTGGGACTATAAACGCCATCTGCGTCCATACAGCCGTACCACCAATCTGGAAGCAGCCTGCCGCATGCCCCGCTTCAGCAAAAATAAGTGACTCTGCCCACAAGGTTCCAGTAAAAATGTTAGATGCAGCCTTTTCTCTTGCCATTATTCCTATATAGCCTGCTGCGTAGGCGAATTGCTGATCTGAAAGGTATTCTACATGCTGTGTTTCTACAGCTTCAGGAACCCCAGCTTCCAAACACGCCATCTTCACAATTTCCTGTGCAAGAGGGAGAATTGTTGCTTTAGAAACGCCTACAAATATAGGCGTCTTAGTCTTAGCCGCTAACTTGGAAACATAAGAAAGAATGCTTAACCCTGCTAGAGTCTGTGGAGCATCAATAGTCTCTAGGGAAGATAATCCTGGTGTAAAAATTATGGGACGACCGAGTTCTGTGGCCCTGCCTACAGCCTGTTCTATAGCGTCTACGGCCGGGATTTTTCTTCTTAAAGTAGGAAGAGTGCCAATTTTAGCTCTTCTTATGTTATAATACGATATTATAAAAGCCAAGGCCAGTATAGCAATAGTTAACGGATGTGCGAAGGAAACCATATTCTTCGCCCATTTTATTTAGTAGCCCAATATATAAATTTTTATTTTTTATATTTAGATGATGGAAGAATAAGTGTTATCACGTAAAAAATACTCATATTATTGCCCAGAATTAAAAGAAAAGATAAGGAAAATGCTAGGGGAAAAGTATAGAGTTGAGCAAAAGATTTTATGAAAAGGTTAGAGCGTATTTGCCATGCACACAATCTCTTAGAAGACTGGGATATAATGCCAACCTTAACGTTATTCCTAGCGGACTTTAAGCTTGGAGAGATACTAGAGTAGAGTTGGAGCTGCTCTGCGAAACGCATAACAGTACCTGTACCTCCTTCTTCCATGTACAACCATCATATCCCAAAGCTTAAGAACATCTTCCCTCCTAGAATATTATACCAACCAAGCTTCACATTTACAAGCATGATAATACTGGATTACTGCTGGAATATTTACCGGATTAGAAAGAAGGCTGCAAAAAGCCTTCCCTAGTGAATAAGTAGAATCTAGGATTACCTAAACCATTGTCTAAGACAAAAAAAGATTTATTTAACTTCCATAAAATGATTATGTATGAAAGTTGAAATCAATTTAAATGAATCCTACACTATTTTACATCCTCGTCCAGTTGTCCTGATCTGTGTTAAAGACAAAAATGGGAAAATAAATGTGATGAGCTGCTCTTGGATAACTCCTGTAAGTGATGAACCTCCACTTATAGCAATATCACTTTGGACAAAAGGATATACGCATAAGGTAATAGATGGGACTAAAGAGTTTACTGTAAACATTCCAACTTCTAAATTGAAGGAAAAAGTTTGGTTGGCTGGAACAAAAAGTGGAAGCAAAATTGATAAAACAAAAATTCTAGGCCTAAAATTTTCGCCATCCAAAACAGTATCGGCGCCATTAATTGAAGATTGTATTGGCGTGCTAGAATGTAAAGTTAAGGAAAGGATGTTGTTGAACGAGCAAGTATTGTACATTGCTGTGGTTCAAAGAGCTTGTGCAGATGAAGACTTTTTCAAAAACAGAATGTGGAGTGATGAAGCAAGCATACTCTTACATACAGGTGGAAGAGTCTTCTCAATACCAAAAACAGTTTAAAAAGTGTTAGAGAAGAATATTATGTCATGTTATTCAATTCCTTTTTGAACTCTCTTAAAAATATTATCAAGAACCTTTTTCTTTTCTGGGCAAGCGTTTTCCCTTTTCTTGTATTCAATGTTTTATCTAGATTTAGAAGTTTTGTATAAAAGTGGTCTAGACAATATTTTTTGTCATTTAATGGCCTATTTTCTGCAAAGGGGTCTTCAACATCATACAATTGTAGACCATGTGCACCACCGTAAGCGAATGTCGTGGCAATACCTATTGCCCCACAAGCATCTATTCTATCGGCATCCTGTAAAATTTTAGCTTCAATTGTTTCAGGCTTAATACCTTTACTGAACCTATGAACTCTTATAGCATATAATACTTTCGAAATTTTTTCTTTCGGAAATCCTATATTATCTAAGATTTGTTGAGCTAATTCTACAGATTTTTCAGCGTGGTCAATGCTTGGATTACTCCTTTCCCACGCCCTTCCTAAATCATGCAATAATGCTGCTGCCTCAAGAACAAGCATGTCAACTTCTTCATCTTCACTAAGAATCTTACACAGATCGTAAACCCTTAAGCTATGTGAATAATCGTGCCCACTAAAGAAATTATTTTCATAATATTTTGAAACAATATTTTTAATTTCATCAATTAACCTTTCATGTTCTTGCATTAAAGCACTGGCACAAGTACACCATTTAAAAATGTTTTTGCAAAGATAAAATTTATGCAACAGATAAAATTATAAAGGAGAAATGTAAACACCTCTATCTGGTAAAAAATTGCTTTCGTGCTTGCCTTCTTTCTAGCAGGACTGATACTGACAGCAGGATTCCTCTCTGATCTTCTATTTAGAAGGACAAACTTTCCAGATATTCTTATAATGATCTTCTGCGGATACCTTCTTGGGCCACTTTTAAAAATAATTGATCCAGAAAGCCTTGCACCAGTAACACCTTTACTGGCATCACTTGCACTTTTAATCATCCTCTTTGAGGGTGGACTGAATTTAGACCTATTTAAGGTTCTGAATGAGGCGCCTAGAGCGATTGTCTTGGCTGTTTCGGGAATGGGCGCATCCATTATAGCAGCATATTTTTTGCCTACTACTTTCTTAAATGGGATTTATTAAGTTCTCTTTTGCTTGGAACAATTATAGGAGGGACTTCATCATCAATAGTTATTCCTATGATAAGACGGGCAAACGTTTCTGAAAAAGT
>Ga0078972_1015598_pt1 | contig 11572 bp, 8 predicted proteins | sample YelNatPaOPGAMG01_FD_67568 | JGI IMG/M metagenome (GOLD analysis project Ga0078972, IMG submission 67568) | Hot spring thermophilic microbial communities from Obsidian Pool, Yellowstone National Park, USA - OP-RAMG-01 (SPADES assembly) (version 2) | ecosystem: Environmental > Aquatic > Thermal...
AGAGCAGGGAGAAGAACACCGGCATGGTGATGAGCACCGGCAGGCAACCCGCCATCGGGTTGACCTTTTCCTTCTTGTACAACTCCATCTGGGCCTGTTGCAGCTTCACCTTGTCATCGCCGTAGCGCTCCTTGAGCGCCTGGATGCGCGGCTGCAGCTTGCGCATCTTGGCGCTCGAGCGGTACTGCATCGCGGTGAGCTTCCAGGTGGCGCCCTTGATGAGCAGCACCAGCAGGACGATCGCGGCGCCCCAGTTCTTCACGATGGAATGCAGGAACGACAGGATGCCGTGCATCGGCACGGCGATCGCCTTGAACATGCCGTAGTCGATGGTGAGATCCAGTCCTGGCGCCACCGCATCCAGCTTGCCCTGCAGGTTGGGGCCCACGTACAGGCGCGCGGTGGCATCGACGCTCTGGCCAGGCGCCACGCTGAGCGTGGGACCGATGGCGCGAATGAGGTAACGCGGGTGCGCGCTGCCGGGGTTCACCGTGTCGGTGGCGTAGCTGGCCATCTCGTTCGCCGGCGGGATCCATGCAGCGAAGAAGTACAGCCGCAGCATCGCCGCCCAGCCGCCCTTGAACTGCGCCTGCAGCTTGTCCTTGGGATTGGCGAGATCCTTGAACGACAGCTTCTCGAATTTCTCGCCGGTGTACCAAGCTGCCCCCTGGAAACTGCGGTTTTCCGGGTTGGACATGTTCGCCAGCCAGTTGCCGAGGTGCGGCGGCTCGGCGCGCAGCAGCTGGGTATAGGCGTTGCCTTGCCATGGCACGCTGCTGCCGTTGGCTATCTTCTGGTCGAGCACCACGACGTAGCTGCCACGCGTGAAGCGATAGGTCTTGGTGACCCTGAGGCCCTTGGCATCCTGCCAGGTCAACGGCACGTCGAGTTCGTTCTGGCCCGGGGCCAGCGTGTATGACGACTGCGCGCCCTGGAACACGGCGAGATGGTTGGGCTGGTCGGCGGCGGCGGCATCGCTGCTGCTGACCAGGCCGTTCTGGGCCACGAAGTAATGCGCGTCGCTGTTGTCGAACAGGGTGACCGGCGCGGGGTCCGGATCCTTCTTCGTGCGCGGCACCACCGGATAATCCAGCAACTGCGCCTTCACGATGCTGCCGCCGCGGGTGTCGATGGTGAGTCGCAGCACATCGGTGGTGACGGTGATCAGCGACGCGGGTGCGTCGCTGCCGGTGGCGACAGCCGGCGCAACGGCAACGGCAGGTTGTGCGCCAGGCACAGCCGAGGCGCTGGTGGCGTTCGCCGCGCTGGTGGCGCCAACCGCGACCGGTGGCGTCATGTAGTCCTTCTGCCAGGCCGTGAACAGGAAGTAGCCCACGGCAAGCAGGGCGAACAGGAGGAAGTTGCGTGTTTGGTTCATCGGCTCACGGATCCGGACGTCGCCACGCGGCACGCGGCCACAAGGGAAGGAAAAAGGTCAACGCACGATTGTGGCGGCGGCGTCCGTCGGCATCAATGGCGCGGGAGGGAATCCGCCCCGGCAGCGGCCGATGCGGGTGGTTCCAGCCGGATCATGGCAAGCCGGCGCCAGAGCGCTTCGGCCTCGGCCAGCAATTCCACGTTGGACAGGCTGACGGCCTGGTCGCGCGCCATCACCACCAGATCCACCGATGGCAACTGGTTGCGGAAGCGTCGGAACGACTCGCGAAGCAGGCGCTTCAGCCGATTGCGCTCGACCGCGAGTTTGGAGGCCCGCTTGGAGATTGCCAGGCCCAGTCGCGCATGCGACAAGCCGTTTGGCCGGTAGCGCAAATGAAAACAGCGGCCACCGAGGCGGCCGCTGCTCGTACGCAACGCTGCGAAGTCGCCGGCCTGACGCAGCCGCAACTCGCGCGGCAAGCCGGCAGGGCGCATGGCTGTCGTCCCGATTACGGGATCAGGCGCTTGCGGCCCTTGGCGCGGCGGGCGTTGAGAACTTTGCGACCGTCGGCGGTGGCCATGCGGGCACGGAAGCCGTGGGTACGGGCGCGCTTGAGCTTGCTGGGCTGATAGGTCCGCTTCATGGCGTTGCTCCGAAGGGAATGAATGATGGGAAAAAGGCCGCAAAGTATGCAGTGCAGTGCAGGACCTTGTCAAATCAACACCTTTCGCATCGATCTGGATGTCCCGTACCAACTTGTGGGTCGCCATGTGGATGGTTTGGGGACGATGCGCCGGAGCCTGCTGCTAGACTTGTCGATCCACCCTGCGCGCAAGCGCCCCTGCCTGTGGACGAGAGACTTCATGAGTGAGTTGTGGCGGCGCTGCCTGGAGCGTCTGGAAGGCGAGTTGAGCGCCGAGGATCTGCACACCTGGCTGATGCCGCTGCAGGCCCGCGAAGACGAGACCGGACTGTCGCTGTTTGCGCCCAACCCCTACACCCTGGACACGGTGCGCGAACGCTACCTGCCGAAGATCGGCACGTTGCTGGCGCAGCTGGCCGGTCGCGAACTGCCGGTGCGGCTGGACGTCGGGTCCAGCGCGCCACGCAGTCCTGCCAAACCGGCAACCAAGGCCGCTGCTGGCGGAATTGCCGAACCGGCGGCCGCACCCGCACAGGCGTTCAATCACAACCTCGATCCGCACTACACCTTCGAGACGTTCGTGGAAGGCAAGTCCAACCAGCTTGGCAAGGCCGCGGCGATGCAGGTGGCGCAGAACCCCGGGCGGGCCTACAACCCGCTGCTGCTCTACGGCGGCACCGGCCTGGGCAAAACCCATCTGATGCACGCCGCCGGCAACCTCATGCGGCAGAACAATCCCGCCTGCAAGGTGCTGTATCTGCGCTCGGAACAATTCGTGGGCGCAATGATCGAGGCGTTGCGCACCAAGAGCATGGACCAGTTCAAGCTGCGCTTTCGCTCGGTGGATGCGCTGCTGATCGACGATATCCAGTTCTTCGCCGGCAAGGACACCACGCAGGAAGAGTTCTTCCATACTTTCAACGCGCTGTTCGAATCCAAGCAGCAGATCATCCTGACCTGCGACCGCTACCCCAAGGAAGTGGACAAGCTTGAGCCGCGCCTGAAGTCGCGCCTTGGCTGGGGTCTTTCCGTGGCGATCGAGCCACCGGATTTCGAGACGCGTGCGGCCATTCTGCTGGCCAAGGCGCACGACAAGGGTGTGGCGGTGAGCGAGGACGTGGCGATGCTGCTCGCCAAGCGCATCCGGTCCAACGTCCGGGACCTCGAAGGGGCGCTCAACACCCTCGCGGCGCGGGCCAACTTCTACGGCAAACCGATCACCACGGGCTTTGCGGAGGAGACGCTGCGCGACCTCCTCGCCACGCATGCCCAGGCCGTCACCGTACCGAATATCCAGAAAGTCACCGCGGACTATTTCAACGTACGACTGCAGGACCTGCTGTCGAAGCGGCGCGTCCGTTCGTTGGCAAGACCCCGGCAGATCGCCATGGCACTGTCCAAGGAACTCACCGACCACAGTCTGCCTGAAATCGGCGAGGCCTTTGGCGGCCGCGACCACACTACGGTGCTGCACGCCTGCCGGACGATCAGAAAGCTCAGCGAGACCGACACCCGGATGCGCCAGGACTGGGAACAACTGATCCGCATTCTTACGGGTTGACGCGGGCCTGGGTATAAATCCGTTGAACGAAACCGGGGTAAGCTGTGGATAATAGGTGGATGGATCAGACGCCTGATTTATCCACAACTGGCACACAGCTTCCAGGCCTAGGTAGGCACAGCTTGATTTTCATTCAAGGCATTGATGTAAAAGGAATTATATTGAAATTCAAGTTATCCACTGAGCCTAAAACAACCACCATAACTTCTTTTAAGAAAAGAACAGCAGTGTAGGGGACGCGCATACCATGCAATTCAGCATCCAACGAGAAGTCCTGCTCAAGCCACTCCAGCAAGTCGTCGGTGTCGTGGAACGCCGGCAGACCTTGCCTGTACTGGCCAACCTGCTGGTCAGGGTTGTGAACGGTCGCGTCTCGCTGACGGGTACCGATCTGGAAGTCGAGATGGTCGCGACCACGGACGCAGACAAGCTCGAAGATGGCGAGATCACGATTCCGGCCCGCAAGCTTTTCGATATCGTGCGGGCCTTGCCGGATGGCGCCCGGATCGACCTGAAACTCAATGGCGATCGTGTCGCGCTCAATGCCGGGCGCAGTCGTTTCACGCTGGCAACGCTGCCGGCGACCGAGTTCCCGACGATCGACGAAATCGAGCTTGTGGAAAAGGTTGCGTTGCCCGAAGAAGTGCTGCGTGACTTGATGGAGCACACGGCCTTCGCGATGGCGAATCAGGATGTCCGCTACTACCTCAACGGTATGTTGCTGGATCTCCAGGAACACACACTTCGCTGCGTAGCGACTGATGGTCATCGGCTCGCATTGAAGGAGACCCGTCTTGAGAGCTCCGTATCCGCGCGGCGTCAGATCATCATTCCGCGCAAGGGTGTCAACGAGCTGATCGGACTGTTCGAAACGGGGGAGGGCCAGGTCGAACTCGAGTTTGGCCGGAATCACCTTCGCGTACGTCGCGGTGACGTGGTGTTTACCTCGAAGCTCATCGATGGTCGCTTTCCCGACTACGAGGCGGTCATTCCCCTGGGTGCCGACAAGCAGGCAACGCTGGACCGGGAAGTGCTTCGCGGGGCGCTGCAGCGTGCTGCGATTCTTTCCAACGAAAAGTATCGCGGCGTGAAGCTGGAACTGTCGCCGGGAAAGCTGAAGATCGTGGCGCACAACCCTGAGCAGGAAGAAGCGGTCGAAGAGGTGGAGGCCGATACCGTGGTTTCCGATCTCGCCGTCGGCTTCAATGTCGGCTACCTGTTGGACGCGCTATCCGCGCTGAGCGGCGAAAAGGCTCGCCTCAGCTTGCGTGACGCGCAGTCCAGCTGCCTGGTGCAGGAGGCCGAGGGCAATGAAGCTCGCCACGTGATCATGCCGCTGCGCCTTTGACGTTCGTTGTGCGAACGGCCGGGTTCGATGCCTTGAAGCGACGCCGGAACCATCATGGTTCCGGCGTCGTTGTTTCGGGGATATGCGTCGATGCGCCTTGAACGGCTTCGTATCCAGGGACTCCGGTGTCTCGCCGATCTCGAACTGGAGTTTGGCAGTGGTGTGCACATGCTTACCGGGCCCAATGGCGCGGGCAAGACCAGTGTGCTGGAGGCGGCGTACCTGTTGTCTCACGGCCGATCATTCCGCACCGGTTCCCGCGATGCATTGTTGCAGCGCGGAGCTAGCGGGCTTCATATCTTCAGCGAATGGCGGAACGCGGAGGATCGCGCGCTCCGGTTGGGGCTCGGGCGTACAGGTCAGCGCTGGACTGCGCGGCTGGATGGCGAGACGGTGTCGCTGGGAGAGCTGATCGGTGCCTGCGCGGTTGTGTGCTTCGAACCGGGTTCCCACGGGTTGATCGCCGGTGCGGCCGACGAACGCAGACGCTTCCTCGATTGGGGTGTGTTCCACGTGGAACACGATTTTCTGGCGACATGGCGCCGCTACCAGCGAGCCCTGAAGCAGCGCAACGCGCTGTTGCGGGATGCATCGGCCGTCCAGGAGGCTTTATTCGTTCCGTGGGAATTCGAACTCGCCGAGTCCGCAATGGTCCTCGACACTTGGCGGAAGGCCTATCTTTCAGCCCTGCGGCCACACATCGAACGACATACGCTCGCGTTGTTGCCGGAACTTGGAGTGTCGACCTTGCGATACCGCGTCGGCTGGCCGGATGACCGGGACCTCGCCGAAGTGCTCGCCTCGAATCGGGCTCGCGACAAGGCGCGGGGGCATACGTCCCATGGCGTGCATCGTGCCGACTGGTCGATCAGTTTCGAGGAAGCGCCATTGCGCGAACACCTGTCACGCGGGCAGGAAAAGCTTACCGCGTTGTGCTGCCTGCTGGCACAGGCGAGCCTCATGGCGGAGATGCGAGGCGCCTGGCCACTGGTGTGCCTGGATGACTTGGCGTCCGAACTGGACCGAGCACATCAGGAGCAGCTCCTGGGCTTGTTGTGCGCGTGCGGTGCGCAGGTGTTGATGAGCGGGACGGAGGTTCCGGAGAGCGCCAAGACGACAAGCATGCATGTGTTCCACGTGGAACATGGACAGATCCTGTAACCGGACATCTTCCTGACCGGACAGCCCGAGCACGGGGTCACAGGCCCTGAGCGGCGTTGGTCGCCTGCTATACTGAAACGCTACGCCCGTGGTCACCCCAGCGAATCCGCTCAAGGGGAGGGCGATGACGCCAGGATCCGTCGACGCATGAACGAAAACCAGTACGACTCCAGCAACATCAAGGTTCTCAAGGGCCTCGAAGCGGTGCGCAAGCGCCCTGGCATGTACATCGGCGACACCGACGACGGTACGGGCCTGCACCACATGGTGTTCGAAGTCGTCGATAACTCTATCGACGAGGCGCTGGCCGGCTATTGCGATCGCGTCGTCGTGACGATCCACGAAGATGGCTCCGTCAGCGTGAGCGACAACGGCCGCGGCATCCCGGTGGATATCCATCCGGAAGAGGGGCGTTCCACTGCGGAAGTAGTGATGACCGTGCTACACGCAGGTGGCAAGTTCGACGCCAATTCCTACAAGGTCTCGGGTGGCCTGCATGGTGTGGGCGTATCGGTGGTGAATGCCTTGAGCGACCATCTGTGGCTGACCATCTATCGCGATGGGCACGAATTCCAGCAGGAGTACGCACTGGGCGAACCGCAGTACCCGGTGAAACAGGTCGGCCCGTCGGACCGGCGTGGTACCACGACGCGCTTCCTGCCCAGCCTTCAGACGTTCAGCCACATCGAGTTCCACTACGACGTGCTGGCCAAACGGCTGCGTGAGCTGGCTTTCCTCAACTCCGGCGTCACCATCGAGTTGAAGGACGAACGTGGCGAGGGCCGCGCCGACATCTTTGCCTACGAAGGTGGCATTCGTTCCTTCGTGCAGCACCTGGCGCAGATGAAGACCGCGTTGCACCCGAACGTGATCAGCCTCAGTTCCGAGCTGGACGGCATCACGGTCGAGGTGGCGATGCAGTGGACCGACTCCTATCAGGAGACGATGTTCTGCTTCACCAACAATATTCCGCAGCGCGACGGCGGTACCCACCTGACCGGCTTCCGCGCGGCGCTGACACGCTCCTTGCAGAACTACATCGAAAAGGAAGGCTTGGCGAAGAACGCCAAGATCACGCCGACCGGCGACGACATGCGCGAGGGCCTGATCGCGGTCCTGTCGGTCAAGGTGCCCGATCCGAAATTCTCTTCACAGACCAAGGACAAGCTGGTCTCGTCCGAGGTAAAGACCGCCGTGGAGCAGGCGGTCGGCGAGAAACTGGGCGAATTCCTGCTGGAGCATCCCGCCGAGTCGAAGGCCATCGCCTCCAAGGTGGTGGATGCCGCCCGCGCCCGCGAGGCCGCGCGCAAGGCCCGCGAGATGACCCGCCGCAAGGGTGCGCTGGATATCGCCGGGCTACCGGGCAAGCTTGCCGACTGCCAGGAAAAGGATCCCGCACTGTGCGAACTGTTCCTTGTCGAGGGTGACTCGGCGGGCGGTTCGGCGAAGCAGGGACGGAACCGCAAATACCAGGCCGTGCTGCCCCTGAAGGGCAAGATTCTCAACGTCGAGAAGGCCCGCTTCGACAAGATGCTCTCCTCGGCCGAGGTCGGTACGCTGATCACCGCGCTCGGTACCGGCATCGGCAAGGAGGACTACAACCCGGACAAGCTGCGCTACCACCGCATCGTCATCATGACCGACGCGGACGTGGACGGCTCGCACATCCGCACGCTGCTGCTGACGTTCTTCTACCGCCAGATGCCAGAGCTGATCGAGCGTGGCCATGTCTATATCGGCCTGCCTCCGCTGTACAAGCTGAAGCAGGGCAAGCACGAGCTCTACCTGAAAGACGATGCGGCACTGAACGCCTACCTGATCTCGAACGCGGTCGATGGCGCCGAACTGGTCGCCGATCCGAATGCGCCGGGTATCCATGGCGAGGCGCTCGAGAAACTGCTGCGCGACTATCAGGCCGCGCTCGACCAGATCGAACGACTGGGTCACCGTTTCGACGCCAGCGTGCTGAGCGCCTTGCTGGAGCATCCGCCGATTACCCCAACGCTATGGACGGACAGTGCCGCCATGCAGGCATGGCTGGACGGCGTCGCGGGTCGCCTGGCCAGCAGTGGCTTGGGCAAGCCGCGCTACCGGCTGTCGCTGCGCCCGGCCCAGGACGAGCAGCCGGCGGCGATCGAGGTAGTGCGCGAGCAGCACGGGTTGAGCCACACCCTGCTGCTGCCGCAGCCGTTCTTCGCCGGCAACGAATTCCGTTCGATCCTCACCGTGAGCCAGGCGCTCGACGGGCTGGTCCAGCCCGGTGCAGTCATCCGGCGTGGAAATGCCTCGCGCGGGGTGATGCGATTCGCCGACGTGCGCCAATGGCTGCTCGACGAGGCGAAAAAAGGTCGCACTATCCAGCGCTTCAAGGGGCTGGGTGAAATGAACCCGGAACAGCTATGGGAGACCACGGTGAATCCCGAAACCCGCCGCATGCTGCAGGTGGGCATCGAGGACGCCTTCGCTGCCGACCAGATGTTCTCCATGCTGATGGGCGAAGCGGTTGAGCCGCGCCGTGACTTCATCGAGGCCAATGCCCTGAAGGTCGCCAACCTCGATATCTGAGCCGGGCGGAGCTCCGGGCCTCGGCAACGTGGCCGTGGGTCGATGGGGCCCGCGGCCACTGCAGCATCCGGCAGCGCAGCAACGGTCGTCACCGTCCCCTGAAGCAGCCAGGGGTGTGCGAATGCATTAACGCGCGCATACAGTCGCGATGTGCGACCGACGCGCGCTGGCACCCGGCCAATGGCTGTCATGACACGCAATGGTGACACGAAGATGCGCGCGCGTATGGTTACGATGCCGCAAGTATTTGATTTACATGGACGGAAATGGCGCGTTGCGACTTGTTATCGAGCGTCAGGTCGGGTTAATCTCCGAAATCCCCCGCACACCTCGTGCGTGACACCCGACACAGAGGAACGCCATGAAACACGCTCCCTTGACCCTGTTGCTGTCTGGCGCGGCATTTGCCCTGGCGCTGGGCAGCACCCCGGTAATGGCTCGCAGTCACCACGACGAGTCGAAGGCGAAAGCGGCGGCGCTGTACCCGAATGCCACGCGCAAGGAACCCAAGCTCGACCTGACCAGCGAGAAGGAGTCGAAGGCTCTGAACGCAGGCCTCCAGGCGGCGAACACCGGCGACAAGGCCAAGGCCACCCAGCTGCTGCAGCCGATCATCGACAGCAGCAAGAGCAAGTATGCGAAGGCGCTCGCGCTGCAGGGCATGGCCAGCGTCAGCTACAACGCCGGTGACGTGAAGGGTGCGATCAAGTTGCTGCAGCAGGCGCTTGCCGACGGCGTCATGCCGAACGACACCTACTTCCAGCTCGAGTACGAACTCGGCCAGTTCTACATGGCCGACCAGCAGTATCAGAAGTCGATCGACACCATTGAGCAGTGGCGTGCCCAGGGCAAGCGCGAAACGGCCGATTCCTATGCACTGGAAGGCAACGCCTATTACCGCCTGCAGAAGTATCCCGAAGCGATCGCCGCGATCAAGAAAGCGGAGTCGATGACCGACAAGCCGCAGCCGACCTGGAACCAGATCCTGATGGCCAGCTATGCGGAGTCCGGCCAGAGCGGCCAGGCAGCCCAGCTGGCCGAGCAGCAGCTTGCCGCCAACCCGAACGATCCGAATGCCTTGAACAACGCCGTCGCCGTGCTGATGCAGGCACAGAAGTATCCCGAGGCGATCAAGGTGATGGAGCAGGCTCGGGCCAACGGCAACCTCAAGACCGACAAGCAGTACGTCAACCTCGCCAAGCTGTACCTGATCACCGGTCAGAACTCCTCGTCCGATCCCAAGCCCTACGCCGACAAGGCCATCGCCGTGCTGAAGGACGGCATGACAAAGGGCGTGGTCCAGCCGACCTACGACAACTACAAGCTGCTGGGCGACGCGGCCCTGATCGGCGACGAGAAGAGCCAGGCACTGAGCGCCTACAAGAAGGCCATGCCTATGGCGCAGGACGGCGAAGCTGCCATCCGCGCGGGCCAGGTCGAACTTCTCGACCACCACTACAGCGAAGCCAGGAAGCTGCTCCAGCAGGGCATCGACAAGGGCGGCCTGAAGCACACCGGCACCGCCTACATGATGCTGGCCGAGGCGAACCGTGGGCTCAAGAACAAGGCTGGCGCGATCGCCGCGGTGCGCAAGGCCGAACAGTATCCGGAAACCGCAAGCAAGGCCAAGGCGTGGCTGCAGAAGGCCAATGTAGGCCGCTAAGAAGTACCGCTGGCGCCGCTGGTTCGGCGGGGCAGGATGGACGTCCATTTGAATGCCTCGCCGATGCTATACAAACGCCATGTGCTGTTGTACCGTTGGAAATCTCCCGCATTGTCCAGTGGCAAATGTCATCCCCCGGGTCGACCTTTGCCGTCGGGTGCTGCGACCACGTCATTCCGTTGACTAGCTCCTGATCGAAAGTGACAGATGGCCTCAAGTAACGAAGAAACCGGCGCCAAGCCGTTCAGTTGGGGACGCACGATCGCCTTGGCGTTCGCGTTTGCCCTGCACGGGTTCGCCTTCCTCGTGCTGCTCGCCCCTGCCGGTCCGCCCAAGGCCCCGCAGGCGAAGAAAGAGCAGATCACGCAGGTGAGCTTTATCGAACCGCCGCCGCCGCCGCCGCCGCCGCCGCCGCCGCCGCCGACGCCGCCCAAGCAGCCGCCGCCGAAGATCATCAAGCAGGTGATCCCGCCGCCGCAGCCGCCGCCGCCTGCGCCGCCGCCGCCGGTGACCGAGCAGACGACCAATCCGACGCCTGCGCCGCCGCCTGCACCACCGGCACCGCCTGCGCCGCCGACTGATATCACGGCAAGCCAGGACATCAGCTACAACAGCCGGCTGCAGCCACGCTATCCTCCTCAGGCCATCCGCCAGCGCCATGAGGGCGTGGTGACCCTGCTCATCCTGGTTGGTGTCGACGGTGCGCCGAAAGACATCAAGGTCGAGAAATCCAGCGGTTACCGCGAGCTGGATCGTGCGGCCATTGAAGCGGCGCGCAGGTGGCGCTTCAATCCTGAGATCAAGAACGGCCAGAAGGTCGAGGGCTACGTGCGCGTACCCGTCAACTTCAATCTAAGCCAGCTGTAATCCGCCACGTTTACTACTGTTCACGCTTGACTTCCCAAGGGTAGCGTTATGTTCTTCCAAGACACTCCTGTTTCGTCCCCCGCCGCAGGGGCCAACTCCGCCGCCGCTGCCATGCAGCAGATGGGCGTCGGCCAGTTCCTCCGCCACGAAGATGCCCTCGGCTGGATCGTGGTGATCGTGCTGTGCCTGATGTCGATCTCCTCGTGGTACTTCATTATCGCCAACGCCATCCGCAACTCGATGGTCAAGAGCCGCGCCGACAAGGTGATCAACGGCTTCTGGAACAACCCGTCCACCCAGGATGCGATCCGCGAGCTCGAAGCCCAGCCGAAGGGCGAACCGTTCTCGAAGATCGCACTTGACGCCGCTTCCGCGGTGGCCCATCC